>Ga0207707_10001522_pt1 | contig 21382 bp, 20 predicted proteins | sample KBSC83BmetaG_FD_184336 | JGI IMG/M metagenome (GOLD analysis project Ga0207707, IMG submission 184336) | Corn rhizosphere microbial communities from Kellogg Biological Station, Michigan, USA - KBS C8-3B metaG (SPAdes) (version 2) | ecosystem: Host-associated > Plants > Roots > Rhizosphere ...
TGCCCGAAGCGGTGCGCCTCGGCGCTCGGGACCGTACTCCGGGAACGACTGCACGCTCTTGCCGGAGCGAAGAAGCGCGAGTGCGAGGACATGCGACGCGGTCTTCGCGCCCTGGCCCGCCCGCGCATGCCAGCGGATCTCGGTCAGGCCGGGCACAGGTCCTCCTCGATCGCGCGTGCTGCGCGCCGCCCGTCGACGACCGCCTGCACCACGCTTGCGCCGCCGTTGACGGCGTCACCGCCGGCGTACACGTGTGTCAGGCTCGTCCTGCCGGCGGCGTCGATGTCGACACCGCCCTGCGGGCCGAGCTCCCACTCGACGAGCTCGGGCTGCACGGACTGCCCGATCGCCGCGACGACCGTGTCCGCGAGGAGCATGAACCGCTCCCCCGTCGTTTCGAGTGCGTGCCGGCCGCGCGAGTCCTGCTCGCCGAGGCGGAGGCGATCGAACAGCACGCCCTCGACGCGACGCGTGCCGAGCAGCTCGACCGGAGCGGCGAGCCATTCGAACTCGACGCCTTCGTCGGCCGCCTCCTCGACCTCGAAGTCGTAGGCAGGCATCAGGTCGCGCGTTCTCCGATACGCCAGCGTCACGTGGGTCGCCCCGAGGCGCACCGATTCGCGCGCGACGTCGATCGCCGTGTTGCCGCCGCCGAGCACGACGACGCGGTCGCCGACGGCCGGCGCATCGCCGTGCTTCAGCGCCTGGACGAAGTCGAGTGACTGCCAGAACCCGGGAAGGTCCGTGCCCGGGCAGTCGAGGAGACGATCGGCGCCGAGCCCGACGCCGAGGAACACGGCGTCCGACGTCTCGAGCAGCGAGGCGAGGTCTGCACGGGACTCGATTCGCATGCCGAAGCGGAAGCCGACACCGAGCCGCTCCAGCGCCTCGCGCTCCGCGGGCAGCGGGTCGAGGACCTGGCGGTACGGCGCGATCGCGGTGCGGACCGTTCCGCCGACCTCGTCATGCGCGTCGTACACGACGACCTCGAAGCCGCGCGACGCGAGCTCGCCGGCACACGCGAGGCCCGCCGGTCCTGCGCCGACGACCGACACCTTGAAGCCGTTGCGCGGGACGGCCGCACGGAGAGGCAGGCTCGCCTCGAGCGCCGCGTCGGTGGCGTACCGCTGCAACCGTGCGATCTCGATCGGCTTCCTTCCTTCGTGCAGGAGCACGCACGCGCCTTCGCACAGCACCTCGACCGGGCACACACGTGCGCACGTCGCCCCGAGCAGGTTCTCGTGGAAGATCGTTCGAGCCGCGGCCAACGGCCTGCCGTCGGCGATCTCTCGCACGAAGCGAGGAACGTCCACCCCTGCCGGGCAGGCCGTAGCGCACGGCGGCGGGGCATACGGCCCCGCACAGAAGAGGCAGCGATCGGCCTCCAACAGTGCCGCGTCGGTGTCGAGAGGCGGCCTAAGCTCCGAGAAGGCGATGGTCGCTGCCATAGCTCGAGCGTGTCTGCCGCCGGGCGCGGACGGATCCGGGCCGTCCCTGATCGTGCATCAGCGAAGTCCTCACGCGGGCTGCGGCTCACGGCCGACGCCCGCCGGCGCCGACCGGCGGACGATGACGGTGAAAGGAGGACAAACCATGTATGCGAGCATCCTCTGGGCCACCGACGGATCGCCGGAAGCCGACGGAGCGCTTCGCGAAGCGCTCGAGCTTCTCGAGCCGGACGGAACGATCGTCGCCTTCCACAGCGACCAGCGGTTCACCGGCGCGCGCATCGGCGGTGAGTCCGTCGCGCTCGACGAGCACGAGCGGCAGCAGCACATCGCTGCACAGGTCGAAGACCTGCGCGACCGCGGCGTGAACGTCAACTACCTCGTCGAGCCGACGCACCACGATCCGTCACGCGAGATCCCGGCGACCGCCGCGGATCTGCACGTCGACGCAATCGTCTGCGGCACCACGGCGCCTCACGGCCTGTACGCGCTGCTCAACGGCAGCGTCGCGGCGCGCGTCCTCAAGCACGCCACCGTGCCCGTGATCGTCGTGCCGACGAAGGCGATCGCCTGCCATCCCGAAGCCGCGGCTGTCTGACTCCGCCGCATCGAACGCCCGGGCCGAGGAGCTTTCTCGGCCCGGCGGCGATCGCGGTCACCAGGTCTTCGACGACGTCGCCGCGGCGGGTCGGCGGAGACGCACGCGGGCATCGACCGCGACGCATCCGTCGGGGCGCGCGATCACGGGGTTCAGGTCGAGCTCTGCCAGCTCGGGGAAGTCTTCGGCGAGCCGGCCGAGGCGGTGGATCAGGTCGGCGACGGCTTCGCGGTCGGCCGGCGGCGCGCCGCGCCAGCCGTCGACGAGCTTCGCCGCCTTGCCGCTCGAGACCAGCTCTTCGACGTCGATCTCGCCGAGCGGCGCGAGCGCGAACCTCGTCGAGCCGATCAGCTCTGCGTACACCCCGCCGGGGCCGAATGCGACGAGCGGCCCGAACACCGGATCCTGGATCGCGCCCGCGAGCAGCTCGACACCGCCGGTCACGTACTGCTGGACGAGCACCGGGCCGTTCACCGCCTCGCAGGCGCGACGGACCGACGCCTCGTTGCGCAGGTCCACGTGCACGCCACCGGTCTCGGTCTTGTGCGCGCCCGCGGCCGCCGTCTTGACGACGACGGGGAAACCGATGTCGCGTGCCGCGGCAACGGCAGCGTCGGCGTCGGCCGCGACCCGCTCGGCGACGAGCGGCAGGCCGTACGCCGTCAGAAGGGCGCGCAGGTCGGCCGGCTCGAGCCACGTGTCGTCCACGCCGGCGAGCGCGCGGGCGACGATCGCGGCGGCGGCACCCTGGTCGATGCGGTCGAGCAGCGGGGCCTCGGCGGCCGGCCGGCGCAGCCATGCCGCGCGCCGGGCCGCGAGCCCGAGCGCCCTGGCCGCCGACTCGGGATAGGTGAAGCTGCCGGCAGGAGAGCCGTCGGCGCTGATCACGACGGGCAGCACCGGTTTGTCCGCCCCTGCGGACGCGCGCCCGATCGCCGCCGCGACGTCGGCGGTCGTCGCGACCACCGGCGGCACGAAGAGCACGATCACCGCGTCGACGCCGGGATCGGCGAGCACGATCGGCAGCGCCGCCTCGTAGGTCGCGGGGGTGGCCGAGCCGAGCAGGTCGACGGGGTTCGAGCTGCTCGCCTCGGCGGGCATGACGCGCGCCAGCGCTGCCACCGTCTCGGGCGCGAGCTGCGGGAGGGACAGGCCCGCGGCGTCGCACGCATCGGCGCAGAGGATCCCGAGCCCACCGGCATTCGTGAGGACTGCGACGCGATTCCCGCGCGGCAGCGGCTGGGACGAGAACAGCACGGCCGCGTCGAGGAGCTCCTCCAGCGTCCGCGCGCGCAGCACACCGGCCTGCGCGAAGAGCGCTTCGACGGCCGCATCGGATCCGGCGAGCGCGGCGGTGTGAGAGCTCGCGGCGCGGGCACCGGCGCGACTGGTGCCGCTCCGCATCGCGAGGATCGGCTTCGTGCGCGCGACCCGGCTCGCGACGCGCGCGAACTTGCGGGGATTGCCGAACGACTCGAGATACAGCAGAACGACATCCGTGTTCGGGTCGTCCTGCCAGTACTCGAGCAGGTCGTTCGACGAGACGTCTGCCTTGTTCCCGATCGAGATGAAGCTCGAGAGGCCGAGCCCGCGCACGTCTGCCTCCTCGAGCAGCGCCAGGCCGAGCGCCCCGCTCTGCGACGAGAATCCGATCCGGCCGGGCGGAGCGGCACGGCGGGCGAACGTCGCGTTCAGCCGGGTCGCGTTCGACGAGATCCCGAGGCAGTTCGGCCCGATGAGGCGTGCACCGTGCGCCCGCACGAGCGCGAGGAGCTCGTCTTGCCGCTCCTTGCCCTCCACCCCCGTTTCGGCGAAGCCGGCCGAGATGACACAGACCGCCTTCACGCCGGTCGCGAGCGCCGCGCGGACGGCCTCGAGCACATGCTCGCCCGGGACGCACACGACGACGAGGTCGACGACCACGGGTACCTGCGACATGTCTGCGTAGCCCGGGACACCGCCGACCGGCTCACCGCGAAGATTGACGGGATACGCCGCCCCGGCGAAGTCCGCCGCGAGGATGTTGCGGAACAGCTCGCCGCCGATCGTGCCGCGTCGCGGCGAGGCGCCGATCACGGCGACCGATCGTGGCTCGAAGAACGGCCTGAGCGACGCGGCGACGGCGACGTGGTCGCGCTCGTCCCGGCGTTCGACGACCGCCGGACGCGTCGCGTCGAGTTGCAGCACGACTTCCACCACGCCACCCTGCAAGGCACGCGCCGTCTGGAATCCTGCGTCGTCGAAGACGCGAAGCATCGCCCCGTTGCCGGGAAGCACCTCGGCGACGAACTCGCGGATGCCGACGGCCGACGCATGCTCCGCGAGACGCTCGAGCAGGCGGGTGCCGATCCCGCGGCCGTGCAGCTCGTCGGCGACGGCGAACGCCACCTCTGCGCGATTCGGGTCGCGCAGGCGCACGTACGTCGCGAGCGCGACCGGCCTGACCGTGCCGTCGCCGTCGGCGAGCTCGCCGACGAGCGACCCGCGGCTCGGCCAGTCCGTCTCGAGGGCAACCGACACCGTCTGGCGGCCGATGATCGTCGCGCCGTGGAAGCGGAGGTACCGGCTCTCGGGTGACAGCGCCTCGAAGAACGAGATCAACGACGCCTCGTCCGCCGCGGTCGGCGGTCGGAGCCGGATCGTGGAGCCGTCGCGAAGGACGACATCCTCCGTCGCCGGCGCAAAGGTGGTCGCCATGCCCCCATCGTCACACGTAACGACGCGACGGGGAATCAGCCGTTGGCCGAGCGTTCGTTGCGGGGAACTACGCACACGGTGCCGCGCCCGCCCCCGATTCCCCGACGTCCGGGCGGAGCGACAGTAGAGCCATCACGAAAGGAGGGACGAGATGAAACCGATCATGCTGGCAACCGATGGCTCCCCGTCCGCCGAGGCGGCGACCCACGAGGCGATCGAGCTCGCCAAGCACCTCGGCGTGCCGCTCCTCGCGGTGAGCGTCGAGCACAACTCCGTGCCGGCCTACGGGTACTACGGGTACGCCGAGGTCGTCGCGGAGCTGCGGAAGGCCGAGCACGAGCGCGTCGAGCAAGTGCTCGAAGACGTTCAGCAGCGCGCTCGGGAGGCGGGCGTCGAGTGCGAGACGCTTCCTCTCGAAGGGCTACCGGCGCGCGGGATCTGCGAGACCGCGGCAACGCGCGACGTGCGGCTGATCATCATCGGTGCGCACGGCTGGAACCGCATCGGGCGCATGATCCACGGCAGCGTGTCCACGTACGTTCTGCACCACGCGCCGGTTCCGGTCCTCGTGGTCCACGGCGACGACGAGCACGTCGTCGAGCAGCCGCCCACGGCGGTCGCCGCCGTCGCGGGTTGAACTTGCGATTGCGGCTGCACCCCCGCCCGGCTCCGTAGTAGGCACCGATTCGGAGCCGGGCGCATCCGCCTAGCGTCACGACAGACCCACGAGACGAGGAGGCGTCATGCCCTCGACCAACCTCGCCGGACGCGCCGGACGCTGGAGCGCCGCGCACTGGAAGACAGCAGCACTGGGCTGGATCGCGATCGCGATCCTGGCCGTGGCCGCCGGAAGCGTCGTCGGCGCCAAGCAGATGAAGAGCTGGGCGATCGCGAACGGCGAGTCGCGTCGCGCCGAGCAGATGCTCGCGTCCGGGGACTTCCGCGCTCCCGCCCGCGAGAGCGTGCTCGTCCAGTCACGGGATCACTCCTTCGGCTCTGCGGCGTTCACCGTCGTCGTGCGCGACGTCCGCCGGGCATTGTCCACGCAGCCGAACGTCGCCCACCTCGTGACGCCGGGAGGCAACACCGCCTCCGGGCTCGTATCGAAAGACCGGCGCTCTGCTCTCGTCCAGTTCGACGTCCGGGGCGATCCCGAGGACGCCAGCGACAGAATCGCCCCCGTCCTGTCGGCGATCGACCGGGTTCAGGCAGCGCATCCCGAGTTCGTCGTCGCGGAGTTCGGGCAGGCGTCCGCCGACTACAGCCTGAGCGAGCGCTTCGGGTCGGACATGCACCGCGCCGAATACACCTCGGTTCCGCTCACCCTCGCGATTCTCGTGATCGCGTTCGGCTCGCTCGTCGCAGCCGGCCTGCCCGTCCTGCTCGCACTGTCCGCGGTGCTTGCGGCGACGGGCCTCAACGCGCTCGTGAGCTACCTGATCCCCACCGACGAGCAGACACTCGGCGCGATCATCCTCATGCTCGGCATGGCGGTCGGGATCGACTACTCGCTGTTCTACATCCGACGGGAGCGCGAGGAGCGCCACGGTGGGCTGCCACCGGCCGAGTCGCTCCTGAAGACTGCGCGCACGTCGGGTCAGGCGGTGCTCGTCTCCGGCTCCACCGTGCTGATCGCGATGGCCGGGATGTTCGTCAGCGGCAACTCGCTGTTCTCCACGATCGGCGCCGGCACGATGATCGTCGTCCTGGCGGCGATGATCGGCTCGCTGAGCGTCCTCCCGGCGGTGCTGCACCGGCTCGGGCCGAAGGTCGACCGCGGCCGGATCCCGCTGTTTCGCGGCCGCCCCCAGGACGACGGCCCGTGGGGACGCTTCATCGCGCGTGTCCTGCGGCGTCCGCTGCCCTGGGCGGTGGCCTCCGCAGGGCTGCTCTTCGCGGTGGCGATTCCGGCAGCGGGAATGCACACGAAGCTTCCGAACCTCACCGACCTGCCTCAGGACCTGAAGATCGTGCGCACGTACGAGCGCATCCAGACCGCCTTCCCAGGCTCGCAGACACCGGCCGTCGTGGTCGTGAAGGCACCCGACGTCGAGACGGCGCAGATGCGGTCCGCGTTCGCGCTGTTCCGTCGTCATGCCCTCGCGACAGGAGAGCTGTTCGCTCCATTCCGGGTGACGGTGAGCCCGGACCGGGCCGTCGCACGCATCGACTTCTCGATCGCAGGAAACGGCGACGATGCGAAATCGAACCACGCGTTGCAGACACTACGGAACGACGTGATCCCGCCGATCGCCTCCACCCTCTCGGACACCGACGTCGCAGTGACCGGTATCACCGCGGGGACCCACGACTTCAATTCGCAGATGCGCGCTCGCCTGCCCTGGGTGTTCGCGTTCGTGCTCGGCCTCGCCTTCGTGCTGCTCCTGCTCACGTTCCGCTCGGTCGTCATCGCCGCCACTGCGGTGGCCCTCAACCTGCTCTCCGTCGGCGCGGCGTATGGTGTGCTCGTCGGCGTGTTCCAGCACGGCTACCTCGCGAGCGTGTTCGGGTTCCAGACCAACGGGGCGATCGTGAGCTGGCTGCCGCTGTTCCTGTTCGTGATCCTCTTCGGCCTGTCGATGGACTACCACGTGTTCATCGTCAGCCGAATCAAGGAGCTCCACGATGAGGGCTTCGAGACCGAGGAGGCTGTCAAGCTCGCGATCACCCGCACGGCGGGAACCGTCACGAGCGCAGCGGTGATCATGGTCGCCGTGTTCGGGCTGTTCGCCGCCCTGAGCCTGCTTCAGATGCAACAGCTCGGGTTCGGGCTCGCCGCCGCGATCACTATCGACGCGACGATCGTTCGGGCGGTGCTCCTGCCGTCGACGATGCGCCTGCTCGGGGAGTGGAACTGGTACCTCCCGGCCTGGTTGGCCTGGCTCCCGGCCTTCGGCCCGGAAGCCGACGGCCCGCGTGCGCTCGGTCGCCCGGGGCTGCAGTCGCATTGACGGGGCCCGCAGTCGCCGTCTCGGCACTTCGCGTCGTGCGCGGCGGGCGGCCCGTCCTGCGCGACGTCGGCTGCGAGATCCCGGCCGGCACGGTGACAGGCCTCCTAGGTCCGAGCGGCTGCGGCAAGTCGACGCTGATGCGGGCGGTGGTTGGTGTCCAGCAGGTCGCAGGAGGCTCGATCGACGTCTTCGGCGTGCGGGCCGGGACGCCGGGCTTGCGTAGCCGCGTCGGCTACATGACGCAGGCGCCGTCGGTCTACGCCGACCTCACGGTCGGCGGGAACCTCCGGTACTTCGCGCGTGTGCTCGACCGCTGCGGCCGCGTCGACGAGGTGACGAACCTCGTCGGGCTTGCGGAGCATGAGCGGTCGCTCGTTCGCGATCTCTCGGGCGGCGAGCGGTCGCGTGTCTCGCTCGCGGTGGCCCTCCTCGGCTCGCCCGACCTGCTCGTGCTCGACGAGCCGACCGTCGGCCTCGATCCGCTGCTGCGCCGCGAGCTGTGGGGGATGTTCCACCGTCTCGCCGATTCGGGCTCGACGCTCCTCGTCTCCACGCACGTGATGGACGAGGCGGAGCGCTGCGACCGCTTGCTCCTGATGCGCGAAGGCGAGATCCTCGCCACCGGCACGCCCTCGGAGCTGCGCGTCCAGGCAGCTGCGGAGACACTCGAGGAGGCATTCGTGTCGCTGACGGAGGGACGATGACGCTGCGCGTCACAGGAGCGACGGCACGGCGCGTGCTCGAACAGCTCCGCCGCGACCGCCGCACGCTCGCGCTGATCGCGGTCGTGCCGCCGGCCCTGCTGGCCCTCCTCCGCTACATCCTCGACGCGGAGCGGCCGGCGTTTCAGCGCATCGCCATCCCGCTTGTCGGGATGTTCCCGCTGATCATCATGTTCCTGATCACCTCGATCGCGATGTTGCGGGAACGCACGAGCGGGACGCTCGAGCGGCTGATGTCGCTCCCGCTCACGAAGCTCGATCTGATCGCCGGGTACGCGATCGCGTTTGCGCTCGTCGCCGCAGTGCAGACGGGCGTGACGTCGGCGGTCGCCTTTGGCCTGCTCGGCGTGCACTCGCACGGCTCTGCGGCGCTCGTCGTCGCGCTTGCGGTCTCGAACGCGCTGCTCGGCGTCGCGCTCGGGCTGTTCCTGAGCGCGTTCGCGACCAGCGAATTCCAGGCCGTGCAGTTCATGCCGGCGGTCCTGCTGCCGCAGATCCTGCTGTCGGGCCTGTTCGTCCCGCACGCCCAGATGCCTCACGCCCTGCGCATCGCCGCCGACGCCCTGCCGTTGCCGTACGCGTTCGACGCTCTCGCACGGGTCGCAGCCGGCGGCGGAGGCGGCCGGCTGCAGCTCGACGTCGCAGTCGTCCTCGGGTCGATCGTCGTCGCACTCGCCCTGGGTGCGACGACCCTTCGCCGCCGCACGCCTTGACGAGCCCCAGGAGTATGGTCTTCAACCGTGCGATCCCAGGAGTCGGGAACCAAGATGCGCGAGCTGATCGACGCGAGCATCGCGCTCAACTCCGAGCTGTCGCTCGACAGTCTGCTGCAGAAGACCGTCGAGACCGCGGCATCGCTCACCGGCGCGCGCTACGCGGCGCTCGGGGTGATCGACGAGAGCGGCGGGGCCCTCGAGCGCTTCGTCACGACCGGCATCGACGCGGAGCAACGCAAGACGATCGGCGACCTGCCGCGCGGCCGCGGGATCCTCGGCGTCCTGATCCGCGAGGCCCGCCCGCTCCGTCTCACCCACCTCGGAGACGACCCGCGCTCGATCGGCTTTCCGCCCGGCCATCCGCCGATGGACTCGTTCCTGGGCGTCCCCGTGATGCTGCGCGGCGTCGCCTACGGAAACCTCTACCTGACCGAGAAGGAAGGCGGCGATTTCACGGATGACGACGAAGAGCTCATCGGGCTCCTCGCCGCCCAAGCCGCGGTGGCGATCGAGAACGCGCGACTCTACGAGTCGGCAACGCGCTGGTCCCGGCAGCTCGAGATCCTGCACGAGACGGTCCGCTCCATCGTCGACGAGACCGATGTCGCGCGGTTGCTGACGCTCGTCTGCGAGCGGCTGCGTGGACTGATCCGCGCGCGCCTCGTGCTCGGCATCCTCCCGACCGAGAGCGGAGACGCTCTTCGCGTGATCGCCGCGGACGGCGAAGACGCGATTCTGACCGCGAAACTGATCGGCCACGAGTTCCGGCAAAACCGAACAAAGGTGGGGCGAGTGCTCGAACGGCAACAGAGCGCCCGAATCGACTCGCTCCTCGACGATCCCGACGTCGATCAGTCCGAGACGCGATCGCTGGGCGCCCGCACAGGGCTCTACGTCCCGCTCGTCGCGCGCGGTCGGGCGCTCGGCGTGATCGCGGTCCACGACAAGGACAGCCCGAGCGGTCGCTTCACCGACGGCGACCTCCGAGTCGCCGAGATCTTCGCCGGTCGCACGGCCGTCGCGCTCGCGCTCTCGGAACGGGTGGCGCGCGACACGGTGCGCCGTGTCGTCGCGGCGCAGGAGGAAGAGCGACGCCGCCTCGCGCTCGAGCTCCACGACGAGACCGGACAAGCGCTGACGTCGATCCTCCTCGGGCTGAAGGCGATCGGCGCGGCCGAGACCAAGGAGGACGCGGGACGCGCGGAGGCCGAGGTGCGAGCACTCGTCGTGCAGGCACTGCAGGACGTACGGGCGCTGGCCGTCGAGCTGCGGCCCTCGGCGCTGGACGACTTCGGCCTCGGCTCGGCCGTCGAGCGGCTCGCGCAGACGTTCGGCGAGCGCAGCGGCATCCGCACCACGGTCGAGACGCATCTCGAGGAGCGCCTCCGACCCGAGGTCGAGACGACCCTGTACCGCGTGGTCCAGGAGGCACTCTCGAACGTCGTGAAGCACGCTGCTGCCGAGCACGTGAGCATCGTCATCACCCAGCGGGGCGCCGGGGTGGCGGCCACGGTCGACGACGACGGAGCGGGATTCGACGAGTCCACCGTGCGCGCCGACGCACTCGGCCTGACCGGCATGCGCGAGCGCCTCGACCTCGTCGGCGGCACGCTCGAGATCGAGTCCGCACCCGGCCGCGGAACGACCGTCGCGGCTCAGGTGCCGCTCGCGAGCGGCTGACGGCCGGCCACGAGCGCGGCCAGATCCTGAAGCGAGCCCGGGCCGCCCATGCTCGCCACGGTAAGGGTGTCGCCGCCGACGAGCGACAGCGAGAGGACGGGGAGCCCACGGAGGCGCCTGCTCGGGCCGCGCTCGATCACGAACTCGGCGACCGACCCCAGCGGAAGCGCGAACGCGCGTCCACGCGACGTGAACGTCAACCGATTCGGCGAGGCTTCGACCCGCCCCGGCGACGTCGCGCCGTGCAGAGACCAGATCACGGGAAGCTGAAGCTCCATGTCGAAGCACGGTACGCCGGGCGCGTCCTCTCGCCATCCGTTGGTTGCGAAGAAGGATTGCGGGTTTTCACGGATGGGGGCGGCAGGCGGGCGGCTATGGTCGACACGTGACCACCAGTGAGCCCATTCGCGTTCTGATCGTCGACGATCACGCGGTCGTGCGCACCGGGATCAGGCTCCTGCTCGCCGCCGAGCCGGACATCGAGCCGGTCGCCGAGGCCGGGACGCGGCGGGAGGCGATCTTCGAGGCCCGGGCCTCGAAGCCCGACGTCATCCTGCTGGACGTCGTCATGCCCGACGGAAGCGGCCTCGAGTCGATTCCCCAGCTGCTGCATGAACAGCCGAGCTCGCGCATTCTCGTCTTGTCGATGCAGGATGACCCCCGCTACGTCCGCGAGGCATTCGCGGCCGGCGCGAGCGGCTACGTGCTCAAGGAGGCGGCCGACGTCGAGGTCGTCGGCGCGGTCCGGGAGGTGGCCCGCGGAGGTCGCTACGTTCAGGCCGAGCTGGGTGCGCGCCTCGTCGCCGCAGACGCCGACGCCGAGCGACGTGCGGAACAGGATCCGCTGTCGGACCGGGAGCGGGAAGTGCTTCGACTCCTGGCCTTCGGTCACACGAATCAGGAGATCGCGAAGCAGCTCTTCATCTCGGTTCGCACCGCCGAGACGCACCGCGCGCACATCATGCAGAAGCTGCGCTTCACCACACGTGCGGAACTCGTCCGGTACGCGATCGCGCAGGGCCTGCTCGAAGACTGACTCACGCAGTCGTCATTTGCGTCGCCCGACGACCTGCGGACGATTCAGGTCGAGTGCAACGGCCAGCACGAGCGCGGCCGTCCACCAGTTCACCGGGTCGAAGCGCAGCGGCTCCCGGTCTCCGACGAGATCGCAGGCGAGCCAGACGACAAACCAGAAGATCGTCATCTCGAACCTCCTTTCGATGACGCATCATGCGCCGGGCATGAGGTGGGTGGACGCAGCGGGCGTCATCGCCGGCTCGTGCTCGCCGGTGTCCAGGCGGAACGGCGGGTACTCCGGAGTCATCAGCGCCGCGTAGGCGCATACGCGGAGCACCCAGCGGTTGAGCCCGACGACGAGGTCGAAGATGCTCTGCGGGTACGTTCCTCTGAAGAGCAGCAGGACCGCCACGACGAACACGAGAATGCCGATCAGGCCGCTCCACACGAAGTGCCACCCGGCGAAGGCGCCGCCGCCGGCGAAGACACCGACGATCGCGTACTGCGGGATCCCGAGCAGCCACCATCCGACCAGCGGCAGGCCGCGCCGCTGCGCGGTCGGATAGACGATCTCGAGTCTCGCCGGGTAGTCCGGAACGTCGGCGAGCGTGAACGGCGGGTATCGGTCGGTGCCGAGCGCGCTGTAGCTGTAGAAGCACACGCGCCAGCCCCAGCGCATGACGCCGAGGTTGAAATCGAAGATCCTGCGCGGATACCTGCCGGTGAAGAGCAGCGCGAAGAACGCGCCGACCGTCAGGACGAGCGCGACGATCCAGAGAACGATGAGGCAGGCGACGTGCGGGATGACCAGCACCCATTTCACGAGCCACAACCACCGGCTCGGGCGTGAGACCAGCTCACCTTGGACCTGCACGGGGTAAGGGTGCGTCGGTTCCATCGTTCGCAGCTCCTTCCTGGAAGTACTTCGCGTGCCGCCATCGTCGCCGGCAGTGCCCTCCTGGCGACTCCGCGTTCTCGCTGAATCGAGCGCGGGAAGACACCGAGACGGTGACCAGACGTGCGGCTAGTCCGCAGCACGGGTCAGGAGGACTTCCGACGCCCTCCCGCCGATCGTCGACGACGATGTCGTCGTGCCCTCGATCACTTCATCACCGGTGACACAACTCGCCGCTCTCGCTCTTGCGAGCCTGCTGATGGTCCTTGCCGGCAACGCCAGGAAGCGCCTGGTCGTGAAGTGGTCCAGATGCCCGGTCTGCCATCACGAACGCAGGAGGTGCACGTGCCGCTGGCTGTGACGAATCCGGGCTCGACCTCGCTTGCTCCGGTCAAGGCGGCGGTGTACCTCGTCGCCCGCCGGGAGCTCATCCTCGCCGCCGCGAAGAACGAGCTGAGCGCCCGCTCGCCGAAGTACGCAGCCGCAGCCGACCCCGTTGTCGAGGATCGACTGAGCGTGCTCTACGCAGCTCTGGTCGAATCGCTCACCGCGCGCACCCTCGTGCCGCTCCTCGATCACGCGCGCGACGTCGCGACGGAGCGCTTCCACGCCGGCTACGACCTCTCGGAGGTGCAGAAGGCGTACAACTCGGTCGAGGAGGCCGTCTGGTCGTTCGTGTTCGCCGACGGCAGTCCGGAGCGGTACGCGGTCGTTCTTCCCTGCGTGAGCGCGGCGATGGGAGCGGCGAAGGACGAACTGGCGCGCGCGTACGTAAAGCTCGCCGCTTCCGCCCATGCGCCGGCGGTGGACGTCGCAGCGCTGTTCCGCGGCGGCGAGACGCTCTAGCGAGCGGCATCGGCGCCGGCAATCGCGCGCCGTGCGTTCCTCTTCAGCCGATGAAGTCCGCGTGCAACGACCGGTGACGGAAATGCCGTTCCGACACGATCGTTCGCGGGTATCCGTCGACGTGCATCGTCGTCACGTTGGCGCCGATGAGGCGCAACCAGTCCTTGACCTCGGCTGCGACGTCTTCCACGGAGTGAACCCCGCCGAGATCCACGACCCACCGATCACGCCGGAAAGCTGCCGCCGGCCGCAGCGCAGCCAGTCTGTGCTCGAGCTCGAGAGCCGCGGCGCCGTCAGGCGCCTCGACCTCCACCTTGTGAGCCGTCACCAGCATCTGATTCCTCCCTTCGCACCGTCACTCGCCCAATCGATGATTCAGAGATCGGGTCGATCCGGCATCGGGGGCGAACGCCGTGCGGGTCACGAAGAACTACCGATCCTTCACGTCCCGCGCCCGCCGGCTTCCGGTCGACCGCGCGCCCCGGCGACGCTCCAGACCCAGAAAGGGCCGGGCATGTGCCCGGCCCTTTCTGCCACCAGCAACTGCGTGAAGGGGGCTTACGCCGTCGCGGCTTTCGTCGAGTGCCGCTTCGCGAACCAGGTCAGTGCGGTCTCGGGATTGCGGAGGGCGCCCGAGATCGCGAGGATCCCGAACCCGATGCCCGTGAGCAGGAATGCGATCCCGGTCACGATCCCGAACAGCGCCAGCTGGGACGCCATGTAGGACGTGTTCAGCGCGGTCGTCAGCGCGGTCTCCGTGACCCAGATGTTGCGGGCCGCGTTGTCGACCGGCCTGCCGCCCGCCTGGAGCGCCTTGGCCGGATCGTTGGTCCCCTTGCCGTCGGCGGTTGCGTACCGCGGCATCAGCGCGTACGGGACGCCGCCCGTCGCCTCCAGGGTGTGGATCCGCATGTAGCCGGCGAACGAGCGGGCACGGTCACCGGTGTTGATCGGCAGACCGGCGACGGACTTCGTCGGGAACTTGATCGTCGCCACGTCGAGGCCGGCCTTCGCGGCCTCTGCCTTGATGGCGCTCGGCGTCATGTCGGGCGAGCCCGTGATCTGCTCGAGCTTGAGGCTGTCCTTGACCGTGTTGCCACCCTGGACACCCATCACGATGGCGGCTGCGCCGAAAGCGATCAGGACGACTGCTGCGACGAGACCACCGATTTCGAACAACTTGCGCATGATGCGCTCCTTCCTTCGTGGGTCGAGGCTCGTCTCGGCGTCGACCTGGTTGCTTTGATGTCCGCAGTCTGCGAGCGAATCGCAGGCGTCAAATCGTGGGCGGCGCGGAACCGTGTTGCGGGATTCCCGCAACGCTCAGTAGAGGAGGCCGCGCTGCAGCGCCCAGCGAACGAGCTCCGACCGGCGCTCGAACCCGAGCTTGCGCATCAGCCGGGAGCGCTCACCCTCGACCGTGCGAAGCGAGACGTGGAGCTCGCGCGCAACGTCGCGATTCGTGTGGCCGCGCGCGATCAGGATCGCAGCGGTGCGCTGGCGCTCGGTGAGGTCGGCATCGACCATGACCGCAGCGTGCCGCCGGACTCGAACGAATGGATCGGCACCGTTCCACACGCTCGATCCGTGAAAACACGCATTCCGTCGAGCTCCTCGGCGCCGAGACTGCAGTCATGAGCATCAACGTCCTCGTCGCCTCGTCGAGCAGGCACGGCGCAACGGACGAGCTCGCGCGCAGGCTCGCCGCCACCATGTCGGAACAAGGCCTCGCCGTCGAGGTCCGCCGCATGGCCGACGTCGATACGGTCTTCCCGTACCACGCCCTGGTTCTCGGCAGCGCCGTGTACATGGGCCGCTGGACTCCAGAGGCACGGGCCTTCGTCGAGGAGCACGAGGGCGGGATCGTGACACGGCCGACGTGGCTCTTCTCGAGCGGCCCGATCGGCGACTTTCCGGCCGGCGAGCCCCTCGACGTCGGGGAGCTCCTGCGCACGACGCGCGCGCGAGGGCACCACCTGTTCGGCGGACGGTTGGTCACGAGCTCTCTGGGCCTTCGTGAACGTGCGTTCGCGCGACTGCTGCACGTCCCGGCCGGGGACTTCCGTGAATGGGCGGCAGCTGCCGCCTGGGCGACGGCGATCGCTCGGACGCTCGCGAACGAACAGGGCGTAGCATCGCAGGCATGAAATCGCTCGGATCGATGCATCCATTCGATATCGACGCCGCCAGGGCCCGGCTCAGCGACAAGGGCGGCTACGAGGTCGTGCACGAGTCGGACGGGATCGAGATCGGCGTCTACGTCCTCGTCGCGCCGGAGCCCGACCGCCAGCAGCCGCACGCCGACGACGAGGTCTACGTGGTCCTCGACGGCCACGGCACGCTCGAAGTCGAGGGCGCGCCCGTCGAGCTCCACCCCGGCAACGCAGTCTTCGTCGCCGCCGGCGCGGAGCATCGCTTCACGGGCTACGAGGAATTGAGCGTGCTCGTCGTGTTCGACAAGGCGAAGAGGTGACCGAGGCGCCGCTGTCGCAGTCCGAGCTCGAGCTCATCGACGCGTACTGGCGCGCGGCCAACTATCTCTCAGTCGGGCAGATCTATCTGCTCGACAACCCGCTCCTCCGGGAGCCGCTCGAGGCGGAGCACGTGAAGCCGCGCCTGCTCGGGCATTTCGGAACGACCCCGGGTCTGAACTTCGTCTACGCCCACCTGAACCGCGCCGTCAAAGCGCGCGACCTCTCGATGATCTACGTCGCCGGCCCCGGGCACGGCGGGCCGGGGCTCGTGGCGAACGCCTATCTCGAAGGCACCTACAGCGAGCTGTACCCGCACATCAGCGAAGACGCCGCAGGCCTGCGCGCCCTCTGCCGCCAGTTCTCGTTCCCGGGCGGCATCCCGTCCCACGTCGCACCCGAGACCCCCGGCTCGATCCACGAAGGCGGCGAGCTCGGCTATGCGCTGTCACACGCCTTCGGAGCGGCGTTCGACAACCCCGACCTCGTCGTCGCGTGCGTCGTCGGTGACGGCGAGGCAGAGACTGGGCCGCTGGCGACGAGCTGGCACTCGAACAAGTTCCTCGACCCGCGCGGCGACGGTGCGGTGCTGCCGATCCTCCACCTGAACGGCTACAAGATCGCCAACCCGACCGTCCTGGCGCGCATTCCCGAGCATGAGCTGCGTGCGCTGTTCGAGGGATACGGGTGGCGCCCGTTGTTCGTCACGAGCGAGCTCGACGAGCCTCCGGCCGACGCGCACCACCGCTTCGCGGCCGCCCTCGACGAAGCGCTGAACGACATCCAGGCGATTCAGCAATCCGCCCGCGCCGGGCACGTGAGCGAGCGTCCACGCTGGCCGATGATCGTGTTGCGGACCCCGAAAGGCTGGACCGGCCCGCGCGAGGTCGACGGCCTCCAGGTCGAAGGCACCTGGCGCTCGCACCAGGTGCCGGTCTCCGGTGCGCGGGAGGACCCGGCTCACCGGCAGGTGCTCGAGACGTGGATGCGCAGCTACCGGCCCGAGGAGCTCTTCGACGAGGAGGGCCGGCTCGTCGCGAAGCTCCGAGCGCTCGCGCCCACCGGCGAGCGACGCATGAGCGCGAACCCCCACGCGAACGGGGGCGTGCTCTTGCAACAGCTCGAGCTTCCGGACTTCCACGCGTATGCGGTCGACGTCCCGAAGCCCGGGACGACGCTGAGCGAGGCAACTCGGGTCCTCGGCGGCTTCCTGCGAGATGTCATCCAGCGCAATCCGACGAACTTTCGCCTGTTCGGCCCGGACGAGACCGCCTCGAACCGGCTCGGCGACGTCTTCTCCGTCACGAACCGCGCGTGGGATGCGATCGTCGAGGCGACCGACGAGGAGCTCGGCCCCGGCGGACGCGTGATGGAGGTTCTCTCGGAGCATCAATGCCAGGGCTGGCTCGAGGGCTATCTCCTCACCGGTCGGCACGGTCTCTTCAATTGCTACGAGGCGTTCATCCACATCATCGACTCGATGTTCAACCAGCACGCCAAGTGGCTGAAGACGACGCGCGGCATTCCGTGGCGCGTGCCCGTGGCGTCGCTGAACTACCTGCTCAGCTCGCACGTGTGGCGGCAGGATCACAACGGCTTCTCGCACCAGGATCCGGGCTTCATCGACCACGTCGTCAACAAGAAGGCCGAGATCATCCGCGTCTACCTTCCGCCGGATGCGAACTGCCTGCTGTCGGTGGCGGACCACTGTCTCCGCTCGCGCCACTACGTCAACGTGATCGTCGCGGGCAAGCAGCCTGCGTTGAACTACCTGTCCATCGATGAGGCGGTCGTGCACTGCACGCGCGGCGCCGGGATCTGGGACTGGGCGTCGAACGACGAAGGCGGCGAGCCGGACGTCGTCCTGGCGTGCTGCGGTGACATCCCGACGCTCGAGACGCTGGCCGCGGTGTCGATCCTGCGCGAGAACCTCCCCGACCTCAAGGTCCGCGTCGTCAACGTGGTCGACCTGATGCGGCTCCAGCCGGACAGCGAGCATCCCCACGGCCTCTCCGACGCGGAGTTCGACTCGCTCTTCACGCACTCGAAGCCGATCGTCTTCGCCTACCACGGCTACCCGTGGCTCATCCACCGGCTGACATACCGCCGCACCAATCACGACAACCTGCACGTCCGCGGCTACAAGGAGGAGGGAACGACGACCACGCCGTTCGACATGGTCATGCTCAACGACCTCGACCGGTTCCATCTCGTGATCGACGTGATCGACCGCGTTCCCGGCCTCGCCGATCGCGCAGCGCATCTGCGGCAGCACATGACGGAACAGCGGCTGGCGGCGCGCGCGTACACGCGCGAGCACGGCGACGACCTGCCGGAGGTGCGCGACTGGACGTGGCCCGGCTGAGCGACGTCCTCGTCGTCAACGCCGGCTCGACGAGCATCAAGCTGAGTGTGGTCGACGATCGGGAGCAGTCGTCGACCGTCGAGTCGATCGAGGATGCCGGGCCTGTCTCGGCCGTCGCGCACCGCATCGTCCACGGCGGCGAGCTGTTCTTCGAGCCGACGTTGCTCGACGACCGCATCGTCGAGCAGCTCCGCGGACTGGTGGAACTGGCGCCGCTGCACATGCGTCCGGCGCTCGACGCCCTCGCCAGCGCACGCGAGTCCCTGCCGCTACTCCCACACGTAGCAGTCTTCGACACGAGCTTCCATCGGACGATCCCCGAGCACGCCACGACGTTCGCGCTACCGGCGGCATGGCGCGCGCGCGGGCTTCGCAGGTACGGATTCCACGGCCTCTCGGTCGCGTGGGCAGTCGAGCAGGTCGAGGTGCCGCGGCTTGTCGTGTGCCATCTCGGGGGCGGCTGCTCGGTCACCGCCGTCCGCGACGGCCACTCCGTCGACACGACCATGGGCTTCACCCCTCTCGACGGCGTCCCGATGGGGACACGCCCCGGCAGCGTTGATCCAGGGGCGTTCCTCTACCTCCTCCGACACGGCGTCGGGATCGACGAGCTGGAGGCCGGTGTCGAACACGAGTCCGGCCTGCAGGGGCTCGCCGGCTCGAGCGACGTCGCCCGGCTCCTCGGCGCGACCGACCCGGTCGCGCAGCTCGCGCTCGAGGTCTTCACCTACCGGATCGCTCAGGCCGTCGCGGCCATGGTCACGGCGCTCGGCGGCATCGACGCGATCGTGTTCACCGGCGGGATCGGCGAGCACGCGACGCCCGTACGCGAGGCGATCGTCGAGCGGCTGCGCTTTCTCGGCCAGGTCGACGTGCACGTCGTGCCGGCGCGGGAGGACGTCGTCGCCGCGCGCGCCGCCCGCGCCTTCCTCTGAGGGCCGGAAGGTCCCTAGCCACGGCGGGGGCTCGGAACCACACCTTCGGTCAGTGTCCGCAGTCGCGAAGCCGATTTACGCTCCGTCCCATGACATAGGCGTCACCGTCGACTGCGGCATGTCGGACGGTTGGCGCGGCCGGTCGAATCAAGGGGAGAGTCGTGACGGCAACCAAGAACCCGGAGCGGAAGCTTCGGTTGGCGAGAGTCGCCACCGCGATCGCGGCGTTGCTCCTCGTCGGCTTGACAGCACAGGGCGCACTCGCCGACGGCGACCCGGGCGCCGGAACCACGCCGAGCCCGCTGACCCCGTCGATCACGACTGATCAAGCCGACTACCCGCCTGGTTCGACGGTCACTCTCACCGGCGCAGGATGGCAGCCGACGGAGAGCGTGCATGTCTTCGTCAACGACACGCTCGGCAAGACGTGGCAGTACTCGGCCGACGTCGTCGCCGATCTCGGCGGTGGGTTCACGCTCCAGTTCGACCTGCCTAACACGTTCATCTCCAACTACGACGTGACGGCGACCGGAACCTGGAACGACGAGGCTACGACCGGGTTCACCGACGGCAATGCGACCAGCGTGTCCGGGACCGTCACCGACAGCGTGACGAACAATCCGATCGCCGGCGTGACCGTGGCGTGCGACACCACCGGAGGGTGCAACAACGCATTCACGACGACCACGGATGCGTCGGGCATTTACCGATTCGACCAGACAACCTCCAAGTTGGCCTTCGCCACCAACGGACCGGTCACGCTCACGCTGCGGTTCACAAAGGCCGGCTACACGACGGGAACGATCGCGATCTCCAATGTGAGCAACAGCAACTCGTTCGCGAGCGAGAACATCGCCCTGACGCCGACCGCCCAGAGCCAGACAATCACGTTCGCCCAACCGCCCACGCCGCAAAGCTTCGGCGCGACGTTCATCGTCAACCCGACGGCGAGCTCGGGCCTCCCCGTCACAGTCACCGCACACGCCGGAAGCGTGTGCACCGTCGCCTCGGCCGCCACGGGCTTCGACGTGACGATGACGGCGAGCAGCGGAAGCTGCACCCTCGACGCAAACCAGGCCGGCAACAGCGCGTTCAGCGCGGCGACGACCGTGTCGCGCACGGTCGACGCACAGAAGGCGAGCTCGACCTCCACCGTCACGTGCCCGGCGAGCGTCGTCTACACCGGCAACGCACAGACACCGTGCACCGCGCTCGTCACCGGCGCCGGCGGCCTCAGCCAGTCGCTCACGGTGACGTACAGCAACAACACGAACGCCGGCACCGCAACTGCCGGCGCGAGCTTTGGCGGCGATGCGAACCACGCCTCGAGCAACGGCTCGAAGACCTTCACGATCGCGAAGGCGGCGTCGACGACGACGGTCACCTGCCCGGGCGGGCCGTACACCTACACCGGCGCGGCGCAGGAGCCGTGCTCAGCCGAGGCGACCGGCGCCGGCAACCTCGACGAGATCCTCGCCGTCAGCTACAGCGACAACATCGACGCCGGTCTTGCCACCGCCTCTGCGAGCTACCCCGGCGACACGAACCACGAGTCGAGTAGTGGCGGGGCCACGTTCGCGATCGGCCAGGCGCACGCGACCGTCGAGATCACGTGGTCCGACGCCACCTACACCGGCTCACCGCATGCGGCGACGGCACACGTCACGGGTGTCGCCCCGGAGGATCTCGGCGCCGCAAGCAGCCTGACCTACTACCCGGGCAGCAACGCGAGCAGCACCGCGCTCGCCGGCGCTCCGACCGACGCGGGCACCTACACGGTCGAGGCCGACTTCAACGGGACCACCAACTACGGTGCCGCGTCAGCGACGAAGACGATCACGATCGACAAGGCCGACTCGACGACCGCCGTCACCTGCCCGCCCGGTCCGTACACCTACACCGGGTCCGCGCATGAGCCGTGCTCGGCCGAGGCGACCGGCGCCGGCAGCCTCGAGGAGACCCTGACCGTCAGCTACAAGGACAACACCGACGCCGGTACCGGCACCGCGTCCGCGAGCTACCCCGGCGACGACAACCACAA
>Ga0207707_10001525_pt1 | contig 21374 bp, 21 predicted proteins | sample KBSC83BmetaG_FD_184336 | JGI IMG/M metagenome (GOLD analysis project Ga0207707, IMG submission 184336) | Corn rhizosphere microbial communities from Kellogg Biological Station, Michigan, USA - KBS C8-3B metaG (SPAdes) (version 2) | ecosystem: Host-associated > Plants > Roots > Rhizosphere ...
TCGACAGGCATAGACCAGCATGTTGGTAGCGACCCCAGCGGATCTGGCCGGCGATCGAAGCGTGATCGCGCGTGCCGAAGCCGTCCAGTCGGCGGTCGCGGCCGCCTCCGCCGAAATCGAGCAGGGCCGGCGGCTGCCGCCTGCCCTGCTCGACAAGTTGCACGAGGCCGAGCTGTTCCGCCTCCTGCTGCCGCGTTCATCCAGGGGGATCGAGACCGATCCCGTCACCTTCTTCCATGTCATCGAAACCATCGCGCAAGCCGACGCATCGACGGCCTGGTGCCTGAGCCAGGCCGGCGGCTGCGCGATGTCGGCGGCTTATCTCGATCTGCCGGTAGCACATGCGATCTTCAGCGATCCCCGAGCCGTGCTGGCCTGGGGTCCCGGTCCCAGGGTCAGGGCGGTCGAATGCGAGGGCGGCTACAAGGTTTCCGGCGTCTGGGCCTTCGCTTCGGGCGGCCGCCATGCCACCTGGCTCGGCGCGCACAGTCCGATCTTCAAGACCGACGGCTCACCCAAGCTCGATGATAAAGGCCTGCAGGTAGAACGCACCATGCTGGTGCGGACCGAGGATGTCGAATGGACCGACATCTGGAACACGGTCGGCCTGCGGGGGACCGCAAGCGACCAGTTCGCGCTCAACGACTTCTTCGTGCGATCCGATCACTCCATCACCCGGGAGTTCGAACGCGAATGCCGCGAGAACGGGCCGCTCTACCGCATGGGCAATGGCACCTGCTACCAGGTCGGCTTTGCGGGCGTCGCCTGCGGCATCGCCCGCGGCGGGCTCGACTGCTTCCTTGATGTCGCCAGGAACAAGGTGCCGCGCGGCGGCAAGAGCCCGCTCAAGGACAACGCCGTGGTTCAGTCCGGTCTCGCACAGGCCGAGGCCAACCTCCGCGCCGCCCGCGCCTATCTGCTGCAATCGATGGCGGAAATCTGGAAGCATCTTTGCGCCGGCAACATGATCACGGTCGAGCAGCGCATGACCGTCCGCATGGCGTCGACCCATGCCATCCACAAGGGGCGTGAAGCGGTCGACTTCGCCTACAATGCTGCCGGCGCCACCGCGATCTTCGACAACCATCCGCTGGAGCGCCGCTTCCGCGATATCCATACCGTGACCCAGCAACTGCAGGGTCGCGCCAGTCATTTCGAAACCGTGGGCGCCTGGATGATGGGCGCGGGAGCCGACCTCACCTGGGCCTGAGGCTTTGGCCTGAAATTCAAGTCTGAAGAGGTCTAAGTCTGAATAACAAGGAGAAGAACCATGCCGCTTGGCGGACTGCAGCATTACACGATCGAACCGCAGGATCTCGAAAAGACCAAGAACTTCTATGTCGACATTCTCGGCCTCGAGAATGGCGATCGTCCGCCGCTCGATTTCCCCGGCTACTGGCTTTATTCCGGCGGCCAGGCCACCGTCCATCTGATGGGCACCCGCAAGCCGCGCGACGGCATCGTGGTGCGGGGCACTGCGAAGAAATACGAGGATACCGGCCGCCTCGACCACATCGCCTTCGCGGCAACCGATGTCGAAGGCGTGCGCAAGCGGCTCAAGGCGAAAAACGTCGAATTCCGCGAGCAGATCGTGCCGCGCACCGGCGACACCCAGATATTTCTCTACGATCCCGATGGCGTCGGAGTGGAATTGAATTTCCCCAAGACCTGAGGGCGTCCGCGTTTTTCAATGCGTCCTGCAGCGGCCGACCGGGACTCGTTCCGGCCGGCCGATGGGGTTTGGCGGAGCGGAATACTCTAACCTGACAACGTCACGGCCGAGCCATTTCTGTGGCGCGAATTGGTCCGCTTTTCTTCAACTTTGGATGGCGACGTGACGGCGCCGCGCCGCTGCGGCAGGATAGCCGGGTACCGGGCCTTTAACCTACCCCAGGGCACGCGTGCCCGGCTATTCGAACGCGATTGGAGCGGCGTCGCGGCTAAAGCGCGATGACATTAGGATGAATCGTCATCGCGCTTTAGCTCCTTGTTTGGGCATGATCTTTTCGGAAAACCGCTTCACACTTTTCCGGGTCATGCCTTAGTCCAGCCCGCGTTCGTGGCTGAGGCGCACCATCTCGTCGATGAATATCTGCTTCTGCTTGTCGTCCAGGCTCACAAAGAGCGGCTCCGCCGCGTCGGCGACATTGCGCTGATCCTGCGCGCGGTCGACCAGGAACTGGGCTTCGTTGCGCATCTGCTCGACGATGTCGTCCGGCGGATCGCGCTTGGCGCGCGCGACGCGAAGATTGAGCCGGTCGGCGCCGTTATGCCCAAGATAGTGCATGGCGCTGGAGAAATTGGACCAGTTCTTCTCCTGCTCGGGGGTGAGATTGAGCTCGGTCTTGATCCGCCCGATATAGGCGTCGCTGTTGGAAACGATCTGTTCGGCCGTCAGTTGTGGCGCACCGGTCTGTGTCAGCACCTGGACCTGCTTGCCGTCCGGTGCGGCCTTCGCCTCCTTCGTACCCTTGGCCGACTTGGCCGTCTTCGCGCCCTGCTTGTCGCCGGCCGCCGGTTGAGCGCCCTTGTCGTTGGCCGGCTTGTCGCCGGCCGGTTTGGCATTGTTGCCGCTGTTATTGTTGTTGCCGCCCGTGACCGCCCCGACCACGCCGCCAACGACGCCAACCACGCCGCCGATCGCGCCCCCCAGCACGCCGCCGACCGGACCCGCCGCCTTGTTGCCTTCGCGCGCACCTTGCTCGACACCCTTGACCAATCCTTGCGCGTCCACGATCCGCGGCGCGTTCACAACAAGGACGGCGGCCGCCCCAAGCGCGACACACAGTCTCACCCGTGCACGCAAGCCTGATGTCGGGGTGGTCATTGTTCGGTCTCCAATCTGGATTTCAACTCGGCTGAATCTTTCGAAGTAACTAAGCGCGCGGCCCTGATCGCCAAATTACCGTGCTTCCGTCAAGCCCGTTTATCGCTGCAAATATCGCCCGAAATCAAGAAAATCCAGCTCAGCTAAGCTGTTACGCTCGACTGCGGCAGATTTGCGCCAGCGTGCGGTTAAGGCCTCCGGCATGAAATGTGCGATGCAATATCATTCGCACTCGTTCCCGATCAATTCACCGCGGGCAAGTTGGCTGCCCAACCGTCGCGCACACCATTAGTACTAGAAAACCACCTCACCGGATTTCTCGACAGCCGCCGGCAATTCTGATCTGATCTCTATTGACGAAATCTCAGCGTCGCCCTTGAGGCGAAGCGCAGCAAGAACAAGAAGAACGAGAAAAAGAAGAACAAGAAACGAGATTTCCCGACATATCCGATTTGGCCCACCAGGGAGAAACGCCATGTCACGGAGAAAGCTCACCCGACGTCAATTCGTTGCCGCCACCGCCTTGTCTTCCGCGGCCATGGTCGCCGCGCCCTTTGTCCGGTCCGCCCGTGCGGCCGGCAGTCTCTCGATCGGCCTGTGGGACCACTGGGTTCCCGACGCCAACAAGGCCTCCACCGCCCTCATCAAGGAATGGGCGGACAAGGAGAAGGTCGAAGTCCAGATCGACTACATCACCAGCAACGGCCGCAAGAACGAGATCACGATCTCGGCGGAAGCCCAGGCCAAGTCGGGCCACGACATCCTGGCGATGGCGACCTGGTGGCCGCATGCCCAGACCGAGCTGCTCGAGCCGATGGATGATGTGATGAAGCAACTCATCGCGCAGAACGGCGCGGTCAACGGCACGGTTGAATATCTTGGCCAGTTGAACGGCAAGTGGCACGCGGTTCCCTTCTGCATCGGCAGCCAGATCAAGGGGCCGTGCTCGCGCATCGACCTCCTGAAGAAGCATGCCGGTATCGACGTGCAGGAGATGTATCCCGCGGGCGCCCCCCCAAAGGTCGACAACTGGACCATGGACACCTTCCTGAAGGCGGCTGAAGCCTGCTTCAAGGGCGGCAATCCCTTCGGTATCGGTCTCGGCGAGACGTCAGATTCCGTCGACACGGCCGGCGCGATCTTCCAGTCGTTCGGCGCGCAACTCGTCGACGCCAAGGGCAACGTCACGGTCAAGACCGACGAGGTGCGTCAGGCGCTCGAATACTACAAGAAGCTGATCCAATGGCTGCCGCCTGAAGTCGCGTCCTGGGACGACGCCGGCAACAACAAGTATCTGGTGTCCGGCAAGGCCTCCATGATCATGAACCCGCCGAGCGCCTGGGCGGTCGCCAAGCGTGACGCGCCGCAGGTCGCGGAGCAATGCTGGACCCACGGCTTCCCGAAGGGACCCAAAGGCCGCTTTGCGCCGTACCTGCCCTACTTCCTCACTGTGTGGAAGTTCTCCAAGAACAAGGAAGCGGCGAAGAGCCTCATCCTTCATCTGTCGCAGGCGAGTTCGGTCGAGAAGCTCGTTGCGGCCAGCGGTGGCTACGACCTGCCCGCATTCGAGAAGCTGACGACGTTCAAGACCTGGGCTGAGGAAGGTCCGCCGAAGGGCACGCTGTTCCACTACCCCGACCCCTACAAGCATCAGACCATGTCGATCGCAGCGTCGCCGGCCCCGCCGAAAGTGGCGCAGCAGATCTACGTGCAGGCCACGTTGACGAAGATGTGCCTCCGGACCTCCAGGGGCGACAAGATGGAAGACACACTCGCCTGGGCCGAAGGCGAGTGCGAAGGCTTCATGCGGAGCTGAGACATGGTTGCGTCTGCGGTTCACCGGAAGGTGGACCGCAGCACCGCAGCCACTCTCCTGTTTACCCGATCGGACGCAGGACCGGCAGCGGTCCCTCCTTAACTGACGATCCCGCAGGGAAGAGACACCATGGTTGACGTCACCTTTCAGCCAGCCGGCATTGCCGCCGCTCCGTCGCGCAAAAAATCCAGCTTGCGCCGGGCGCTCAAGCGAAAATCGTCGATGGCATTCCTGATGACGCTGCCGCTCATCGTGCTGATCGCGGTCATGGTGGTCTATCCGGCGCTCTATTCCATCCATCTGGCGACGCTGAACAAGGCGATGACCAAGTTCATCGGCTTCGGTAATTTCACGTTCCTGTTCAAGCGTCAGACCTTCTGGATGGTGGTGGAACAGTCGTGCATCTTCGCGATCACCGCCGTGATCTTCAAGGCGCTGATCGGCTTCATCGTCGCCCATTTCGCCCACAACATTCCCTCCAAGAAGCAACGCAAATGGCGCGGCATGCTGCTGGTGCCCTGGGTGATCCCGCCGGCGATGAGCACGCTGGCATGGCTCTGGCTGTTCGATCCCTCCTACAGCGCCTTCAACTATACTCTTGGTCTGTTCGGGGCCGGGCCTATCGCCTGGCTTGGCGAAACCGGCTGGGCGCGGTTCTCGATCATCCTGGTCAATGTGTGGTTTGGCGCGCCGTTCTTCATGATCATGTATCTGGCGTCCCTGAAGTCGGTGCCCGAGCAGCTTTATGAGGCCGCGGCCATCGACGGCGCCAATTGGTGGCAGCGTATCTGGTTTGTCACGCTGCCGATGATGCGCAACATCATCGCGATCACCACGCTGTTCTCGCTGATCGTCACCTTCGCCAACTTCGACATTACGCGCATCCTCACCGCCGGCGGACCGCTGGACAGCACCCACATCTTCGCCACCTGGTCATTCCGCCTCGGCATCGAGGGCGGCGACATTCCGCTTGGCGCCAGCGTCTCGCTGTTTATGGCGCCGATCCTGGCCATCGCAGCGATCTTTATCCTGCGCGACGTCTCCAAACGTGGGAATGAGGCATGAGCACGCTCGCGATCGACAAGGCCGGTCCCACGCGCAAGGTCAAGTATGGCAGCATGAGCCGAGACCGCACCTGGGCGTTGCGCTGGTCGTATTTCTTCCTGACGATATTTGCGATCTTCTCGCTGGTGCCTCCGATCTACATGCTGATCACCTCGCTGAAAAGCAGCGCGGAGATTTCAGCGGCAACGAATCCCTGGTGGGTATTTCACCCGACGCTGTCGAACTACGTCGAGCTTTTGACCTCCAATCAGTTCCTGCGGTTTTTCTGGAACTCGGCCATGGTTTCGATCTTCGTGGTGACGCTTACCATGCTGATCAGCGTGCCGGCGGCGTTCGCGCTGTCGCGCATGAAGTTCTGGGGCTCGGCCACGCTCGCGACCGGCGTCTTCCTGACCTACCTGATCCCGGACTCGCTGCTGTTCCTGCCGCTGTTCAAGATGTTCGCGGTGATCGGAGACTGGACCGGAATTCAGCTCATCAACAAATGGTACGTCCTGCTGTTCCTTTATCCGACGCTGACGGTCCCGTTCTGCACCTGGATCATGATCGGTTATTTCGCGTCGATCCCGAAGGAGCTCGATGAGGCTGCGATCATCGACGGCGCCTCGTGGTTCCAGACCCTGACGCGCATCTTCATCCCCGTCGCCCTGCCCGGCCTGATCGCCGCAACCATCTTCGCCTTCACCGTCTCCTGGGCGCAGTTCCTCTATCCCCTGGTGTTCACGACCTCGACCGATCAGCTCGTGATGCCGGTCGGTATCATCACCACCCTGATCAAGGGCGACGTCTTCAACTGGGGGCAGATCATGACCGGCGCGCTGCTTGGCGCAGCGCCCCCGCTCCTGATCTACGCCTTCCTGATGGACTACTACATTGCCGGCCTGACCGCCGGCGCGACGAAAGGTTGAAATCCATGGCCGAGGTAAATCTGCGCAAGGTGGTGAAGCGCTATGACGACGTCGAGGCGGTGCGCGGCATCGATCTCGACATCGCCGACCACGAGTTCGTCGTGCTCGTCGGTCCCTCCGGCTGCGGCAAGTCCACCACCTTGCGGATGATCGCGGGCCTGGAGGACATCACCGACGGTGACATCTCGATCGGCGGCGACGTCGTCAACGACGTGCCGCCGAAGGACCGCGACATCGCGATGGTGTTCCAGAACTACGCGCTGTATCCGCACATGACGGTCGCGGAGAACATGTCGTTCGGGTTGCGGCTGAAGCATTACCCGAAAGCGGAAATCAAGAGCCGGGTCACGGAAGCCGCCCGCATGCTCGACATCACCGACCTGATCGACCGCAAGCCGAAGCAGCTTTCCGGCGGCCAACGCCAGCGCGTGGCCATGGGCCGCGCCATCGTGCGCAATCCCAAGGTATTCCTGTTCGACGAGCCGCTCTCCAACCTCGATGCCAAGCTCCGCGTGCAGATGCGGATCGAGATCAAGAAGGTGCATCAGAAGGTCCGCACCACGACGGTCTACGTCACCCATGACCAGGTCGAGGCGATGACGCTCGCCGACCGGGTGGTGGTCATGAACAAGGGCAAGATCGAGCAGATCGGCACGCCGAACGAGCTCTACCACAAGCCGGCGACACGGTTCGTTGCCGGCTTCATCGGCTCACCTGCGATGAATTTCCTGCCGTGCCGGCTCGAGGAGGTCGGCGGCAAGCTCAACCTCCGCTTGACCGACCGCTTCTCATTCCCGTTGCCGCCGGTGCGCGCCGCGCAGTACCAAAGCGTGCCGCGAAGCGAGAAGCTGCTGCTGGGCATCCGGCCCGAGCATCTCACCGAAGCCAATGGACATGCGGCGCCCGGCGTCGAGAATTTCGAGACCGTGCTCGACGTCACCGAGCCGATGGGAATGGAGACCCTGGTCTACTTCACACTGGAAGGTACGCAGGTCTGCGGCCGGGTCGATCCGAACGCCGGCGCGCGCGACGGTGCCCCGCTCCGATTGGCGGTGGACCTCAACAATATGCACCTGCTAAACGAGGGGACCGGCGCTGTCCTTTGACGGCGAACAAGAAACCCCAAGGGCAGGAAATGGCCACCAACAAGAAGAAGATTTTCGTTACCCAGACATTGTCGCCGAGGGCACGGACCCTCCTCACCGAACGGGAAGACATCGAACTCGTCGAGTTTCCCAACCTGATCTCGCCCAGGGATTTCGAGGCCATGCTGAAGCAGCATGCGCCTGTCCATGGCGTGGCACTCGGCGCCACCCGTTTCGGCGAGCCGGAGCTTGAAGCCTCCGGGGACATGAAGGTGGTGACCCGGATCGGCGTCGGCTATGACGCGGTCGACGTTCCCGCACTGTCCCGCCGCAAGGTGCCGCTGATGGTCGCGGGCTCCGCAAATTCGCCTTCGGTGGCCGAACAGGCGCTGTTCATGATGCTGACGCTGGCCAAGCGCGCGCAGGAAATGCACGCAATGGTGAAGGACGGCACCTGGGCGAGCCGGCTCGGCGTGCTCCCGTTTGACCTCTATGGCAAAACGGTGCTGATCGTCGGCTTCGGCCGTATCGGCACACGCACCGCCAAGCGTTGCCAGGCCATGGAAATGAACGTGCTGGTGTACGATCCCTACAAGCCTGCCGCCGAGATCGCGGCTGCGGGCTGTGAAGCAGTGCCGGATATCAGGGCGGCGCTGCCGCGGGCAGACTTCGTCACCATCCATTGCCCGAAGACGCCGGAAACGGTCGGCATGTTCAACGCGGCACTGTTCAAGCTGATGAAGCCGACGGCCTATCTCATCAACACCGCACGCGGCGGCATTGTCGACGAGAAGGCCCTGCACGAGGCGCTGGTGTCGCGCCGGCTCGCGGGCGCCGGTCTTGACGTGTTCGAGCAGGAGCCGCCGCCGGTTGGACAACCCCTGCACGGCCTGCCGAACGTGATCATGGCGCCGCATGTCGCCGGCGTCACGGTCGAGGCTGTCGACCGCATGAGCGAGCAGACAGCGCGCAATATCCTGAGCGCGCTCGATGGCGAGCCGATCCGGCAGAACGTCATCAATCAGGATGTGCTCTGAGCGCGTTGGACGGCCGCCTTGCGGCGGCCGATCCCGGTCCATTTCGTCAATCAACACGGGCGGTTAGGCCATGGCTTTCAAGGAATATGGCAATTACGACGCCGTCGGCCTCGCCGAGCTCGTGCGCAAGAAGCAGGTCACCGCTGGCGAACTCCTGGACGAGGCGATCGCCCGCACCGCCAGGGTCGATCGGGAAATCAACGCAGTTGTGGTCAAACACTACGACTTCGCCAAGCACCAGATCGACAAGGGACTTCCGGACGGTCCCTTCACCGGCGTGCCGTTTCTTCTGAAGGATCTCGACCTGCTCGAGGGCACGTGCACGACCTTTGGCGCCAGCGTGTTCAAGAACGAAATCGCCGATCACAGCGGCACGCTCGCCCGGCGCTTTCTCAATTCCGGCCTGACTATTTTTGGCAAGAGCGCGAGTCCGGAATTCGGATTGATGCCGACCACGGAGCCGCGCCTGCACGGGCCGACCCGCAATCCCTGGAACCTCGCGCATTCGTCCGGCGGTTCGTCCGGCGGCGCGGGAGCAGCGGTCGCCGCGCGTATCCTCCCCGTCGCGCATGCCAGCGACGGCGGCGGTTCGATCCGTATTCCGGCTTCAGCGAGCGGCGTGTTCGGCTTGAAGCCGACCCGCGCGCGCAATCCGCTCGGACCGGATCGCGGCGAAGGCTGGGGCGGCTTTTCCTGCGGCCATGTGCTCAGCATCAGCGTGCGCGACAGCGCCGTCATGATGGACGCGATCTCGGGGCCTGAACTCACCAGCATCTATTATGCGCCGGCGCCGAAGCGACTGTTTGCCGAGGAGGCGAAGCGCGAGCCCGGACGGCTGCGCATCGCCTACACCGACAAATCGCCCTATGGCGAGGCCATCGATCCCGAGATCGCCGCCGCGGTGCGCGATGTCGCGGCGATGCTGGAAAACCTTGGTCACCACGTCGAGGAGCGTGCGCCGAAGCTGCCCGCCGATCCGGCCGAGGTGATGATGACGATCGTGGGGGCGAACACGGCGCTCACAGTGCGGCAGGCCGAGCAACGCTTCGGCCGCACCATGACGGAGAACGACTTCGAGCTTCTCACGCTTGCCATGGCGCACAATGCGCAGCGAACCACCGCAACGGATTACGTCGCAGCGCAGTTTGCCGGTTACCGGATTTCACGGGCGCTCGCGGAGTTCATGGCGACGTGCGACGTATTCCTCGCGCCGACCCTGTGCTCGCCGCCGCTGCGGCTTGGCGAGCTCAATTCGATGTCGCAGGATCTCTCGCATATCGGGCCGACCTTGCGGCGCTATATGCCGGGTACATCCATGTTCAACATTTCGGGCCAGCCCGCGATGTCGGTGCCGTTGGCCTGGAACAAGAACGGATTGCCGCTCGGCATGATGTTCGCCGCGGGCTTTGGCGACGAGGGAACCTTGTTTCGCCTTGCCGCGCAGCTCGAACAAGAGCGTCCCTGGCGGGCCAAGCTGCCGCCGGTCTGTGCCTGAATCATGGTTGCGTTGTCCCTTTTCGAAACGTCAGCCCGACAAAACTCGGCCGTATTCGCAGCCGAGGAATCCCTGCGGCGCCCGGGCGGACGGAATCCGCAGCGCCTTACCTTGCGTCTTCTTTGGGATGGAGAAGCGAAGTGACGAAAAGCGACCCGACGGATCACGCGCTCGCAGCGATCGCGAGCATTCTCGATCATCCCGAGACGCCACGCGAGACGGAAAAGCCGGCGAGTGAACCAAAGGCGGGCAACGAGCCGAAGCCGCTCGCCCCCGTGGTCCCCGCCCTGGCAATCACGGAAGGTGATGATTATTCGAAGGCCGGCCCCGGCCCTATCGCTGCGATCCGCTTCAAATGGACCGCGCGCAAGGACGCCAACGGCGACTATTTCGTCGATGAGACCATCGGCGAGCATTCCGCTCCCATGGTCACGGGACCGATGACCCGGGACGAGGCCATCCAGTTGGTCGATCAGCGCGAGAGCGAAGCACGTCACCGGTTCGAACAGCTACGCCACGAGATGACCGGACGCGCAGGCACCGCTGATCTCGCTGCAGCGGGCCAGGCCTGAACGCCGCGATTTAAGCATAGGGCTATCCGGGTTTCGGGTGGCCGCCTGATGCATGGGCAGCTACCTGTCCGCGTTCATGTGCGGAAGGAGGCTGCGATGCGTCTCTACTATCACCCGCTTTCGTCGAACTCGCGCCGTGTGCTGCTGACCGCGGTCCAACTCGGCGCGCCGCTCGAGCTCGTCGTGGTCGACCTCGTCAACGGCGAGCACAAGACCTCGCGTTACCTTCAGATCAATCCGAACGGAAAGGTCCCGTTACTGGAGCATGACGGCTTCCATCTCTGGGAATCTCACGCCATCATGCAGTATCTGGCCGACACGTGTCAGGGCGAGACGCTCTATCCCCACGCCATCCAGGCCCGCGCCGACATCAATCGATGGCTGTTCTGGTCGGCCTATCACTTCACGCCCGCGGTTGGATTCATCAGCCGCGAGCGGGTGTCGAAGAAAATGGTCGGTGGATCCGGCGGCCCGGATCCTGCGGAAATTGCGCGCGGCGAGGCCCTGCTTACCGCGGCCGCCGATGTGCTCGACCGGCATCTCGCGGACAAGCGGTGGATCGCGCAGGACAGGCTGACGCTCGCCGATCTCGCCATCGCAGCACCTCTGATGCATACCGCTGCAGCCGAGCTTCCGGTCACAGAATACAGACACCTGCAGGCCTGGTTTGCACGGGTGACGGCGCTCGACGCATGGCAGAAGACGACGCCGGCGCGATAGGCTTGCTTGCGAAGCCCGGCTGCTGCTGTATATCGGCGCTGGATTTTCTCACCGCAAAGAGAGCCTGATGCTCCGCTTCCTGTCCTGCTTTGCCGCCCTGTTCGTCGCTGTCGCGTCCGCGCAGGCGCAGCAGGCTTCCCGGCTCGACGAGATCGTCAGCCGCGGCACGCTGCGGGTCGGCATGACCGGCGACTACATGCCCTTCACCTATCTCGACAGGGAGACGCAGAAATTCCGCGGCTTCGATGTCGACATGGCGGAGGCGCTGGGCAAGGCGCTCGGTGTCAAGGTCGAGTATGTTCAGACCGCCTGGCCGCAATTGATGAAGGATTTCGAGGCGCAAAAGTTCGACGTCGCCATGGGCGGCGTATCGATCACGCTCGACCGGCAGAAGAAGGGCTTGTTCTCGACGCCGATCATGCGCGAGGGCAAGACGCCGATTGCGCGCTGTGCCGACAAGGACAGGTTCGCGACGCTGGCCGACATCGACAAGCAGGGCACGCGCGTGATCGTCAATCCCGGCGGCACCAATGAGCGTTTTGCGCGTGCCAACATCAAGTCAGCCGAGATCAGGGTCTATGGCGACAATGTCACGATCTTCGACCAGATCGCCAAAGGCGATGCGGACCTGATGATGACGGACGCCTCCGAGACCCGCTACCAGCAGAAGCTGCATCCCGGCGTGCTCTGCGCGGTGCATCCGGACAAACCGTTCGATTTTTCTGAAAAGGCTTACTGGCTGCAACGTGACGAGGCGCTCAAGGCCTTTGTCGATCAGTGGCTGCACATCGCGATGGAAGACGGCAGTTTCAGGAAAATCTACGCCGCCTGGTTCGAATGAGTTCCGCTCGCGGATCAAATTGCCGGGAGAGGGGCGGCGAACTAGACTGACGCTTGAACCAAGGCCGCTACGCCGCGACTTATCCTTTGAACGTGATCCACGTCACGTTGCTACGATAGGCCGCAGCCTAGGCTTGTTGTCTTGGGGATCCGCCGTTCAGGAGGTTGAGATGAAAAGGCTGTTGGCGCTGGCCGCCTTCCTGCTGGCAAGCAGCACGGCGCAGGCGCAGTACCAGTTCGAATATGGCGGCCGCACCATCCGCATCGACCCGGACCGGGGCACCGTTTCCATTCCCGGCGTCTACGACAATACCGGCAAGAAGGCGAAGCGCGCCAGGGGAGATCAAAAGGGAGATCCGAAGGGGGGCGACCAGGAGGGTTCGCGCAGCAGGCCCGCCCCGCAGGACGCCAAGGCCGATCCCGCGCCGGCTCCCGTGCCCGCCGATACGGCGGCGGCGCCCGCTGCCCCGCCATTGGCGCCACCTCCTGCCCCGCCTCCGCCGACCGCCGCGACGGCGCCCGACACGTCACCCACCACCACCGCCAACAATGCGCCGGCAGATACCGCCGTATTGCCGCCACCCCCTCCTCCGCCCGCACCGGCACCATTGCCGCCGATCCAGCAGGCCGCGCCGCAGCCTGCTCCGGCACCGTTGCCGCCCGCCCCGGCGGTCGCCGCCGTACCGCCCGCAGCGGCGGCACCCGCCCCGGTTCAGCGTCCACGCGATCCAAATTCACCGGTCGGCGTCTGGCTGACGGAAGAGAAGGAGGGAAAGGTCCGCATCGAGCAATGCGGCACCAATCTCTGCGGCTATTCGGTCGACGTCAAGTCGAACGCCAACGGCGAGCAGGTCTTGATCAATATGCGGCCCGGCAAGGACCAGAAATGGAGCGGCCGGATCCTCGATCCCAACACCGGCAGCACCTATGATTCGACGATCGCGATGAAGGGCTCCGACACCCTGCGCGTGCAGGGTTGCGCCTTCGGCGGCATGTTCTGCGGCGGCCAGACCTGGACCCGCTTGAATTAGCTCCATCCGCTAGAGCCTTTTCCGTTCCGATTGAATCGGAACGGGGCTCTAGACTCTTGTTTTGACGCGTTTTCTTCACGCGAACCGGCTTCCACTTCGCTGGAAAACGCTCTAGCGAAACAGAAAGGCCCCGTGATGTGCGGGGCCTTTCTGTTTGTGCGCGAAATCACGCGTGACCAGCGATGTGACAGCCATCACAGCTTTGGAACCCGCGACCGGCGACTATCCCTGTATCGAAACACAGGGGCCCGTCATGGGATATTTCAACAAAGCCTTTATCGCCGCGAGCATCGCGTTCGCTCTGGTCTCGCCAATTGCCACTCCGGCGGTCGCCGCCGCCTCGTCCTTTGACGGCGCGTGGAGCGTCCACATCGCCTCCTCCAGCTCCGAATGCGGTAACGGCCAGACCGTCTCTATCGGCATCAACAACGGCCAGGTCACGAGCTCGATGGTGAGTGCCTCCGGCCGCGTCGCCGATGCCGGAAACATCAGCGTCACGCTGGCAAGCGGTATCAAGAAGGCGACCGGTTTCGGTCATCTCTCGGGTACGTCGGGCTCCGGCACCTGGCGCGGTGCGCTGTGCTCGGGCACATGGACTGCTTCGCGGGACTGATCCGCTGATGGAACGCCAAGGCATGATCCGGAAAAGTGTGAAGCGGTTTTCCGAAAAGATCATGCCCAAACAATAAGCTAAAGCGCGATGACGGTTCATCCCGAACTCATCGCACTTTAGCCGACCGCGGCGTTGTATTCCGCGTCGGTGACGTGCTCCATCCAGGTTGCGGTCTTCCCATCCAGCGCTTCCTGCGTTGCGATGTGGACCATGCCGGTGGTGGGCGCTCCGCCATGCCAGTGCTTTTCTCCCGGCGGAATCCAGATCACGTCACCGGCCTTGATCGCCCGGACCGGCTCACCCTTCGTTTGAAAGCGGCCCACGCCCGAAATCACGTAAAGCGTTTGCCCGAACGGATGTGTGTGCCACGCGGTGCGTGCGCCCGGCTCAAAGGCAACGCGATTGACGACAACCCGTGCCGGCGCAGGCGCCGCGATGATCGGGTCCTGCCAGACCGTTCCGGTGAAGTTTTCGGCAGGTGCGCGGCGCGTCGGTCGCGAGCCGGCGGGATAGATTTCCATGGGTGCCTCCTTGGTTTCTTGTGATTGTGGGGCGGACAGTGACGCCCACCCTATCCCCTCGACATGAACTTATTTCTTCGAGGCGGTGTAGCGCGCCTTGGTCTCGGCATTCATGGGATAGAGGCCCGGCAGTTGCGCGCCATTGTTCACCTCGTTGACGATCCAGGCTTCCATCCGTTCCTGCTCGGGGCCTTCGGCGAGGATGTGCTCCAGTTGGGCTTGCGGGATCAGTACGGCGCCGTCCTGGTCGGCGACGATGATGTCGTTCGGGAAGACGGCAACGCCGCCGCAGCCGATCGGTTCACCCCAGCCGACGAAGGTAATGCCTGCGACCGACGGCGGAGCGGCATAGCCGTCACACCACACCGGCAGGCCCGTGCCGAGCACGCCTTCGACGTCGCGCACGACGCCATCGGTCACCAGTGCGGTCACGCCGCGCTTGACCATGCGGGCGCACAGGATGTCGCCGAAAATGCCGGCATCCTTGACCCCCATGGAATCGACCACGGCGATGCAGCCCGCCGGCATCGCCTCGATGGCGGTACGCGTCGAGATCGGCGATGACCAGGATTCCGGGGTCGCCAGATCCTCGCGGGCCGGCACAAAGCGAAGGGTGAAGGCCTGCCCGACCAGCCGCGGCTGACCCGGTTTCAGCGGGCGCGCGCCGCGCATCCAGACATTCCGCAGGCCCTTCTTGAGCAGGACCGTGGTGATGGTGGCGGTGGTGATGCGGGAAAGGATCGCGATCGCGTCGGGGGTCAGGGACATCGAAAAAACAGGCTCCGGGAAGGTGGATTTGACGGGCGGCATCTTGCGGGGCGCGGGCATCCCGTCAAGGGCGTGACAAGCACGAGATATTGAGCGAAAACGCATGCCATGGCCGCGCCGCTTTCCCCGCCCCGCCTTTTGCCGAGTGGCGACAGTGCCATTGCGGTGGAGTTCGGCCGCGCCATCGACGACATCGCCAACCAGCGCGTTCTGGCGCTCGACAAGGCGATGGCCGCTTCACCCATTGCCGGCGTGACCGAGACCGTGCCGACCTACCGGTCGCTTTTGGTGCATTACGATCCCGTCCAGATCGGTTTCGAGGCGCTGGGCGCAAAGCTGGCCGCACTCGCACAATTGCCCGTCCCGCCGGCCGGCAAGGCGCGGCGCTGGCGCGTCCCCGTCGCCTATGGCGGCGAAAATGGCATCGATCTCGAGGACGTCGCCAAGAGCCTGAACATCACGCCCGACGACGTCGTGGCGCGGCATGCCGGGGGCGACTATCGCGTCGCCATGATCGGCTTCACGCCGGGCTGGTCGTATCTGTCGGGGCTCGACAAATCGCTGCATATGCCGCGACGGCTCAATCCGCGGGTGTTCACGCCGGCCGGAACGATCTCGATCGGCGGCGTGCAGGCCGGCATCCAGTGCCTGGCCGCACCCAGCGGCTGGCATCTCCTGGGGCGCACGGCGGTCAGGACCTTTCAGTTGCATCGCGATCCCGTGTTTCTGACCGAGCCCGGCGACCGCGTTACCTTCTATCAGGTCGACGCCAGGACCTTTGCCGAGCAGGAACGCGCTGCCGAGGCTGGCGAGATCATCGCGGAACTTGTGGCCGCATGAGCAAGCTTGTCGTTTCTTCCATCGGCCCAGCCAGTTCCGTCCAGGATCGGGGACGACGCAGCACGCAGCGCTACGGGCTCGCCCCGAGCGGCGCGATGGACCGGCTCGCGCTTGCCGCGGCCAACACCCTGCTGGGTAACGACCCGTTTGCCGGCTGTGTCGAGATCGGCCCGTTCACCGCCGCGTTCACGGCCCGTGACGGCGCGGTCCGCGTCGCGCTTGCCGGCGCCGCGCGCAATGCTGACATTGCCGGCCGGCCGGTCGCGATGGATACATCCATGACCATCGCCGATGGCGAGACGCTGACGCTCGGCTTCGCCAGGGGCGGCGCCTTCAGCTATCTAGCGGTTGAAGGCGGCATCGATGGCGAGGAGACCTTTGGCAGCGTCGCGGTGAACCAGCGCGCGGGGCTCGGCAGTCCCTATCCGCGGCTACTCCAGGCAGGCGATGAATTGCCGGCCAAGGCGGCGAGCGGTGCCCCCGAGCGCCGGATCGAGCTTCCCAGCACCTCAGGCCCGATCCGCGTGGTACTCGGACCGCAGGACGATGAATTTGCCGATGAAGCCAAGGCCTTGTTTCTCGACAGCGAGTGGAAGATTTCGGCGACCAGCGACCGCATGGGCTATCGCCTCGAAGGTCCCGTCATCAAGCACTCGCACGGCCACAACATCGTCTCCGACGGCACCGTCGATGGCAGCATCCAGGTGCCCGGCAACGGCGCGCCGATCGTGCTGATGGCCGACCGCAATACCACCGGCGGCTATCCCAAGATCGCGACCGTCATTACGGCCGATGTCGGCCGTTTCGCGCAAACGCCGGCCGGAACGGCGTTCCGTTTCAAGGCGGTCGGCGTGGAGGAGGCGCAGGCCGAGGCGAAGAAGTTCGCCGAATTGCTGCGCTCCCTGTCCAAGCGGCTCCGCGAGATCGAAAACTTTGAACTCAACATCGAAGCGCTGCAGGATGCGAATGTCGCCGGCGCTGCCGTCAGCGCCATCGACGCCGATACGTGGCAGGCGCGCGCTGGCCAAAACCAAATGACAAGAACCAATAACAAGACCTGAGCGAGAGGCGGTAGATATGAAGACCATCGATCTCAATTGCGACCTCGGCGAGAGCTTTGGGCCCTGGGAAATGGGCCATGACGCCGAGATGATCGAGCTTGCGACCAGCGTCAACGTCGCCTGCGGCTTTCATGCCGGCGATGCCGACATCATGCGCCAGACGGTAGAACTCGCGAAGGCGCGCGGCGTTTCGATCGGCGCCCACCCCGGCTACCGGGATTTGCACGGCTTCGGCCGCCGCGTGATCCCGGGGCTGAAATCATCGGAGATCGAGAACCTCGTGGCGTACCAGATCGGCGCGTTGCAGGCGATCGCCACCGCTGCCGGTCACAAGGTCACCCATGTGAAGGCGCACGGCGCACTCTCCAACTTCGCCTGCGAGGACGACATGACCGCACAGGCGATCGCCAACGCGGTCAAGGCGGTCGATCCCAATCTGGTGTTCGTGGTGCTTGCCAACTCGAAGCTGGTGAAGGCCGGCGAGCGCGCCAATTTGCCGATGGCGCATGAAGTGTTCGCCGACCGCGCCTATGAGGATGACGGCAATCTGGTGTTGCGCCGCAAGCCTGGCGCGGTGCTGCATGACGCGAGGGAGATCGCGGAACGCGTGGTGCGGATGGCGCAGGACGGCGCCGTTGTCTCGGTGACCGGCAAGGTCATCAAGGTGCGGACCGACACCGTCTGCATTCACGGCGACAATCCGTCCGCTGTCGAGATCGCGCGGGGCGTGCGCAAGGCGCTGAAGGACAGCGGCATCGACCTCGCGCCGTTCAAGCGGGCAGCATAGATCAGAACGGATGCACCGACAACGTGCCGAACACCACGGCCGCTATTACCGCCAACGCGCTGTAAAGCGCCGCGAGATGAATCCCCGCGCCGGACTGCTTGAGCGATCGCGCATGCAGATGCAGGCGGGTTTCCGCCGATAGTTCGCGCATGGTTGATCTCCATCGCCCCATGCGCGTCAATCAAATGCCATCCACCCCTCTTCGCAAGGTGGCGCCACAAATAGCGATACGAATGCTGCGATCGATCACGGCCGGAGGGGAAAATTTCCCGCCAGCGCCCCCTGCAAGCAATTTATTCGGCTGCTTTTGAGATGTGTTGGCCGCGTCTGGAACCTAATACACGTCCTGCTGGAATCGGCCCTTCTTCTTCAATTCTCCGACAAAGGCGATCGCCTCGTCGGTGGAGCGCGCCCCGAATTGCGCGATGATGTCGACCAGCGCGCGCTCGACGTCCTTCGCCATCCGCTTGGCGTCGCCGCAGATGTAGACATGCGCGCCTTCGGCAAGCCACGTCCACAGCTCGCGGCCGACCTCGCGCATGCGGTCCTGCACATAGAACTTCTTGGCGCCGTCGCGCGACCAGGCGAGCGACAACCGCGTCAGCAAGCCGGACGTCTTCATGGCGTTCAATTCGTCCTGGTAGAAGAAATCGCAGTCGCTGCGCTGGTGACCGAAGAACAGCCAGTTCTTGCCCGGCGCGCCGGTCGCCTTGCGGTCGAGCAGGAAGGCGCGGAAGGGCGCAACGCCGGTGCCGGGGCCCACCATGATGATCGGCGTCTTTGCATCCGGCAGCGCGAAGCCGTGCGCCTTCTGCACATAGACCTTCAACTCGTGGCCGGGATTGATGCGCTCGGCGAGAAAGGTCGAGGCAAGGCCCAGGCGCTTGCGCTTGCCGACCACGTAGCGTACGCAATCAACCGTCAGCGACAATTTTCCGGGCGTCGCCTTGTGCGAGGACGAAATCGAATAAAGCCGCGGCTGCAGCGGCTCCAGCGCCTCGACAAAGGACTCCGGATGCGGACGCACCTTCGGAAATTTCTGCAGCGCCGCCATCACGTCCAGCGTCGCTGCGTCGCCATCGGGGTCCTCGCCCTGCGCCAGCGCCCGCGCCTTCTCGCGCTCGGTGCCGCCGGTCAGATAGGAGAACAGCTCGAACAGGCTGTCCGGTGCGGGCGACAGCGACACGTCGTCGATCAGCACCTCGCGCAGCGTCTTGCCGCGCACCGCAGTGGTGTGCGAGGCGCCAAGCAGCGCGATGACCTGGTCGACGAGGCCGAGATCATTCTTGGCGAAGATGCCGAAGGAATCGCCAACGACATAGTCGAGACCGCTTGCATCGAGATCGAAGTCGATATGCCAGGTCTCCTTTTCCGATCCTTTCTTGTTGAGGAGGCGTCGCGACACGAAAGTTGCCGACACTGGATTTTCGCGAGAACGGCCGGGTTCGGCGACAACCGCCGGCGCGGCAGGTTTCTCGTCCGTCGGCGCCGCGGACGACTTCGCCGCCGCGGGCGGCGCCTTGCCGAGCTCCTCGTACAGCGACTTCAGCATCCGCGCGGTCTCCTTGCCGCCGGGGACGCAGAGATTGAGCCGCGTTTCGCTCTTGTCCGCGATCGCGTTCGAATAGTCGCTGCAATTATAGCCGCACTGACCGCAATCCTGCTGCGCCATGGCCGCCATCATCCGTCGCCGCACCGGTCGGCCTTCGGCCAGCTTCATGCGATCTGCGATCGGCATGGTCTGGTCGTGCCAGGGCGCTTCGCCATCGTCGCCGTCGCCCGCCGGTCCCAGCACCGCCCCATTCTGCTCCGGCGACAGCGGCGTGGTGCCGTCGAGGCCGAGCATACCGACCAGGAAGCCGTTCAGCCATTGTCGCTGCTGGTCGCTGAACGGAGCGTTCGCCGGAATGATTTCCATCCGCGGCGGGGGCGTGATCTGGTTCATGCTGATGCTTCCGCGTCTGCCAGCTTGCGCAGGGCTTCGCCGTCGTGACGGCGGGCAAAGGTGAGAAACGTTTCCTCGGATGATTTGCGGTTCTTGAGGTAAGCCTTGAGCAGGCGCTCGACCGTCTTCGGCGTATCTCCGGCCTTGAGATCGCGAAACACCTCCTGCCCGATCTCGGCGTCGGGCCCGAAGCCGCCGCCGGTGAAGAGGTGATAACCCTCCACCGTTTCGTCTTCGCCCGCGCCCGGCACCTTCGCCGCAATCAGGCCGATATCGCTGATGTAATGCTGCGCGCAGGAATGGTGACAGCCCGTGAGATGGATGTTGAGCGGCGTATCGATCTCGACCCGCGTATCGCACCAGTCGCCGATTTCAGCCGCGTGACGCTTGGTGTCGGATGCCGCGAACTTGCAGCCGGCGTTACCTGTGCAGGCCACGAGGCCCGCGCGCACCTGCGAAGCCGTGGTTGCCAGACCCAACTGCTCGATCGCGGCGGTCGCGAGCGCGACATTCGCATCGCCCACGCCCGAGAGCAGCAGGTTCTGCCAGACCGTCAACCTGATCTCGCCGTCGCCAAGGTCCTGCGCGATCTTGGCCAAGCCCCGCATCTGCTCGGCCGTGAGCTTGCCGACCGGCAGCACGACGCCGATCCAATTGAGCCCCGCCTGCTTCTGCGGATGCGCGCCGATATGCGCCATGCGATCAAAGAGCGGGCGAATAGCAATCGCCTCCTTCGGCGCGCGCGTCAGCTTGCGGCCGAGCTTTTCCTCGACGGCAAGCATGAATTTGTCGACGCCCATCGTATCAAGCACATATTTCAGCCGCGCCTTCAGCCGATTGGTGCGATCGCCGGTGTCGATGAACACGCGCACGATGGCGTCCGCGACCTTGGTCGCGTCCTCCGGCTTGACGACGATGCCGGTTTCCCTGGCAAAATCGCGGTGCCCGGTGATGCCGCCGATGCCGAGCCGGAACCAGATGCCGGGCTCGATGCCGTGGCCGTCCTTCACCTCCACCGCGGAGAACGCGATGTCGTTGGTCTCTTCAAGGACGGCGATCCTGCCCGCGCCGTCGAAGGCGACGTTGAACTTGCGCGGCAGGCCGTAGAGCGAACGGTCGTTGAGGATGTGAAAGTGCCATTCGCGCGCGTAGGGCCGCGTATCCAGCAGTTCCTGCGGATCGATGCCGGCGGTCGGCGTGCCCGTGACGTTGCGGATGTTGTCGGCGCCCGAACCGCGCGAGCACAGGCCGAGGTCCTGGATGCCTTCGATCAGCGCCACAGTGCTCTTGGGCAGGATCTCCCGGATTTGCAGGTTGGCGCGCGTGGTGACGTGGCTGTAGCCGCCGCCATAGCTCTCGGCGAGATCGGCAAGTCCATCCATCTGCCAGTGCTTCATGATGCCGTTCGGCATGCGCAGCCGGCACATATAGGAATCCTGTGCC
>Ga0207707_10001527_pt1 | contig 21365 bp, 11 predicted proteins | sample KBSC83BmetaG_FD_184336 | JGI IMG/M metagenome (GOLD analysis project Ga0207707, IMG submission 184336) | Corn rhizosphere microbial communities from Kellogg Biological Station, Michigan, USA - KBS C8-3B metaG (SPAdes) (version 2) | ecosystem: Host-associated > Plants > Roots > Rhizosphere ...
GGAACGCCACCTGCGGCGCGCCGATGTTGGCATCGACCTTGTAGGTCCGGCGCAGGATATCGACCTTGATGTCGAGATGGAGTTCGCCCATGCCCTTGAGGATGGTCTGGCCGGACTCAATATCGGTCGAGACCCGGAACGAGGGATCCTCCGCGGCAAGCTTCGCCAGCGCGACGCCGAGCTTTTCCTGGTCGGCCTTCGACTTCGGCTCGATCGCGATTTCGATGACCGGCTCCGGGAATTCCATCTTTTCCAGAATCACCGGCTTGTTCGCGTCGCACAGCGTGTCGCCGGTGCGGGCTTCCTTGAGGCCCGCCAGCGCGACGATGTCACCGGCAAAGGCTTCCTTGATGTCTTCGCGGTTGTTGGCATGCATCAGCAACATCCGGCCGATGCGCTCCTTGCGGTCGCGGGTCGAATTGATGACGCCGGTGCCCGACAGCAGGGTGCCGGAATAGATGCGGCAGAAGGTGATGGTGCCGACGAAGGGATCGTCCATGATCTTGAACGCAAGCAGCGCCAGCGGCTCCTTGTCGTTCGGCAGGCGAACCACTTCGTTGCCGTCCTCATCGACGCCCTTGATGGCGGGCACGTCGACCGGCGACGGCAGATAATCCACCACCGCGTCGAGCAGCGGCTGCACGCCCTTGTTCTTGAAGGCCGAGCCGCACAGCACCGGGAAGAACGCGCCGGTCAGCACGGCCTTGCGGATCAGGCGCTTCAGGGTTGCCTCATCGGGCTCCTTGCCGTCGAGGTAGGCGGCGAGCGCGTCGTCATCGAGCTCGACGGCGGCTTCCAGCATCTTCTCGCGATATTCCTTGGCCTTGTCGACCAGATCGGCGGGAATATCGATGTCCTTGAAATTGGCGCCCAGCGCCTCGTCTTCCCAGACCACGCCCTTCATGCGGACGAGATCGACCAGACCCTTGAAGTTATTTTCGGAGCCGATCGGCAGCTGGATCGCAATCGGCTTGGCGCCGAGACGGTCGACGATATCGTCGAGGCATTTATAGAAGTCCGCGCCGGTCTTATCCATCTTGTTGGCGAAAACGATGCGCGGAACCCGGTACTTGTCGCCTTGACGCCAGACGGTCTCGGTCTGCGGCTCGACGCCCTGGTTGGAATCGAGCACGCACACCGCGCCGTCGAGCACGCGCAGCGAACGCTCGACTTCAATGGTGAAGTCGACGTGGCCGGGGGTGTCGATGATGTTGAGACGCTTGCCGTTCCAGAACGCGGTGGTCGCGGCCGAGGTGATGGTGATGCCGCGCTCCTGCTCCTGCTCCATCCAGTCCATCGTCGCGGCACCTTCGTGCACTTCGCCGATCTTGTGGCTCTTGCCGGTATAATAAAGGATGCGCTCGGTGGTCGTGGTCTTACCGGCATCGATATGCGCCATGATACCGAAGTTGCGGTAGTCCTCTATGGCATGAACGCGGGGCATGGGTTGTTCCTTAAATTCCGTTCGTTTCGCCGTTACCAGCGATAGTGCGAGAAGGCGCGGTTGGCTTCCGCCATCCGGTGCACGTCTTCACGCTTCTTGACGGCGTTCCCCCTGCCATTCGACGCGTCGAGCAACTCGGCCGAGAGCCGCTCCGTCATCGTCTTTTCATTGCGTTCGCGCGCCGCCGAAATCAGCCAGCGGATTCCCAGCGCCTGCCGGCGCACCGAGCGGACCTCGACCGGCACCTGATAGGTGGCGCCGCCGACGCGGCGCGAACGGACTTCGATGGTCGGCATCACGTTCTCGAGCGCCTGCTCGAAAATCGGCAGCGGGCTCTGCTTGGTCTTGGTCTCGATCATGCCGAGTGCGCCATAGACGATGCCTTCGGCGACCGACTTCTTCCCGGCGTACATCACCGAGTTCATGAATTTCGTAATGATGATGTTTCCGAACTTCGGATCCGGAAGCACTTCGCGCTTTTCAGCAGAATGGCGGCGAGACATCTTGTCTGTTCCCGATTATTTCGGACGTTTCGCGCCGTACTTCGAACGGCGCTGCTTGCGGTTCTTGACGCCCTGGGTATCGAGGACGCCGCGGAGAATGTGGTAGCGCACGCCGGGCAAATCCTTGACGCGGCCGCCGCGGATCATGACCACGGAGTGCTCCTGAAGGTTATGGCCTTCACCCGGAATGTAGCCGATGACTTCGAAGCCATTGGTCAGGCGCACCTTGGCGACCTTGCGAAGCGCCGAGTTCGGCTTCTTCGGGGTCGTGGTGTAGACGCGCGTGCAAACGCCGCGCTTCTGCGGCGACTGCTGCAGCGCCGGCACCTTCTTGCGCGACTTCTGTACGACGCGCGGACTTGCGATCAGCTGGTTGATCGTCGGCATGTCAGCCTTCACCCTTTAGTTCGTGCGAAAACCGCGATCGGCTCCGCAAATTCACTGGGGACTACCCGTCCCATCCGGCCGCATCGCGCCAACGCACCCGCGCAAAGCGAAATCGCGCCAACTGCTCATTGCTGAGCGGAAAGCGCTTCGACGCCACAGAGGACCGCAGTCGTAACCGATCAGCCTGCGCTGCTCAGTCGGGTACCGAGGTCATGCATCCGAAATCAATCTCGAGAGAACTTGCCTCAAGAGAACCAAGATCGTCCTGGCATTGCCTAGCTATCATCGACAGCGTTTGAGCGGCATTCGTCGAGGTTGGTGCCCGCCTCAATCCAAAAGGACTGAAAGGGTGATCCGTTCCGACTGTGGCGTCGCTCACCGCCTGTCGTTAAGTGCGCGGGTTGTATCGGCGGTAGATAGTCAAGTCAAGGCGAAACGACAAGGTGAGAAGCGCCTCTGGCGCCTGCGGAATCGGCGGGCTCGTGAATTTCAAAGCGCGCCGGAGTCACACCACCTGGTGGGTGGAAAAGCAACGAATCCCGCGTGCCCGCGCAACAGGCTTTTCCGCCTGCTTTGAAGCAGACGGTACAATCAACCGAGTCCTAATATTACCCGGGTAATATTGAGGATGTCTTGGACAACCTGCGCATCCCTGGCACGGAAGCCTTGCCTGGGGAGGCGATTTTCCCGCCTCAATCCTCGTCATCATCGTCGCTGTCGTTGTCGGCCGGATCGGCCTTCTGATGCGGCTTGTGGCTCTGATCGTCCCAGAGCCTTCGATAGACGCCGTTGGCAGCCAGCAGCTTCTGGTGCGACCCGCGCTCGATCGCCTTGCCGCCCGATATCACGATGATCTCATCCATCTCGACCACCGATGTCAGGCGATGGGTGGAGAAGATCATGGTTCGGCCCTTCGCGACCTTGAGAAGCGTGCGATTGATCGCGGCTTCCGTGGTCTGGTCGAGCGCCGAGGTCGCCTCATCGAGCAGCAGGACGGACGGATCGCGGACGATCGCACGCGCAATCGCGATGCGCTGGCGCTGGCCGCCCGACAGCGTATCGCCGCGCTCGCCGACCGAGGTGTCGTATTTCTGCGGAAGGCTCATGATGTAGCGGTGGATTTCGGCCTTGCGCGCCGCCTCTTCGACCTCTTCGTCGGTCGCGCCTTCCTTGCCGAGCCGGATGTTTTCCCGGATCGACATGTTGAACAGCATGTTCTCCTGGAACACCACCGCCATGCTCTTGCGCAGCGATTGGAGGGTCACTCTGCGGATATCGACGCCATCGATGGTCACGCGTCCCTCATCCGGCACATAGAGGCGAAGGATCAAATTGAGCAGCGTGCTCTTGCCGGAACCGCTGGGGCCGACGATGGCAATGGTCTTGCCGACATTGAGCTTGAGGCTGAGATTGTCGAGAACAGGCGTCTGGCTGCCTTCATACTGGAAGGTGACGCGGTCGAAGGTGATGTCGTTGGTGATGCGCGGCAGGTCGGGGGCACCCGGACGATCGGCGCCGCGGGTCGGTTCGTCCAGCAGCTCCTGGATATGCCGTACCGCGGCCGCCGCCTGGATCGACACCGGGATGAAATGCATCAGATGGGCGATGTTGTAGGATACCTCCCAGAACGCACTCTCGAACGTCACGAAAGTCCCGATGGTGATCTGGCCCTTGGTGGCGAGGTAGGCGCCGATCGCGAGCACCACGAGGTGCAGCAACAGCACCGAAATCGTGACGGTACGCTCGACCATGGTCGACAGGAACAGCGCGGAAGCGGTCCTCTGGCGGACATCGTTGTTGCGCATCGTGAACCAGCCGAAGGTTCGGCGCTGCAGGCTGAACGCCTTGACCACCGCCTGCGCCGCGACGTTCTCCTGCACCATGCCGAGCAGCGCGGATTCATTGAGCTTCTGCTCGTAATTCGCCTGCACCGCCTTCGGCGTCAGAATCCGCGGGCCGATCAGGGTGATTGGAAACACCAGCAGCGCCACCGCGGCGAGTTGCCAGTTCAGCAACAGCATCAGAATGATGCCAGCGATCAACTCCAGGAACGGCAAGGCGGCGCTGTTTGCAAAACTCTTGATCGATCCCTCGAAGGCCGAAAGGTCGATGGAAAAACGCGACAGAATCTCGCCGCGCCTGGTGCGGGCAAAATAAGCCGCCGGCAAATTCTGGACGTGCTCGAACAGCCGCGACCGCACGTCGGCGATGAGCGCCGCCGCAAGCCGCGCGTCCCATCGCTCGTACCAGACCGCAACGATCGAGGTGAAGATGCCGGCCACCGCGAGCACGCCGAGGATCGTATAGAGCGCCTGGAAATCCTCTTCGCCGAGCGCATCGTCGATCAGGAATTTCAGGCTCAGCGGCATGAACACATTGAACAGCGTCTCGACCAGGACGCCGAGGCCGACGCATGCCAGTATTTTCTTGTAGTTCTTCAGAAACGGCTTGACGAACGCATAGATGGTCGCGAGCGCGCCGGCGGCTTCCTTCGCGGTAAAGACCACGAGATCCTCGTCGTCCTCATCGTCGTCGATATCGAGTTCATCATCGTCTTCGTCATCGGGCGGAAACGAGGCCGCCGTCTTGTCGCCGGTGACGCGCCCGGTGGCGTCAGCTAGGGGCTTCCTATCGGGCTCCGGCGCAACAGGATCATCCGCGGGAGCGGGGATCTGATCATCCGGCGAGGGAGGCTTGGACGCCATGAAACCAACCGATGCTGCACGGCCGGCATGACCGCAAAATCGAGAGAGACGGCCGAGAGCGCGACCGCGCCGATCCTATGCGATTGCCGCGCCTTCAGCAAAGCAACAACGAAAAACTTTCCACCAGTCGTCCCGGCGAACGCCGGGACCCATAACCCCCAGCGCGCATGGTTGCAGAAGGTATCTGCTCCAGTGCTTAATCGAGATGACACGGCGCCGCGATGAGCGCAGTTGCGCTCACGCTGGGGGGTCCCGGCGTTCGCCGGGACGACGAGTTAAATGGCTCAGTCGTCGGCTGCAACCTTGTCAAAGAACGAGTAGCGCAGACTGTCGGAGTCCGCATACCACTGGCCGGGCCCCCTGTTGGCGGCCAGCGTTGCCGCCCAGAGCGCATCCGTGCAGTCGTGGCGGTGCATCGACAGGTCGAATCCGTTGCTGAAAAACAACTCCGACCATTCCCACCAAGTGCCGAGCTTCCTCACGCCGCGCAGCAGGTCGTACCGATCGATCAGTGCCGGCGCCATATCCGATGTCACCGATCCGAACACGAGGCCGGTCTTCATCACGCGGTTCAACTCGCGAATCGCGCGCGGCACCTGCCTTTCCGCGACATGGCACAGGCTGGTCTCAAACACGAAATCGAATTCTCCGTCCATAAACGGCATATCGACGATCGATCCGAGCTTGCAAAACTTCTTCAGCGCCTTGGGCGTCCTGGCGTGGATCGCGCGGTTGTTCTCGATGCCCCATGCATCGATGCCGCCGGCGCGCAGCGCTCCCACCAGTTCTCCGCTGGCGGATCCGGCCACCAGCAGCTTGTAACCTTTGGCCCGGTTCCAGACGATTTTGATCAGGTCGGTCAGGTATGCGGGGTCGGTAAACCGGCTCCAGACTTCGCTGTAGGGTCCAAGCCCGCGATAATTGTCGAAATAACCGAGGTCGATCTTGTCGGCCGCAGGCTTCCCGTGCGCGCGACGCAGCCGCATCATCTCGGTAACAATAATGTCGGTAGCGGCATCGGAGGAATCGAGCAATCCGTTCAGCGTCGAATCGAACAGATAATCGCCGACCACGACCAGGCCCGGATGCTGCTTCGGATCGGGCCGGTGATTGGTCATGACGTCGCGCGCCGGCATGCCGCCGGGCAGCGCGTTCACCGACGACAGCCAGCGATGGGTCTTGCCCTCCATGAAGTGCGCGCGCGCGTCGCCGAGCGAGGCCGGCAAGGATTTCAGTGCGGCGTCGATCAGTTCCTGATCGCCGAGATTGGCAAAAGCCAGCGCGTCGGAGCCGGCGATCAGCCAGTTCAAGACACCGTGCTTGCCGACGTCGTGACGCACACCTTCGTTGTAAACGCAGCAGCCGCCGAAAGCTTCCGACATGAACCATGCGCCCGGGATTTTCTCTCCCCAGAACGGCTCATCGAACAGGATCGAGACCCGCAGATAATGCGCAGGGCGATCGAAATAAGCGATGTGCTTGACCATCGATTGGCGCAGTTGTTCGCCGTCCCATCGCATAGTGCCGAGCCAGCTATGCGGCAGGCACACCAGTACGAGATCGAAGTCTTTTGTCTCCGGTCCCTTGCCGTTCATCATGTTGAGCTGATAGCGGCCAGCCGCGGTCTTGCCGACCTGGAGAACCCGGTGATTGAGCTGGATCTTCGCGTTAACCTCGGACTGCAGGCAGTCGATCAACTGTTCATTGCCGTTCTGGATCGAATACAGGCCGATATAGCCGTCGACATCCATCACGAAGTTCTTCAGTGCATTGAGCCCGTTGGTGTTGTGGCTCTCGGTGGCGAGATCGGATCGCGCCATCACCTTGAAGAAGCGTTTTGCGGTGGGATCGCCGACTTCCCTGTCGAGCAGTTGCTCGCAGGTGATGTAGGCCCATGGATGCTCGTTGTCGTGGGCGCCGACACCTTCGTAGTATTCGATCGGAGACACCATTTCGGCGCAGCGCTTGCGAAACGCTTCGATCGCGTCCGCTGTCCTGGCGCCGTATTTGCGACGCATGCCCGGCACGTCGTTCAAAAGCTCGCCATCGAGGTGAACCTGCTCGGCATCCATCGGAATGGTCTGCAGGCCGAAATGCTGGATCAGTTCGCGCAGCGGATCAGGACCGGTCATCGAGTAATCGTAAAGCTCGGCGACGCCGGCTTCGTACATCGCGGGTGCGCTGTCGAACTTGCAGGTCAGGATCTTGCCGCCGAGACGGTCGGACGCCTCATAAATGGTGACGCGGCAAAGCTCGCCGAGCTTCTTTTTGAGATACCAGGCGCTCATCAGGCCGCCGGGCCCGCCGCCAACGATTGCAACATCCAACATGTGTCTTCCGTGATCCCCCGCCGCCCCTCTCGAGAGCATCCGGTCTAAGCCACCTTACCAAAAGCGCTTTTCACCCTGAAGGAAAGATGAACAAACGGGGCCCGAAGGCCGGACTGGCCAAAAACCTGAAAAAAGGCCGGCTTTCGCCGGCCTTTTGCATAATATTGTGAACGTGCGGGTTTATTCCGCGGGCGGCAGCGCCAGGGGTTCCACTTCGGGAGCCGCAGGCACGATCGTCGCCTGCTTCTCGCGCTCGTCGAGGATCAGCTTGTCGCGCTTGACCGCGACTTCGCGGATCTTGGCCATCGAGGCGCCGGTGCCCGCCGGGATCAGCCGGCCGACAATGACGTTCTCCTTGAGGCCTTCCAGCGGGTCCACCTTGCCGTTGACGGCGGCTTCGGTGAGCACGCGGGTGGTCTCCTGGAACGAGGCCGCCGAGAAGAACGAGCGGGTCTGCAGGCTCGCCTTGGTAATACCGAGCAGCACCGGCGTTCCCGTGGCGGGTTTCTTGCCCTCTTCCTTGGCCTTGGCGTTGATCTGATCGAACTCGATCTTGTCGACCTGCTCGCCCGAGATCATGTCGGTCTCGCCCTGGTCGGTGATCTCCACCTTCTGCAGCATCTGACGGACAATCACTTCGATGTGCTTGTCGTTGATCAGCACGCCTTGCAGCCGGTAGACCTCCTGGATTTCGTTGACCAGATAGGCAGCGAGCTCCTCGATGCCCTTGATCGCCAGAATGTCGTGCGGCGCTGGATTGCCTTCGACGATGAAGTCGCCCTTTTCGACGATGTCGCCGTCCTGCAGATGGATGTGCTTGCCCTTCGGAATCAGGTACTCGCGAGTCTCCTCGTTCTTGTCCATCGGCTCGATCGAGATGCGGCGCTTGTTCTTGTAGTCGCGGCCGAAGCGGATGGTGCCCGCGATTTCCGCGATGATCGCCGCGTCCTTCGGCTTGCGAGCCTCGAACAGTTCCGCGACCCTCGGCAGACCGCCGGTGATGTCGCGGGTCTTCGCGCTTTCCGTGGAAATGCGCGCGAGGATGTCGCCGGTCTTGACCTTCGCGCCGACGTCGACCGACAGGATCGCATCGACCGACAGCATGTAGCGGGCCTCACCGCCACGCGCGAGCTTGAGGATTTTGCCATCCTTGCCCTTGATGACGATGGCCGGACGCAAATCCGCCCCGCCCCGCGACGTGCGCCAGTCGATGACGACGCGCTTGGCGATACCGGTGGATTCGTCGAGCGTCTCCGAGATCGACTGTCCCTCGACCAGATCCTCGAACCCGATGGTGCCCTCGACTTCGGTCAGAACCGGCCGGGTGTAGGGATCCCATTCGGCGATGCGCTGGCCGCGCTTGACCATATCGCCTTCATCGACCCGCATCCGCGCGCCGTACTGAATGCGGTGGGTCGCACGCTCGGTGCCGTCGGCGTCGGTTACCGCGACCACCATGTTACGCACCATCGCAATCAGATGGCCTTCGCCATTCTTCGCGATCGCCTTGTTCTTGATCGTCACCTTGCCGTCGAAATTCGACTCGATGAACGACTGCTCGTTGATCTGCGCCGCGCCGCCGATATGGAACGTGCGCATCGTCAGCTGGGTGCCGGGTTCGCCGATCGACTGGGCGGCGATGACGCCGACCGCTTCGCCGTGGTTGACCGGCGTGCCGCGGGCGAGGTCGCGGCCGTAGCACTTGCCGCAGATGCCGTTGACAAGTTCGCAAGTCAGTGCGGAGCGGATCTTCACTTCCTGGATGCCGGCCTGCTGCAGGGCGTCGACGTGGGTCTCCTCCATCAGCGTGCCGCGCTTGACCACGATCTTGTTGGTCGCGGGATCGCGCAGGTCCTCGCCGGCGGTGCGGCCGAGAATGCGTGATGCCAGCGACGCGACCACCGTGCCGGCATCGATGATGGCGCGCATCTTGATGCCGAGCTTGGTGCCGCAATCGTCGGCCGTGATGATGCAGTCCTGCGCCACGTCGACCAGACGACGCGTCAGGTAACCCGAGTTCGCGGTCTTCAACGCGGTGTCCGCGAGGCCCTTGCGGGCGCCGTGGGTCGAGTTGAAGTATTCGAGCACCGACAGGCCTTCCTTGAAGTTGGAAATGATCGGCGTCTCGATGATCTCGCCCGAGGGCTTGGCCATCAGGCCGCGCATGCCGGCCAACTGACGCATCTGGTCCTGCGAACCGCGCGCGCCGGAGTTCGACATCATGAAGATCGAGTTGATCTGGGCCTCGCCGCCTTTCGGATTCTTCTTAACGGCGGAGATTTCCGTCATCATGTCTTCGGAGATCTTCTTGGTGCACTTCGACCAGGCGTCCACGACCTTGTTGTACTTCTCGCCGTGGGTGATCAGGCCGTCGTTGTACTGCTGCTCGAATTCCTTGGCGAGCGTGCGGGTCTCCTCGACGATCTTCCACTTCGACGCCGGCACCACCATGTCGTCCTTGCCGAACGAAATGCCGGCCTTGAACGCATTGTAGAAGCCGAGCGCCATGATGCGGTCGCAGAAGATCACGGTCTCCTTCTGGCCGCAGTGACGATAGACCTGGTCGATGACGCCGGAGATTTCCTTCTTGGTCATCAGCTTGTTGATGACGTCGAACTGCATCTTCGGCGATTTCGGCAGCACCTGGCCGAGCATGGCGCGGCCGGCCGTGGTTTCATACCAGCGGGCGACCGGCTTGCCGTTCTCGTCGATGCCCTGCCAGCGGTATTTGATCTTGGTGTGCAGGTGGATGACCTTGGCGTGCAAGGCATGCTCGATCTCGGCCATTTCGCCGTAGAGCTTGCCCTCGCCCGGCAGGCCTTCGCGCAGCACCGACAGATAGTACAGGCCGAGCACGATATCCTGCGACGGCACGATGATCGGCTGACCATTTGCCGGATGCAGGATGTTATTGGTCGACATCATCAGCACGCGCGCTTCCAGCTGCGCTTCCAGCGACAGCGGGACGTGCACGGCCATCTGGTCGCCGTCGAAGTCGGCATTGAACGCCGCGCACACCAGCGGATGCAGCTGGATCGCCTTGCCTTCGATCAGCACCGGCTCGAACGCCTGGATGCCCAGACGATGCAGCGTCGGCGCGCGGTTCAGTAGCACGGGGTGCTCGCGGATCACCTCGTCGAGAATATCCCAGACCTCGGGACGCTCTTTTTCGACGAGCTTCTTGGCCTGCTTTACCGTGGTGGACAGACCTTTGGCGTCGAGCCGCGAATAGATGAACGGCTTGAACAGCTCCAACGCCATCTTCTTCGGCAGGCCGCACTGATGCAGCCGCAGTTCGGGGCCGACCACGATCACCGAACGGCCGGAATAGTCGACGCGCTTGCCGAGCAGGTTCTGACGGAAGCGGCCCTGCTTGCCCTTCAGCATGTCGGCCAGCGACTTCAGCGGGCGCTTGTTGGCGCCGGTGATGACGCGGCCGCGGCGGCCGTTGTCGAATAGCGCGTCGACGGCCTCCTGCAGCATGCGCTTTTCGTTGCGGATGATGATGTCGGGCGCGCGCAATTCCATCAGCCGCTTCAGGCGGTTGTTACGGTTGATGACGCGGCGGTAGAGATCGTTGAGATCAGAGGTCGCGAAGCGGCCGCCATCGAGCGGCACCAGCGGACGCAGGTCCGGCGGAATCACCGGCACCACCGTGAGGATCATCCATTCCGGCTTGTTGCCGGAATAGCGGAACGCCTCGACGATCTTCAGACGCTTGGCAAGCTTCTTGTGCTTGATGTCGGATTCGGTTTCCTGCATCTCGGCGCGCAGCGACGCCTCGAGCTTTTCGAGCTCAAGTCCCTTCAGCAGTTCGCGGATCGCTTCCGCGCCGATCATGGCGGTGAAGCTGTCCTGGCCGTATTCGTCCTGCGCCTTCAGGTACTCGTCTTCCGACAGCAGCTGCCGGTCCTTGAGCGCGGTCAGACCCGGCTCGAGAACGACGTAGTATTCGAAATACAGGATCCGCTCGAGGTCCTTCAGCGTCATGTCGAGCAGAAGGCCGATGCGGGACGGCAGCGACTTGAGGAACCAGATATGCGCAACCGGCGCGGCCAGTTCGATATGACCCATGCGCTCGCGCCGGACCCGCGACAGCGTCACTTCGACCGAGCACTTCTCGCAGATGATGCCCTTGTATTTCATGCGCTTGTACTTGCCGCACAGGCACTCGTAGTCCTTGATCGGTCCAAAAATGCGCGCGCAGAACAAGCCGTCACGCTCGGGCTTGAAGGTGCGGTAGTTGATCGTCTCCGGCTTCTTGATTTCGCCGTATGACCACGACAGAATCTTCTCCGGGGACGCGATGGAAATCCTGATCTGGTCGAAGACCTGAGCCGGCGTCGTCGGATTGAAGAGATTCATAATTTCTTGATTCATCGTCTTCTCCTCGCGTGCCGATCGTCACCGGCAGCAAATTCGAAATTCTTTTGTAGCCACGCGCCCCGCTCAACGTCCGAGCGCAGCGCGGATGCCCGGCGCAAAGCGCCGGGCATGACGCTTTGAGTTACTCCGCCGCCTCTGAGGTGGTGCCGCCGACCTTGGAATTGTGCAGGTCGACGTTGAGCCCCAGCGAACGCATTTCCTTGACCAGCACGTTGAACGATTCCGGGATACCGGCCTCGAACGTGTCGTCGCCGCGCACGATCGCCTCGTACACCTTGGTACGGCCGGCGACGTCGTCCGACTTCACCGTCAGCATTTCCTGGAGCGTGTACGCCGCGCCGTAAGCCTCGAGCGCCCACACTTCCATTTCGCCGAAACGCTGGCCCCCGAACTGCGCCTTGCCACCCAGCGGCTGCTGGGTCACGAGCGAGTACGGTCCGATCGAACGCGCGTGGATCTTGTCGTCCACAAGGTGATGCAGCTTGAGCATATAGATGTACCCAACCGTCACCTTGCGGTCGAAGGCGTCCCCGGTGCGGCCGTCATAGACGGTCGATTGTCCGGAGGCGTCGAGACCCGCAAGCTTCAGCATCTCCTCGATGTCGGCTTCCTTGGCGCCGTCGAACACTGGCGTCGCGATCGGCACGCCGTGACGCAAATTGCCGCCAAGCTCCATCAATTCGGCGTCGTTGAGCGATTTGATGGTTTCATCGTCGCCGTAGATCTTCTTCAAGGTCTCCTTCAGCGGCCTGGTATCCTGCTTCGCGCCGCTCGCAAGATAAGCGTCGACGGTCTGACCGATGCGCTTGCCGAGGCCCGCGCAGGCCCAGCCGAGATGCGTTTCGAGAATCTGCCCGACGTTCATCCGGCTCGGCACGCCCAACGGATTGAGCACGATGTCGGCATGCGTCCCGTCCTCGAGGAACGGCATGTCCTCGACCGGAACGATCTTGGACACCACGCCCTTGTTGCCGTGACGGCCCGCCATCTTGTCGCCGGGCTGGATCTTGCGCTTCACCGCGACGAAGACCTTGACCATCTTCATCACGCCGGGCGGCAATTCGTCGCCACGCTGCAGCTTCTCGACCTTGTCGAGGAAGCGCTGTTCAAGCCCCTTCTTCGATTCGTCGTACTGCTTCCGCATCGCCTCGATTTCGGCCATCAGCTTGTCGTTGGGGGAGGCAAACATCCACCATTGCGAACGCGGATGCTCTTCGAGCACCGCGCGCGTGATCTTGGTATCCTTCTTGAAGCCCTTCGGACCGGCGATGCCCTGGCGGTTTTCCAGCAGCTCGGCGAGACGGCTGTACACGTTGCGGTCCAGAATCGCCTGCTCGTCGTCGCGGTCCTTGGCAAGACGCTCGATCTCTTCCCGCTCGATCGCCAGCGCGCGCTCGTCCTTGTCGACGCCGTGCCGGTTGAAGACGCGGACTTCGACGATGGTGCCCTGCACGCCCGGAGGCACGCGCAGCGAGGTATCGCGAACGTCGGAGGCCTTTTCGCCGAAGATGGCGCGCAACAGCTTTTCTTCCGGCGTCATCGGGCTTTCGCCCTTCGGCGTAATCTTGCCGACCAGAATGTCGCCGGCCCGCACTTCCGCGCCGATGTAGACGATACCGGCTTCGTCGAGGTTCTTCAGCGCTTCTTCCGAGACGTTCGGAATGTCGCGGGTGATTTCCTCAGGGCCAAGCTTGGTATCGCGGGCCATCACCTCGAATTCCTCGATGTGGATCGAGGTGAAGACGTCGTCCTTCACGATCCGCTCGGAGAGCAGGATCGAGTCTTCGAAGTTGTAGCCATTCCACGGCATGAACGCGACCAGCACGTTGCGGCCGAGCGCGAGTTCGCCGAGATCGGTCGAGGGACCGTCGGCAATGATGTCGCCCTTGCGCACGAGATCGCCGACCTTCACCAGCGGACGCTGGTTGATGCAGGTCGACTGGTTGGAGCGCTGGTACTTCATCAGCCGGTAGATATCGACGCCCGACTTGGTGGGATCGAGATCCTCGGTGGCGCGGATAACGATACGGGTGGCGTCGATCTGGTCGATCACGCCCGACCGGCGCGCCGCGATCGCAGCACCCGAGTCGCGCGCGACCACGCCTTCCATGCCGGTGCCGACAAACGGCGCCTCGGCGCGTACCAGCGGCACCGCCTGACGCTGCATGTTCGAGCCCATCAGCGCCCGGTTGGCGTCGTCGTTCTCGAGGAACGGGATCAGCGCCGCCGCCACCGAAACCAGCTGCTTCGGCGACACGTCCATGTAGTCGACCTTGTCCGGCGTGATCATCACCACGTCGCCGGAATGACGGCAGACCACGAGGTCGTCGGTGAAGCGGCCGCGATTATCGAGCGCGACGTTGGCCTGGGCGACGTGATAGCGGCCCTCCTCCATCGCCGAGAGATAGACCACCTCGTCAGTGACGCGGCCATCCTTGACCTTGCGATAGGGCGTTTCGACAAAACCGTATTTGTTGACGCGCGCGAATGTCGCGAGCGAGTTGATCAGGCCGATGTTCGGGCCTTCCGGCGTCTCGATCGGGCAGATCCGGCCGTAATGCGTCGGATGCACGTCGCGCACCTCGAAGCCGGCACGCTCGCGGGTCAGGCCGCCGGGGCCAAGCGCCGAAAGACGGCGCTTGTGGGTGATTTCCGACAGCGGATTGGTCTGGTCCATGAACTGCGACAGCTGCGAGGAGCCGAAGAACTCGCGCACCGCGGCGGCCGCCGGCTTGGCGTTGATCAGGTCCTGCGGCATCACGGTGTCGATATCGACACTGGACATCCGCTCCTTGATCGCGCGCTCCATGCGCAACAGGCCGATGCGATACTGGTTCTCCATCAACTCGCCGACCGAGCGCACGCGCCGGTTGCCGAGATGATCGATGTCGTCGATCTCGCCCTTGCCGTCGCGCAGATCGACCAGCGTCTTGATGACGGCGAGAATGTCTTCCTTGCGCAGCGTGCGATGGGTGTCGGGCGCATCGAGTTCGAGGCGCATGTTCATCTTGACGCGGCCGACCGCGGACAGGTCGTAGCGCTCGCTGTCGAAGAACAGCGACTGGAACATGCTCTGGGCCGAGTCGATGGTCGGCGGCTCGCCGGGACGCATCACGCGGTAAATGTCGAACAGCGCGTCCTCCCGCGTCATGTTCTTGTCGGCGTGCAGCGTGTTGCGGATGTAGGCGCCGACATTGACATGGTCGATGTCGAGCAGCGGCAATTCCTTGTAGCCGTGCTCGTTGAGCGCCTTCAGCGACTTCTCGGTGATTTCCTCGCCGGCTTCGGCGTAGATTTCGCCGGTCTTCGGATTGACGAGGTCTTCGGCGAGGTAGTTGCCGATCAGTTCCTCATCCGACAGCCGCAGCGCCTTCAGGCCTTTTTCCTGGAGCTGACGCGCGGCACGCACGGTGAGCTTCTTGCCGGCTTCAAGCACAACCTTGCCGCTGTCGGCGTCGATCAGGTCGTTGATCGTGCTGTAGCCGCGGAAACGGGTAGCGTCGAACGGCACGCGCCAGCCATCCTTGGCCCGCTTGTAGCTGATCTTCTTGTAGAACGTGCTCAGGATGGTTTCGCCATCGAGCCCGAGCGCGAACATCAGCGAGGTCACCGGGATCTTGCGGCGGCGGTCGATGCGCGCGAACACGATATCCTTGGCGTCGAATTCGATATCGAGCCAGGAGCCGCGATACGGAATCACGCGCGCGGCAAACAGCAGCTTGCCCGACGAATGGGTCTTGCCCTTGTCGTGATCGAAGAACACGCCGGGGGAGCGATGCATCTGCGAGACGATGACGCGCTCGGTGCCGTTGACGACGAAGGTGCCGTTCATGGTCATGAGCGGGATATCGCCCATGTAGACGTCCTGCTCCTTGATGTCCTTGACCGACTTCGCGCCGGTTTCCTCGTCGATATCGAACACGATCAGGCGCAGCGTCACCTTCAGCGGCGCGGCATAGGTCATGCCGCGCTGACGGCACTCGTCGACGTCATATTTCGGCGGCTCGAATTCGTAGCGAACGAATTCCAGCATCGAGGTGCCCGAAAAATCCGAGATCGGAAACACCGAGCGGAATACCGCCTGCAAGCCTTCGTCCAGCCGGCCGCCGACAGGCTCATCGACCATCAGAAACTGGTCATAGGACGCCTTCTGAACCTCGATGAGGTTCGGCATCTCTGCGACTTCCTTGATGTGTCCGAAGAACTTGCGAACGCGTTTGCGACCGGTGAATGTCTGCTGCGCCATCGTGGCCTCTCATTTCGTCGCCCGTCAGAGGCGAACCTTCCGAAGCGCGATTGGCATCGCCCCCGGGTTGAATTCCGATTCGTTCCTTAAAACTGGAACCCAAATGTCAGGATTTAAATCCTGAATCGGAGCCCTAGACCTTCAGAACGCAAAACGACGCGCGGGGCGCATGACCGCACCCGCCCGTCTAAACCTGGTTAGTCACGGACTGAAAAAGCCCGAAATTGCTTATCTCCCAACGGCTTGCGCAGAAACGCTGCCGTTCCCGCCGCCCACCGTGCTTTCGCGCTGCCGTCCCGATATGGGATGGCAATCGTGGAGATTCGAGGGGCAACCCCGCCAATCCCCACACATTTTTGTGTAGAACGTACTTCGGGTTGCCCCGACCCACGTCCTTTTGCCGCGATCCCGGGTCTCGCGTCGCTCGCCCGGGATTTCGCTGAAGTAACCTGCGGTTACTTCAGCTCAACCTTGGCGCCAGCCTTCTCGAGCTGCGCCTTGACCTTCTCGGCTTCGTCCTTGTTCACGCCTTCCTTGACCGGCTTGGGGGCGCCCTCGACGAGGTCCTTGGCCTCCTTGAGGCCGAGGCCGGTAATGGCGCGGACTTCCTTGATGACTTCGATCTTCTTCTCGCCGGCGGCGGCGAGCACGACCGTGAACTCGGTCTTTTCTTCAACAGGAGCCGCGGCAGCGGCGGCCGGACCGGCAACCGCAACGGCGGCAGCGGCGGACACGCCCCACTTCTCTTCAAGGAGTTTTGCGAGCTCGGCAGCCTCGAGCACGGTGAGGCCCGAGAGGTCGTCAACAATCTTCTGTAAGTCAGCCATTGATCTGTTTCCTTAAGCGTATCGGTTCGAACCAGGTTTTACGTTTTGCGAAGGGCGTCAGGCCGCTTCGCTCTTTGAGGCATAGGCCTGAATGACGCGCGCGAGCTTGGCCGCGGGCGCGGTCGAAAGCTGAGCGATCTTGGTCGCCGGCGCCACCAGCAGGCCGAGGATCTTCGCGCGCAACTCATCGAGCGACGGCAACGCGGCAAGCGCCTTGACGCCGTTAACATCCAGGACGGTTTTACCCATCGATCCGCCGAGAATGACGAACCGCTCGTTCGTCTTGGCGAATTCGATGGCAACCTTCGGCGCCGCTACCGGATCGTTTGAAGTCGCGATCACGGTCGGCCCCTTCAGCAGGGAGCCGATGGCAACGACGTCCGTGCCTTCAAGAGCAATTTTGGCGAGACGGTTCTTCGAGACCTTCACCGACGCACCCGCCTGCTTCATCTGCATGCGCAGCTTCTGCATCTGGGCCACGGTGAGGCCGGAATAATGGGCGACGACCGCAACGCTGGTGGTCTTGAAAAGACCGTTCAGCGCCTCAACCGCGTCCTTTTTTGCCGCTCTTTCCACAGCAAGCTCTCTCCGGTTGGCGGTCTATGCCCAAGGGCAGGACCGCCGGGTTACACCCATCGTCCTGCCTGAACCTGACCTCGAGACTCTTTCGTCTCCGGACATTTCGGGCAGAACGACATTGAAAAGCCTGCCCTCCCGCGCCTGACTGGCCACGGGGTGTCGAGGTTCGAACCATATCCGCTGTCCGTCGTGAGAAGCGACGTGAAGCGAGATCCGGTCTTCACCCGTCTATGCAGGCTCTCGAATTAAGCCGTTGAGGAAACACGAGGTCTCATCGCGGGCGCCTGCAGTCTTGGACAGGATCGAGGCCATCCGGCAAGCCGAAAGACCCCTGCCCACATCCCTCCAACGCGACGGGTTTTCCTTCCTTTCGAGCAATCCATGCGGATGTCCTGAAAGGAATGATCTCCTATCGTATCGGGTTTTTGGAATGCGCGCACAGACGTGCCAGCAACGGCCAGCACGCCCGGAAAGGATTGTTTAACGACTCTTTTCGGCCTTGCCAAGCGCTAATTCGCGCTAACTCAACCGACGGGTATTTCCAACAGATTTGACCTGAAATAGCCGATTCAGCCGCCCTGGATCTCATACGCCAGCGGCTTTCCGGCAAAAAACGCCTCGAGATTGGCGATCACGCAGTTCTGCATCGCCACGTGCGACTCAAGGGTATGACCGCCGACATGCGGAGTCAGCACCACATTCGGAAAGGCGGTCAGCGCGTCCGGGGCATGCGGCTCCTTCTGGTAGACGTCGAGGCCGGCGCCGGCGATCGACTCCTCCGCCAGCGCCGCCACCAGCGCCGCCTGGTCGATCACCGAGCCTCTGGAGATGTTGATGACATAACCGTCCTTGCCGAGCTTTCGCAGGATCTTGGCATCGACGGCGTGATGGGTGTCCGCGCCGGCGCGAACCGCGATCATCAGAACGCTGCACCATTCCGCCAGCGCCTCGAGGCTCGGCAGATACCGATAAGGCACGTCATGTTTGCTGCGGCTGAAATAGCCGACCTCGGTCTCGAATGCCGCAACCCGGGCGGCGATCTTGCGGCCGATCTCGCCCATGCCGTAGACGCCGACGCGGCGGCCGGGATTGCCTGCTTGAGGCCGCATCAGTGGCGATGGTTTTGCCGATGACCAGCTTCCGCTTCGCACATATTGGTCTGCCGGCAAGAGGCGCCGCGTCACCGCCAGCATCAGCGTCACCGCAAGGTCCGCCACCGCGGCCGCATTGGCAGCCGGACTGTGGCCGACCGAGATTCTGCGCTGCGCCGCGGCCGGCAGATCGACGCCGTCATAGCCGGTGCCGTAGCAGACGATCGCGCCAAGCTTCGGCATCTTGTCCATCATGGCAGCGCCCAGCGGCGTGCCGCCTGCCGTGATCATGGCGCGGATGCCGGACAGCTGCTCCGCCGTGAACATTTCATGCGGCGGCTTGCCCGCGGCGTCCATCAGTTCAAAGCGCTCTCCGATGCGCAGCATCATCGCCTTGGGAAAGCGCGAATAGACCAGGACTTTGTGCAGCATGGGAGGATTTCCTAAGGTCAAAGTCAAAGGGCGGAACAGGTTTCCCCGTCCCGCCCTTGTTCTTAATTCTCGCGCGCGATCGGCCTCAGTGCAGACTACCAGGCTCGACCTTGACGCCGGGCCCCATGGTGGAGGAAACCGCCACGCGCTGGATGTAGGTACCCTTGGCGCCGGCAGGCTTCGCCTTGGCGACCGCATCCGCGAGCGCCTTGACGTTCTGCACCAGCTTCTCTTCCGAGAACGACGCCTTGCCAATGCCGGCCTGCACGATGCCGGCCTTCTCGACCCGGAATTCGACCGAACCGCCCTTGGCGCCCTTCACGGCGTTGGCAACGTCCATAGTGACGGTGCCGATCTTCGGGTTCGGCATCATGCCGCGCGGTCCCAGCACCTTACCGAGCCGGCCGACCAGCGGCATCATGTCCGGAGTGGCGATGCAGCGGTCGAAATCGATCTGGCCGCCCTGCACTTTCTCCACCAGATCCTCGGCGCCGACGACGTCGGCACCCGCCGCCTTGGCCTCTTCGGCCTTGGCGCCGCGCGCAAACACGCCCACCCGCAGGGTACGGCCGGTTCCGTTCGGCAGCGTCACCACGCCGCGCACCATCTGATCGGCGTGGCGGGGATCGACGCCGAGATTGATCGCAATCTCGACCGTCTCGTCGAACTTCGAGTTGGCGCGCTCCTTGACCATCTTGATGGCATCCGCGAGCGGATAGAGTTTTTCGCGATCGACGCCCTCGCGGGCCTTCTTCAAACGTTTTCCGATTGCCATGACCCGTTACCCCGCAACTTCAAGACCCATCGAACGGGCGGAGCCCTCGACCATCCTCATGGCCGCTTCGACGGTGTCGCAATTCAGATCCTTCATCTTCTTCTCGGCGATCTCGCGCACCTGCGCTTTGGTCACCTTGCCGGCCTTGTCGCGGCCCGGGGCCTTCGACCCGGACTGGATTTTGGCGGCCTGCTTGAGAAAGAACGACATCGGGGGCGTCTTCATCTCAAAGGTGAACGAACGATCGGCGTAGATCGTGATCACCACCGGGATCGGGGTATTCTTTTCTTCCTTCTGCGTCTGCGCGTTGAACGCCTTGCAGAATTCCATGATGTTGAGGCCGCGCTGACCAAGCGCGGGTCCGATCGGGGGCGAAGGGTTCGCCGCACCGGCCGGCACCTGCAATTTCAGGTATCCGGTCACTTTCTTTGCCATCTGTCACTCCTGTTGTGCCGATCAAAAATCGGCTGTTTCAGGTTTCGTGGTTCGGATCAAAGCGGTTGGCGACCGCCTCATCCTCCCACGGCCTCTGTTACGCGAAGACGCGCTTCGCGCTTTTTCCGATCAGACCTTCTCGACCTGACCGAATTCCAGTTCGACCGGCGTGGCGCGGCCGAAGATCGACACCGCGACCTTCACGCGCGAGCGCCCTTCGTCGATTTCCTCGACCACGCCCGAGAACGAGGCGAACGGCCCATCGGCCACGCGCACATTCTCGCCGATCTCGAAGGAGACCGACGCCTTCGGGCGTTCCACGCCTTCCTGCACCTGGTGCAGGATCCGCATGGCTTCGGCTTCCGAAATCGGCATCGGCTTGTTTTCCGCGCCAAGGAAGCCCGTCACCTTCGGAGTATTCTTGATCAGATGGAAGGCTTCGTCGGTCAGCTTCATCTTGACCAGGACATAGCCCGGGAAAAACTTGCGCTCGGCGTCGACCTTGCGTCCGCGGCGCACTTCGGTGACCTTTTCCGTCGGCACCAGCACCTGCTCGAACAATTCTTCGAGCCCGCGCTGCTTCGATTGCTCGCGGATCGACTCCGCGACCTTCTTTTCGAAGTTCGAATAGGCGTGGACGATATACCAGCGCTTGTCCATCGTTTGAGTTCCGGCGCTTGTCATCAGTGGATCCCGAGCAAGAAGGTGACGAGATAGCGGATGATCTGATCCGAGGCGAAGAAGAAGATCGAAGCCAGCGCCACCATCACGAACACCATGATGGTGGTGATCGTCGTCTCGCGGCGGGTCGGCCAGGTGACCTTGGCGGTCTCCGAGCGCACTTCCTGCAGGAATTTGAACGGGCTGAAAGCCATCGTTGATGTGATCCGCGTCGTAAGACGAATTTAGATTTAAGGAATCCGAACAGCCCTCTAGCGCCCAGCCCTCTTTTGAAGGATGAGCCGGCCAGCGGGCTCGATTGTTCGGCGGGAATTCAAAGCCGCGCCGGATATCCGTCAAAGCGGGCCGGCAGCAGGTGCGGTTATGTACTGCGGTCGCGGCCAAAGGTCAAGGTACCGGGAACTCCGGGGCTTGAGAATGCCTTCCGAAAGCGCCGGAACTGGATCGGTCGAAATCAAGGGCTTAGCTGGCAGGAGTGGCAGGGCTCGAACCTGCGACCCCCGGTTTTGGAGACCGGTGCTCTACCAATTGAGCTACACTCCTA
>Ga0207707_10001528_pt1 | contig 21360 bp, 13 predicted proteins | sample KBSC83BmetaG_FD_184336 | JGI IMG/M metagenome (GOLD analysis project Ga0207707, IMG submission 184336) | Corn rhizosphere microbial communities from Kellogg Biological Station, Michigan, USA - KBS C8-3B metaG (SPAdes) (version 2) | ecosystem: Host-associated > Plants > Roots > Rhizosphere ...
TCGCGTTCGCCGCCGCGCTCCCCGCGCAAACGACGACCGGCTTTCTCGATCGCACCGTCACCGTTGGCACGCTGCGAATGCAGTATCAGGTATTCGTACCGCTCACGTACGACGGTCATCGCAAGCTGCCGGTAATCCTGTTCATGCACGGCTCGGGCGAGCGCGGTAGCGATGGTCTCAAGCAGACGCAGGTGGGGATGCCGTCGCAGATACGCTGGCACCGCGACTGGTTCGACGCGATCGTGGTGATGCCCCAGTGTCCGGACGACAGCGTCTTTCGCGGCGCAGTGGCGCAGGCGGCGTTCGTGGCGCTCGAAAAAACGGTGAAGGAATTCCACGGCGACCACGACCGCCTCTACGTCACCGGACTCTCGATGGGCGGCTACGGAGTGTGGCAGCAGCTCGTTGATCATCCGGGCGTTTTCGCTGCCGCGGTGACGGTGAGCGGCGGTCTCACGGCGAGCGCGGACATGGCGAATCTGTTCGTCGATACGAAGGGAGAGGAGCCGTTCGGCTACGTCGCGCAGCGGGCGAAGGACTTGCCGCTGTGGATCTTCCACGGCGCGCAGGACGACGTGGTGCCGGTGGCGCAGGACCGCGCGCTCGTCGACTCGCTGCGCGCGGCGGGGGCGTCGCCCAGGTACACCGAATATCCGGATGTGGGCCACGGCGCGTGGGACAAGGCGTACGGTGATGAGGAGCTGTGGAAGTGGTTGTTCGCGCAGCGGCTCTCGCGACGTTAGTTCATCCCCGCTCCCGCCCCTCGCAACGCCCGCCCCGGCTTCGCTCCGGTCGCCACGCCATCCTTCACCACCGCGACGCCGTTCACGAACACGTCCTTCACGCCCACCGACAGCTGGTGCGGTTTCTCGTACGTCGCCTTGTCGATGATCGTTGCCGGATCGAACACCACCACGTCCGCGTACATCCCCGCGCGCAGCAGGCCGCGGTCCGGAAGCGATAGCCGCTCCGCAACGCCCGACGAGAACTTGCGAATCGCATCTTCGAGCGTGAGCACGTGCTCCTCGCGCACGTACTTGCCCAATAGTCGCGGATAGCTGCCGTACGCGCGCGGATGCGTGAGTCCCTTCGCGCTGTCAGGGTCGAAGCCCTCTGCGTCCGTTCCGATCACGACCCACGGCCGCTTCAGCTGCATCGCGACATTCTCGTCCGTCATGCTGAACGTCAGCTTCCCCGCGCGATTGTCGGAGGTGAGCACGATGTCCGCCATCGCTTCGCCCCACGACTTGTGCATGTCGTCCGCGATCTTGTCGAGCCGCCACCCCTCGTACTTCGCGAGCGACGGTGTCGACAGCAGCCCAACCACCATGATCGGACCCGGTCCCGATTCCTGACAGTACACGGGCTTCCCCGGCGTGCTGTCCATCGCCTCTTCGATAATGCGCGCCTTCGCCGCGGGATCGCGGAGATTCGCGAGCAGCTTTCCGTTCTCGGCCGCCCACGGCGGTATGCACGCATCGAGCCCGTTCCCCGACGCGGTGTATGGATACATCGTCGCGCCCACATCCTGTCCTGCCGCGCGTGCCGAATCGATCTTCTGCACCATCTCGGCCGCCTTCCCCCACGAGTGGTGACCCGCCGCCTTGAGATGGTATATCTCCACGGGCACGCCGCCCGCGCGGCCAATCGCCAGCGCCTCATCGATGGCCTCGAGCAGACTGTCGCCCTCCGAACGCACGTGCGAGATGTAAACGCCGTGGTACGGTGCCATCGCCTTCGCGATCTCGCTAAGCTCGTGTGTGCCCGCGTAGCTCCCCGGCGGATAGATCAGCGCGCTCGCAACCCCGAACGCGCCGTCGCGCATCGCATCGCGCGTCACGCGCCTCATCGTGTCGAGCTGCGCCTCGGTGGGCGCGCCCTGCGCCTCGCCGTTCGCGTACGTGCGAATCGTCGCCGCGCCGATGAACGATCCGACATTGATCGAGTTGCCGTGCCGCTGCATTGCGTCCAGCCACGCGCCGAAGCCATGCTCGCCCATGAGCTGTTTCGCGACTCGGATGTTCGCGGTATCCGTAGGCGAGAACGTCGCGAGGATCTTGTCGTTCACGGGAGCCGGCGTGCCGCCTTCGCCAAGGATCTCCGTGGTGACACCCTGCGTGATCTTGCTGATGACGCGGCCGTCACCGGTGAGCAGCTGTTCGTCGGACTGTCCCTGGATGTCGATGAAACCCGGTGCGATCACCATCCCGCGCGCGTCGATGCGCCTGCCCGCAGTCGCGCCGTCGAGCGCTCCCGCCGGCGCGACGATCGCGATGCGATCGCTGCGAAGTCCGACGTCACCGTAATACCACGGATTCCCCGTTCCATCCACGATCTTGCCGTGCGAGATCACGACATCGTAGCTGCCGGTTGGCGACGCGGACGCGCCGGGATGGGTGGTGCCGACGCACGCAGCGAGAAGCGTTGCGGCGGCCGCGATCGACAGGGGAAGGCGAAGAGACATGGTCACGGGAGAGAGAGGACTGAGGCGTGAGCGACGCGCATCCGGGCACGCGCGCATCGTTGCGTGTGCCGTGGGGGTGGCCTAAGTTGCGCATCCTTTTTGGGGCGTAGCTGAGCTGGCAAAGCGCCGGACTGTTAATCCGGAGATCGGTGGTTCGACTCCACCCGCCCCAGCTGATCTATCATACAGTCCGGTCGCGATTTACGCGACCGGACGGTTGTCATATCCGGAATGAGTAGCGCCGCTTTCTGACGCCGTTTCTCTCCCCGCGATTTATCCCTCTGGGCGAGCATCCCTCCCGCTACTTTGCGCCGAGGCGTCGGCCCGCTCCTTCCGCAACTACGAGCGCTACCTGGATCCTGGTCCATGACCGCTCGACGTGTCATGGATCCCTCGAGCGCGTCAGCGACTCGTTATCCGGAGACGTGCCGCACTCGCGTTGATACCGCGCCCGCGTTTGGGGGATTCTGCTGCAGCCGAAGTCATGATAGGAGAGGGCGTGCATTCGCTGGTTGTCGCACGGCACAATCTTGTCGTGGCTGGCCGTTCGAACACACCACGCCTCTCTCCGCCATCGCGCACCCGGGAACCCCGCACGCTCCAATGGAGGATTTCAGAAGATGCTGCACCGGCATCACGACGTACGGGAGAACCCAGAAATCGACCGCTTGCCGCGTGAGCCGTCGCCGGCTGACCTGACCGCTTGGATGGAGCGCTTGGGAACCGGCGATGCGCGGGCGCTGGAACTCCTTTTCCAGGCGATGTACGTGCCGCTCTGCGCGTACGCGCAGTCGTTCGTCCGCTCGACGCCTGCCGCGGAGGACGTGGTGAGCGAGACGTTCCTGAAGCTGTGGACACACCGGGACCGCATCCGGGTGCGGGGCGCGGTGCGCAACTACCTGTACATCGCCGTGCGCAACACGGCCATCAACCAGGTCAATCGCCATCGTCGTGAGGCACGCTTCGTCGAGGAATATCCGATGAACCTCGAAGAGCTCCAGAGCACGGCGCCGAACGATGCCGAGGAGAGTCTGCACCTGGATGAGCTCTCGGCGCGGGTGAAGGAAGCGATCGGCTTGCTCCCGCCTCGTGCCCAGCAGACGTACATCCTCTACTACCAGCACGAGATGAGCTATGCGGAAGTCGCCCGCGTGATGGGCGTATCGGTGAAGACCGTGGAGAACCAGTTGGCGAGAGCGCTGCGAATCCTGTGGGCCCGCCTGGAGGATCTCTTTCAATGAAGAACCACCAACCTGAGGGGCGGATCACGGCACTAGTGCGCCGGCTCCTGCATCCGCGTTCCCCCGCGCGCACCTCGCGCGCGATGAGTGACGACAGCGCGTGGTACACGATGGCGCGCTACTGCGCGCGCGAACGGCTCCCGAGTGATGCCGCGCAGATCGAGGAATGGTGCGCGTCAGATCCCGAGCGCGAGAGGGTACGGCGCGGGCTGCTGCGCATCACCGCGGTGTCACGGGATGTCGGAGCGGCCTATCAGCGGCAGGCCGCGTGGGAGCAGCTTGCCCGCCGGATCGAGGCGGCTGAGCGACCATCGGCGCACGTGCGGCCGATGTTCGTCGGGGCGGACACCTTCGGGCACCGCCGCGCGCGGCCGCGGCGCAGCGTGGCGCGCTGGAGCATCGCCACTGCGGCGGCGGCGATGCTGCTCGCATCCATTGCGCTCTACCACTATGGCCTGTTCGAGATTCCGAATATCGGAAGTGCATCGGGGTCGCACGAGTACGCGTCGAGCCGCGGAGAGCGAATCAAGATCGACCTCGCCGACGGCTCGTCGGTGGTGCTCGGCCCGGAGAGCCGGCTGCGCGTCGCGCAGGGGAACTTCGCGCACTCGCGCATCGTGCATCTCGATGGGATGGCACACTTCACCGTCGCGCACGACTACGTGCACCCGTTCGTGGTGTACGCCAGCGGCTCGGCGGTGCAGGCTGTGGGTACGGCTTTCACCGTTCGCGCGTACCCCGAGGATTCCACGGCGCTCGTGGTCGTGAAACAAGGGCGCGTGTTGCTCCGATCCGCGCGTGCCTCCGATGGAACCGGCACCGTGCTCGACCCCGGAGACCTTGGCCGCCGTAGCCGTGCGGGCGTGGTGTCCGTGATGCACGGCGTCGACGTGAATCGATACCTGGGATGGATGAGCGGACAGCTCTCGTACGATCTCACACCGGCGCGCGAGATCGCGCGTGATCTTGGCCGGTGGTACGACCTCTCCATCGTAATCGCCGATCCGGGACTCGGGGACACGCGGATCAACGGGTACTTCGACCGCGGGCGGTCGGCTGAGCAGACGCTGACGCTCTTCACTTCGATCCTGGGTACGACGTACGAGCGTCGCGGCGATACGGTGCTCGTCGGTCCGCGGTGAGGAAACACTCTCGCGATCGCTTTGGTGGTTTCCACCGCATCGAATGGTCAACTCCGCATAACGGCCGAGCTCTGAGACTCGGCCGACGGGGGCTGTGCGTCGTTCACATTCAAGTTCGGGAGCACGTCATGTCACGTCTGGTCGTCCGGATCTGCCTTCTCCTGTGCGGATCCGTGGTGACATTGTCTGCTCAGAACACCGCGAAAGAGACGCCCACGATAGCGCACAAGGGTGTCGCCGCTGCCGAGACGCCGCTCGATCGGCGAGTGACGCTCAACCTGCAAGGCGTGCAGCTGCTCACCGCCGTGCGCGAGATCGATCGGCAGGCGGGCCTCCATCTCAACTTCTCCGAGCGCGTCCTGCCCGCGGAGGCCCGCATAACCATCGTCGTCGACAGCATTTCGGCGCGCGCGGCACTTGCGAAGGTGTTGAAGGGGACGGGCGTTGTGCTCCGCGAGTCGGCCGCGGGCGATCTGATGTTGGTGAGAGGAACGAGAGAAGCGGTGGGCGATCGGACGGCGGAAGAAGTGCGAGACGCAACCACCGTCGGCGGTGTGATCGTGCGCGTGGTCGACACCCTTCTGTCGAATCCGATCCTCGGCGCGGTGATCGGGGTGAAAGAGACGAAGCTCACCGCGGCGACCAACGACCAGGGGTACGCCTTGCTGCGCGGCGTGCCATCTGGTCTGCGCGAGATCACCGTCCGCTTCCTCGGCTACGCGCCGGCGGAACGGCAGATCGTGGTCCCCGACACCGGGTACGTGCGCGTGAACTTTGCGCTCCACATGGGAATGACGCGGCTGCAGGAGGTGGTGACGACCGCCACGGGGCCGCGGCGCCGCTACGAGCTGGGGAACGACATCACGGTCCTGGACGTGGACTCGATCATGGCCACGCAGCCCATCTCCAGCGTCACCGACCTGCTCGAGGGGCGGGTACCGGGGCTCACCGTACAGCACACGAGCGGGGCGCCTGGGGATCCGAGCCGATTGCGGCTCCGGGGGGCGAGCAGCGTGCTGCGTGGCAACGATCCGATCGTGATCGTCGACGGGATCCGCGTGTACGCGGCGCAGTCCGACTCCACGAGCGCCAACGTCGCCTCCAGCCAGTTCGGCGGCTTCTTTCACGACGGGAACAGCGTCGGGGCCATCGCCGCGCCCTCGCCGCTCGACCAGCTCGACCCGAACTCCATCGAGACAATCGAGGTGATGAAGGGCCCCTCCGCGGCGACGTTGTACGGCCCCGACGCGGCGAACGGCGTCATCGTCATCACCACGAAGAGAGGGAAGGCGGGTCCGGCGCGCTGGTCGGTGACTGCCTCGCACGGGACGTCGTACATGCCGGGGCAGTACCCCGTGGGGATCTACCGCCTCGGACAGAACTCCAACGGAGACCTGGCGCTCTGCCCGCTCACCGACTTCCGCTGCCACGCGGACAGCGTGGTGCGGTTCCAGGCGCTCAACGACGACCAGTACACCGTGCTCGGCCACGGGCAGAACACGAACATGTCGCTGGGGGTGTCCGGCGGGAGCACCGCGCTCACGTACGCGCTGACCGGTAGCCATGCCGACGAGACCGGGATCCTCCAACTGCCCGACGTCGAAGCCGAGCGCTTCGCCACCCTGCACGGGGGGGCGGCTCCCCCTGACTGGATGCGGCGCCCGCAGCAGCTCACCCGGTGGAGCGGCACGAGTCAGCTCATGGCGAAGCTCGGTGCCAAGGCCGATGCCTCGGTCACTACCACGCTCACGCGCGAGAGACAGCAGCGCTCCACACTCGAGCAGCAGATCGCGACGCTCATGGGCACCTACATCGACCCGACGACGGAGACGTACTATCGGACGAGCGGCACTTTTCTCTCGCAGGTCGATGAGCTGCTCCCGGACTTCTACCAGCGGGCGACGGACGAGGCGACGAACTTCACGAACGCGGCCAACGTCACCTGGCGCCCCTTGAGCTGGCTCACCACGAACGCCGATGGCGGCATCAACGTGATCGGCCGGGACGACGAGGTGCTCCTCCCGCGCGGCATGAAGCTCTCCGTGGACACCTCGGGGCTCCTGAATACCGGGCACGCAGGCAGCGTGGTGAGCACGGTGAACCTGCGGGCGACCGCCACGGCGCCGCTCCCGCTGGGCTTTCACCTCCAGATCGCGACGGGCGCCAACTACTCCAAGACGTCGCTGTCGTCGCTCACCACCGGCGTGAGCGACCTGGCGCCCGGCACGAGCTCCGTCAATGGCGCGGGCAAGATCGAGCTGGCGACCCAGAGCGCGAGCGATGTGACGAGCTTCGGGTGGTACCTCGAGCCGTCGTTCACGCACCGGAGGTTCACCATCTCCACCGGGCTCCGGCTCGACGGCAGCTCGAGCTTCGGGTCGAACGTGCACCTGCCGGCGTTCCCGAAGCTCGGCACCTCGTGGCTCATCTCGGAAGAGCCGTTCTTCCCGTTCAAGAACATCTTCGATGTCTTCCGCATCCGCGCCGCGTACGGGCGCGCCGGTGTGTGGCCGGGGCCAGCCGACCAGCTTCGGTTGTACACGACCTCGCGCCCCTGGTTGGGCGGAAGCTTCCAGGATGGGCTCGACGTCTCGAGCATCGGCAACACCCAGCTCCGGCCGGAGCGCTCGTCCGAGCTGGAAGGCGGGTTTGACGCCGACATGTTCGGCGACCGACTGTCGATCGAGCTCAGCGGGTACCGGAAGATGCGCTACGACGCGATCCTGTCCGTCCCCGTCGCGCCGTCGGTGTACGGGTACGGCGTGAACATGCTCCGAAACATCGGGGTGATCCGGAACACGGGGCTCGAGTTGAGCGTGACGACGCAGCTCGTCCGCACCGATCTCGTCACGTGGAGCACGAACTTCAACCTGACCCGGAACCACAACGAGGTGATGGCGCTCGGCGCGGGTGTGCAGCCATTCGGGGCGAACGACAACCGCGTGGTGGCGGGCTATCCGCTCTTCGGCCGGTGGGCGAGGCCGATCCTCGCCTACACCGATGTGAACCACAACGGTGTCATCGAGCGCAGCGAGGTGCAGCTCGGCGATACGCTGGTGTACATGGGGGCGAGTGAGCCGAACTACGAGGCGAACCTGTTCAGCACGTTCTCCTTCCTGCGCGGCGCGCTCACGGCGACCGTCGGCTTCGCGTACCAGGATGGACTCACTCAGGTGAATCGCACGATCGGCGGACTGGGGCAGTCGATCTTCTCGCCGGGACTGAGCGATCCGTCATCGTCGTTCGGCGAGCAGGCGGCCGTCGCCGTCATGGACGAGACGAGCTACGGGCTCCTGCAGACGGTGAACACGCTCCGGCTCAACAGCATCTCGGTGGCATTCAACGCGCCCCCCTCGCTCGCGCGGCGCCTCGGGACGCAGGCGCTCTCGCTCGCGCTCCAGGGGACGAACGTGGGGCTTTGGACCAACTACGCGGGGAAGGATCCGAACGTGAACGCATTCTCCACGGGCAACGCGGTGATGGACACGGGGGTGCTACCGATGCCACGCTCGTGGCAGCTCTCCGTTCGTGCCACCTACTAAGCGGAGCGCTCGCATGCCGATGATCTCTCTCTCTCCCATCGCGCGCTCCGGGCTCGCCGCGCTTCTCGTCGCTGCGACTCTCGCGGGGTGCTCCCCGGACAAGCTGGCGGGCAACAACCAGCTCCCCCCCGACGTCCCCGATCCCGCGCAAACAGAGACGCCGGCCGGGGCGATCGCCGCCTATCACAGCGCGATCGTGGCGCTCCGCACCGCGTTCGGCAGCGACGCGCAATCGTTCATCCCCGTCACGGGGCTCCTCACCGATGAGCTGCGCTCGGGCGACGTGGGGTGGCTGACAGGCGCGAGCGATGCCATGCTCGTCGACAGCCGGTTCATGCCCGAGGATCCGGGGATCGGGGACGACCACATCACGCTGTTCCCCGTCCGGACGGTGTACGGGCTCCTGCAGAAGACGCGCGGGCAGACGCGTCAGGCGCGCGGGGCATTGCTCGCGTACGCGCCAGACAGCTCCCACGCGCTCGTCGGCCATCTCGACGCCATCGAGGGGTACACGGATGTCCTTCTGGCGGATCTCTTCTGCTCGGGTGTGCCACTCAGCACCCTCGACTTCGGCGGCGACTTCACGTACCAGCCCGGCTCGAGCACGGAGGAGGTCTACGAGCACGCGGCGGCGCTCTTCGACTCGGCGCTCGCGCTCTCCGCCGACAGCGTGAACGTGATGAACCTCGCGCGCGTGGGGAAGGGGCGCGCGCTCCTCGCGCTCGGCCAGTACGCCGAGGCGGCGCAGGCGGTGGCCGACGTGCCGGACGACTTCCGCTACGCACTCGAGTTCAGCGCCGCCACGAGTCCCGGCACGACGAGCAACGACCTGAACCGGAGTTTCGTCTTCGAGGACTACGGAACCAGCGGGGGCGGGATGCCCGTCACCATGGTGGATCGGGAAGGAGGAAACGGCCTCCCCTACCTCGCGAGCGGCGATCCGCGGTCGGCGTGGGTATCGGGTCCGGGCAATCAAGGCCTCGCGCTGGTGCGGCCGGTGGCCTATCCGCTGGATGGGAGCGGCGCGATCGTGCTGGCGAGCGGGGTGGAGGCGCGGCTCATCCAGGCCGAGGCGCAGCTCCAGGCCAGCGATGTGGCGAGCTGGCTCGCCACGCTCAACCGGCTCCGCACCGACGGCACGTACGACACGCAGCGGAACCCACAGGACACGACCCAGACCGACACGCTCTGGCACGCGGGCACCGGCGGCGTCGCGGGGCTCCAGCCGCTCGCCGATCCCGGCACGCCCGACGCGCGGGTGGACCTGCTCTTCCAGGAGCGCGGCTACTGGCTCTTCCTCACTGGCCACCGGCAGGGGGATCTGCGCCGGCTCGTGCGCGACTACGGACGCAATCCAGAGGGCGTGTATCCCACCGGGCCCTACCCGGGGGCGTTCAACACCTACGGCACCGATGTGACCGCGCCGATTCCCGGTGCCGAGCGGGTGAGCAACCCGCTGTTCACCGGCTGCCGCAGCCGAGGAGCGTGAGCTCATGTCTCTCCGATTCGACTCGATCCGATTCCACGCGATCGCGCGTCGCCGGTTCGTGACCCGCCGCCCATCCGCGCGGTGTGTCGCGGCCGCGCTGGTGCTCGTCGTGTCCGGCTGCGCCCCGGACGCCTCGGTCGCCCCGCCGCCCTTGGTCAACAACCCAAGCGTGTACTGGGCGCTCGCGCTCGACCATCACGCAGTCACGATGTCGACGGTGGCGCCGTACGACACCATCCACCTGACGGCGACGCCGCGCACCGCGGATGGAACGCCGATCGACACCCTGCCGGCGCCGACGTACACGTCGCTCGACCTGGAGCGGGCGCAGGTGAGCGCCGACGGGCTCGTGCGCGTGATCAAGGGTGGGAACAACATCCCGGTGGTGGCCACGCTCGCGGTGGGGAACCTCCGGCACTCGGACACGGCGTTCATCAACGTGACCGATGTGACCACTCCGCCGGTGCTCGACACGTTCTCCATTCACCCGGTTCCCCCGGACAGCGCCAAGACCGCCGCCGCGAAGCTGATCGTGCCGCGGGCGACGACCGCCGACGGCACGCCGATCACGGGGCTCTCGGTCTACTACACGGTCTCCGATCCCACCACGGCGACGATCGACCGCACGCTGGGGCTACTCGCAGGCGTGCGCGCGGGACAGGTGACCGTGATCGCATCGGCCACCGCCTACGGCGTGACGAAGGCGGACACGGTGACGTACAAGATCGGCAATCCACTAGCGGGGATTCTCAATATCACCGCGCAGAAGAACGCGAGCGACCAGTCCATCAACGGCTTCAAGCCGAATGAAATGTTGCTCGGCCCGGGGGCCATGGTGCTGGTGGTCAACCAGACGAGCGTCCTCACCGACATCACGTTCGACGACCCCACGAACGTCGCCCAGGTGGACGAGTACTGCCACCCCCCCATCTCGACGATAGTCCCGCACATGTGCGGGAGCGGAAACATCGAGGCGTTCGCGAAGGACCCGGCCGACCAGAGCGGCACCAGCGGGCTGAGGGCACGCAGCTTCCCGGTGCCGGGCACGTACCACTTCCACAGCACGATCTTCGGCACCACCGGCACCATCGTCGTGAGCGACGATACCCTGCCTACTCGCTGACCTCATGACCATCACGAGACGGAGTCTCCTCAAGGCCGGCGCGCTCGCCGCGGCAGCCGCGGCGTTGCCGCGGCCCTTGCTGGCGCAGCTCGGCCGCCATCCCGAGCCGCTGCCGCCGATCGAGGACCCGCGCCTCCAGGCGCTCGCCAGTCGCGCCCTCGAGGCGGCGCGCGCGGCCGGCGCGAGCTACGCCGACGCCCGCCTCACGCACACGTGCACACGGAACTTCTCCGGTGCCGGCACGTCGGACGCGGAAAGCATGGAGGTGGGAGTCCGCGCGCTGGTGGACGGCTACTGGGGGTTCGCCAGCGGGCCGGTGTGGGCGCCGGACGAGCTGGCGCGGCTCGGGCGCGAGGCGGTGCACCAGGCGAAGGTGAACGCGCTCGGGAAGCCGCGCGTGGTGGAGCTCGCGCCCGCGCCCGTGATCGCCAACGGGCACTGGGAGATGCCCGTCGCCACCGACCCGTTCGAGCTCTCCCCGTTCGAGGTGCAGGACTTCCTCGGGAGCCTGAGTCGCTACGTGCGCCGCGTTCCGGATACCAGTGTGACGAGGAACTACGCGGTAGCCATGGTGCAGGCGAAGGCGTTCGCCTCCACCGAGGGGAGCTTCTGCACGCAGCGGCGCTGGCAGATGTCGGGCGAGCTGCTCATCGAGCTGGAGCTGCCGAAGGAGCACCGGAAGGGGGCGTTCGCGGTGGACTCCCTCTCGCCGGCCGGCATGGGGTGGGAGCTGTACGCCGCCGACCGCATTCCGCGCGTGCGCGAGCACTCGCTGCGCGAGGAGATCACCCGCGGGCTCGAGGCGCTGAAGGAAGACCTCCTGCTCCCGGTGAAGCCGGTGGACGTCGGCCGCTACGACGCCGTCTTCGACGCGCGCACGGTGGCGGGCCTCGTGGACGAGACGCTCGGACGCGCCACGGAGCTCGACCGCGCGCTCGGCTACGAGGCGAACGCCGGCGGGACGAGCTACCTGAGCGATCCCTTCGGCATGGTGGGGAGCTACCAGGCGGGCGCGCCGAGTCTCACGCTCACCGCCGAGCGCTCGGAGCCCGGCGCGGTGGCCACGGTAAAGTGGGACGACGAGGGCGTGGCGCCCGATGCCTTCACGCTGGTGAAGGACGGCGTGCTCATCGACTTCCAGACCACGCGCGAGAGCGCCGGGTGGATGAAGAACACCTACACGAAGCTGGGGCGGCCGGTGCGCTCGCACGGGTGCGCCGGGGTGTCCTCGGCAATCGAGGCGCCGCTCCAGCAGGCGCCGAACCTCACATTGGCCGCAGGCCGCGAGGCGCACGACTTCGACGCGCTCGTGCGCGGGATGAACAGCGGGATCGCGATCAAGGGAGCAGGGATCGACATGGATTTCCAGCACGCGAGCGGGCTCGGCACGGGGCAAGTGTTCGAGGTGAAGAACGGGAAGCGGGTGGCCACGATCGCCTCGGCGGGCTTTCTCTTCCGGGCCACGGAGCTGTGGAAGGCGCTCCAGGCGGTGGGAGGGGACGCGAGTCTCCGCCGGTACGGGATGCAGACGGCGAAGGGCGAGCCGGCCGAGACCTGCTACCATAGCGTGACAGCGGCGCCGGTGATGGTGAAGGCGCTCACAGTCCTCGATCCGCTGAGGAAGGCCTGATGCGGCGCGGCGACGGGCCGACGCGGCTGGTCGAGGGCGACAGCGAGCGAATCCTCTCCAAGGAGGAGTGCGACGCGATCGTGCGGCGCATCATCGGCTTCGCGAAGGGGGGCGCAGAGACGCGGGTGCGGCTCCAGAGCTGGTGGAACGGGGAGCTGCGGTGGGCGCGGAACCGGGTGAGCCTGGCGAGTGACCGGCGCGACATCCGCGTGGAGATCTGGCGCACGGTGGGCGTGGGTCGCGGGCGCGTGAGCACGAACCAGCTCGACGACGCGTCGCTCGAGTCGGCGGTGCGCGCGGCCGAGCGCGCGGCCGTGCTCTCGCCGGAGGTCCTGCGGCAGCCCCCGGGGATGCCGCCGATCCCGCGCGCGGAACGGCCGAAGACGGCGATCTGGAGCGACGCCACGTATGCCGCGACGCCCGAGACGCGCGGAGAGGTTGCGCGCGCACTCGTCGCACCCGCGGAGGCGCAGGGGATGCTTTCCGCCGGTTATCTCGAGATGCGCGCCGGCTCGCTCCTCCAGGTCAGCTCGGAGCGTCTGGTCGACCCCTGCGGGCCGCTGGACACGCCGTACGCCAAGTGGACGCAGGCGCAGTGTTCGATGACGGTGCGCGATGCGGAGGGGACGGGCTCGGGGTGGGCGGGGCGCTCGGGCTACGACTGGACGAAGATCGGTGCACCGGCTTTGGCCGCGCGGGCGCTGGAGAAGTGCGAGGCGTCGCGGCATCCGGTGACGCTCGAGCCCGGGCGGTACACCGTGATCCTCGAGCCGCAGGCGGTCGCCGATCTCATGGAGTTAGTCGTTGCCTCGATGTTCCGTACAGACGCCGAGTTCGGCACCGGGCCCTGGGCGCTGGTGATGGACGACGTGCTCCACCTCTGGCGGACGAAGCTCGGGCTCAAGGTGCTCGATGAGCGGATCACCATCAGCCACGACCCAGCCGACCCGGAGCTCGGGATCCTCCCCGAGCCGTGGATGCAGCCCGTCACCTGGTTCGACAAGGGCGTGCTCACGAATCTCGCCTACGACCGGGAGTACGCGCTCGAGAAGTTGAACGTGAACCCCGCGCTGCGCGGGATGACGGGCTACCGGATGAGCGGCGGGACGACGTCGATCGACGAGATGATCGCCACGACCACGCGCGGTCTGCTGGTCACGCGCTTCTCGAATACCCGGACGTTGGACAGCAAGAGCCTGCTCGCGACGGGGCTCACGCGCGACGGGCTCTGGCTCATCGAGCACGGGAAGATCACCAAGGCGGTGAAGAACTTCCGCTTCACGGAGTCGCCCTTGTTCGTGCTCAACGCGATCGAGCAGTTAGGTGTACCGGTGCCGGTGTTCCGCCCCGTCAAGAATCCCTACGAGCAGTACCAACCGCTCACGCCGGCGATCGTGCCGCCCGTGAAGGCGCGCGACTTCAGCTTCACCTCGACGATCGATGCGATCTGACGTGAAAATCACATCTATCGCGGGCGGCGCGCTCGCGCTCCTGCTCGCGCTCGCGGCCGCCCCCGCCGCCGCGCAGACGCGCTTCGCATGGCCGGACACCGCGGTGGATGTATCCCAGTATGCCACCGTCGAGCAGTGCCTGGAAGCCGTCGACCGGGTGAGGCGCGGTTTGGCCCGGCGGGAGGCGCTGACAGTGCTCCGCGACACGATGCCGTCCGATCCGCGTGAGGCGCTGAAGCCGGCGCCTGCTCCGGTGACGGAGACGGCGGAGCGCTGCACCACGCGATTCCCGGTGGCCTCGGCGAAGCTCGCCGACTTCGCGCCGCTGCTCGCGCTCTATCTCGCTGCCGGCCGCGACGCGGACGCGAGTGCGCTGGTGGACCGGCGCGTGGCCGCGGTGTCGGCGAAGAACACGCTGGAACGAACGGCCATCGGGGACAGTGCCATCCACATCTACCTCGACGCACGTCCAGTTCGTCTGGATGCGGCGGAGCGGGTCCTGGTTGCGCGTGCACGCGCGGATGGTGCAGATCGATTGGATCGCATGAAGATCTACGCGAATCTCATGATTGCGGCGAGGGATGTTGGCGACACAACGCGAGCGCGCCGCGCTGCCGGGTGGCTGGTGGCCGTGGCCGATTCGCTCACCCCGGCGGAGCGCGAGTCGGAGAAGTTCGAGACTATGAGCGGTGAAGGAGGAGGGAGAGTGTTGGTGTTCGTTGCGATGCAGCAACTGATGGGGCTCCCCGTCATGCTCGACAGTCTGCGCCACAGCACGGCGGCGCTGACCTCGCTGGAGCGGAACATGTGGGCGCAGCTCATGCGCGAGCGCCCCGAGGCGTTGCCATACCCGATCGGCGAGCGAGCGCCGACGATCCTGGCGGACTACTGGATTCCGAGCACGGCGGGCAGCACCTCACGTCCGACGCCGGGGCACGTCAACTACCTGATCATGCTCGACGACGTGATCTGTGTCCGCACGACCCCACTGGGAGATCTCAGCGACGGGTGCGGAGGGCGGCTCGCCACGCTGCGCCGGCTGAGCGAGCGGTTCCCGGCGCTCGACATCACCGTAGTCACCCGTACACATGGCTCGTTCGTGTACGCGCCCCCGCCCTCGCCGGCCGAGGAGGTCGACATGACGCGCCAGTGGCTGGAGCCGTACCGCATTCCGCGGCTGACGGTCGCCGTCACCGCGACGCCGTTCTGGAACCTCCCGCGCCCCGATGGGCGGCGGATTGATAAGCCGACGCAGAACTACACGAACTACACCTTCGGCAAGAGCTCGCCTCTGTTCATCAATGCGTACCTCATCGACCAGGACGGGACCATCGTCGCGTTGGGCTACGACGAGTCGGCTCTGGCGCAGTACATCGAGGTCCTGCTGCAGCGGGGGACGGGAGGAGCGGAGCATGCGGCGAAGTGAGGCAGGGCGGTGCTCCGGGCGCATCATGCGGCTCGTCGCGAGCGGGCTCGCTGTCGTATTCCTCGCCGGGGCCGCCGCGGTACCCGATGCACGGGGCGCGGCGACCGGATACGATCCCTCGTCAGGCGGCAGGGCGGACACACTTCGTGATCCGGCGCTCACCGTGGGCACGCTCCCCAACGGGATGCGTTACTACCTGCGCGCCAACGGGATGCCTGCCCATCGCGTCGAGCTACGGCTCGTCGTCAACGCCGGGAGTACGCTCGAGGACGCCGACCAGCAGGGCCTCGCGCACTTCCTCGAGCACATGGCGTTCAACGGCACCACGCACTTCCCGCATCAGGCGCTCGTCGACTTTCTCGAGACGAGCGGGATGCGCTTCGGCGCCGACCTGAACGCGTACACCTCGCAGGACGAAACCGTATACATGCTCACCCTGCCCACGGACGATCGCACGATCGTCGGGAAGGGACTCGACGTGTTGCAGGATTGGGCGAGCGGCGGGATCACGATCGACTCGAGCGAGGTGGTGGCCGAGCGCGGGGTGGTGATGGGGGAGTGGCGGATGCGCCTCGCGGACACGGCGAGCCAGACCGTGCAGGCGCACTACGACACGGTGCTGTTCGGGAACTCGCGCTATAGGACCCGGAAGCCGATCGGCGACACGACGCTCGTCGAGCACGCCCTGCCGGCGCCGATCCGGCGGTTCTACCACGACTGGTACCGGCCGGACCTCATGGCGATCGTGGTGGTCGGGGACTTCGATCAGCTGCAGATGAAGCGCGAGATCGAACGGAGATTCGGGGCGATTCCGGCGGCGGTGAAGCCGCGGGTGCGTCCCGTTCCATCGCTGCCACAACGAAGCGCGTCGGTGGTAGACGTGTACCGCGGGAACGTGACGCCGAACGCTGAGGTGCTCTGGCCGGCGCCAGCCGAGCAACGTGATACCAAAGCCGCCGTGCGCCAGCGGCTCGTGCAGGACCTGCTCGTCCAGGCGCTCGAGCAGCGGTTGATCGGGATTCGCGAGCATCCCTCGCGTCCCTTCATCACGGCGGACGTCGAGCAGGGGCGCGTCGTGCGGCCGCTCGACGTGGTGGGGGTGGAGCTGATCGCGTGGCCCGATAGCCTCGAGCGCGGGCTCGCGACCGTGGTGAGCGAGATCGAGCGCGTGGCGCGGACCGGGATCCCCGTCGCCGCACTCGACCATCAGAAGGCGGTGCTGCTCGCGCACCTCGAGCACGCGGCGGCGAGCGAGGCGGCGCGCTCTTCGAAGGCCTATGCCGATGCGTACGCGGAGCACTTTCTCACCGGCCAGGGCTCGCTGCTCAGTGCGCAACAGGAGCTGGCGCTGGCCCGCACGATCCTGCCGGCGATCACGCCCGCGGTGCTCGCCCAGGCCGCCCGCGTCTGGCGCGAGCCGGCGGGGAGGCGCGTGTTGGTGGGCCTCCCCGAATTCGCGCACGTGCGGCCACCCACGCGCGCGAGTGTGCTTGCGCTGTTCGACTCCGTGGCGCACGCACCGCTGCCACCGCTCGCCGACAGTGCCCGAACCGTCGCCAATAGCCCGCTGCTCGCCACGCTCCCGACGCCGGGCACGATTGTGAGCGAGCGGCGCGACAGCATCGCCGGGATCACGGAGTGGACGCTCTCCAACGGCGCCCGCGTAATCGTGAAGCCCACGCAGACCGATCCCGACGAGTTGCTCCTGCGCGCATGGAGTCCGGGTGGCTTTTCCGTCATGCCCGACTCCCTCTTCTTCACCCCAGGCCGAATGGTCGCCCGCGTCATGACCGACGTGGGCGGGGTGGGCGCAATCGGCCATGATGCGCTCGCGGAGCGGCTCTCCACCACCGGCGTCCAGTCGTTGAAGGTCGATATCGGCTACGCCGACGAGTCGATCGATCTCGCTGGCTCGCCGAAGGAGCTGGAGACGCTCTTCCAGCTCCTCCATCTTCAGTTCACGGCGCCGATGCTGGACACGGCCACGCTAGCCGGGTGGCAGAGTCTCGCCAAGTACCAGGGGACCAGCTTCTCCATCGACGACCAACTCAATCAGATGCTGGCCGGCGGGAACCCGCGGATGCAGCCGGTGTCGACGGGGATCGCGGAACTCGCGACGGTGCACCAGCTCCTGGCGGTCCAGCGTGACCGGTTCGGGAACGCCGGGGACTTCACCTTCACCATCGTGGGCGCAGTGACGCCCGCGGAAGTGCGCCCACTAGTCGAGCGCTACCTGGCGAGCTTGCCGAGCACGGACAAGCGGGAGCGGGCGACGGGGGAGGAGGTGCGTCCCTTCCTGCACCGGGTGGATCGGAGAATGTCCACGCTCGAGCTGCCGAAGGCGCAGACGGTTCTCGTATACGATGGGGCCTTCCCGAGTGCGCCCGAGGCATATCTCAAGGAGCGCCAGCGCCTCTCGGCGCTCACCAGTGTGGTTCAGGATCGGCTCCGCGTGCGGCTCCGCGAGGAGTTGGGCGGGACGTACAGCCCCTACATCACGAGCGAGACGTATGCACTACCGGACGAGCATTACCGGGTGCTGATCGCCTTCGATGCCGCGCCGGAGCGGATGCACCAGTTGAACAGGGAGCTAATGAAGATCGTCGACTCCGTGCGGACGCACCCGGTGAGCGCGGCCGAGGCGGCGCGGGCGGCCACCGTGCAGCGGCGGCAGTTGGAGACGCGACTGCAGGACAACTCATACTGGATGGGGGCGATCGGCCAGTACCACCGGCTGGGGATCCCGCTCGACGCGATCGCGACTCCGTACCCTGAGCGAGAGGTCACTCCCGCCGAGCTCGAGGCAGCGGCGCGAACGTATCTGCCGGCCGACGTGTACCTGCACCTCACCATGATGCCGAAAGACAGCACGAGCTACGCCCGGAGGGACAGCACGACCACGCGGTGAGCGCGTGCGCGGTCACGCCATCGCCCGCGCCGCCCTCAACCTCCCTTCACTCCCTCCCCCGCCGCCACCTTGTACTTCTCGTCGTTGTAGTCCCGCACCGGCGAGTCGATGGCCGCCTGGAACTCCGCCTTCGCCTCGGCCCCATTTCCCTCGTCCCGATAGATCCGCGCCAGATCCAGGTGATGGATAATCCGCTTCGGCTCCACCGTGATCGCCGCCTTCAGGTTGCGCTCCGCCTCCGCCCACGTCGCGTTCGCGAACAGCTTCCCACCCGTCATGCTGTTCGCCATCTCTTGCGAGAACGATCCGAGCCGCATGTACTCGGCGTCCCACACGCCGAGCACGTGCAGGCAGCGCGCGTCCTTGGGGGCGAGCTCGAGGCAGGCGAGTACCTCTTTATGGATTTCGGTGGCGTACGGGAGTCGCTCGGTGGTTGACACGCGAAGCGCGATGCGCCCGAGCGCCTGCGCTAGCGCGAAGTGCGCGGACGCGCTCCTGGGCGCGCGAGCCACGGCGGCTCGACCGTGCCGCTCGGCGCGCACGAGCATGGTGTCCGCGTGCGCGGAGTCGAGGTCGAACTCGGCCAACTCCGCCTCGGTGCGCGAGGAGCGCCAGAGCGCGTCGGCGTTGGTGGAGTCGGCGGCGAGAGCTGCGAGGTAGTGCGTGAGCGCGTCTGGCGCATGGCGCGCCGCGTACGCTCTGTCACCCTCCACAATGTGTGTCGCCGCCGATTGGGCGGCGGCGACTGCCGGCGCGGCGACTAGGAGCGCGGTGAGCGCCAGCGGAGCGAGCGAGCGACGACGCATCGAGTGTCCTTCCGAAGTGTGTGGCCGCGGGCTCACGAGCGCGGGCGCCGCACTGTTATAGACCAGCACGGGAGGGGAGTCCCCTACGTGTCCGCGGCTCGCGTCACCGCGCGCATCGCGCTAGAACGTGATGCCGACGTCGACCGGGACGAAGTGGAGCGTCTTCGAGCTCCCCGTTCCATCGACTTCGTGACCGTGGCTCACGGCGTGATACCGCGCTTCGATGAAGAGCAAATGGCCGGAGAGCGGAAAGCGAAAGCCGGCACCGGCGTTCCATCCGAATTTGGTTGCGTTCTCCGTCACCGTCGTTGCCGTACCGCCTGAGATGTTGCCGGGCGTCTGAGAGTCCTCGCCGCGCAACTTGTAGAACCCTCCGCCGCCGATGAGATAGAAGTTCGATGCCGCAGGCGGGCCGAAGGTCCATTCGAAATCCGCGGTGCCGTCGATGATGCGAAGATCACTGCGACTCGTGCCCTGGTCGGCGACGCTGATCGTCTTTCCTGCCACCTGATGCCACTGCCCCTCGAGTCGAAAGCTCAGCGGGAACGGCGGCGCGCCAAGGCGAATCAGCACGCCGGCGTTCCATCCGGTCTTCCAGGCGTCGGTGGCATCGGAGCCGCGCGGAAAAGTCGCGCCGCCCATGATCCCGATGCTACCTGGCTTGCTCGCCGCTGTCTGCGCCCCCACCGGCGCGACGCTTGCCGCCAGTGCAGTACCCAGCACGAGCACGACGATCGAATTGCAATTCATGAATTCGGTCCGATGGGGATTCGACGAACATACTCAACTGCACTCGAACCCGGAGCCACCATGCACGACCCGGTCGCGAAAAATTCCTCGCACACCAATCCTTTACCGGCGCACATCCGGCGCGCGGATACCGCCGATGTGGACGCGCTGGCGCATCATCGCGTGTCCATGTTTCGCGCGATGGGAGTGCTTGCCGAGGAGGATTCGGATGTGCTGCGGATCGCCTCCGTGGAGTATTTCCGGCGCGCGATCGCGAGCGGCGAATACCTCGCGTGGGTTGCCGCGACCAACGCCGATCCCACGATCATCGTCGCCGGCGCGGGACTTCGCATCGATCGGATTCTCCCGCGGCCCGGTCAGCGCGGCATCTGCCTCGGCCCCGACGGCATGCTGCTCAACGTCTACACCGAGCCGGCATGGCGAGGAATGGGGCTCGCGTCGCGCCTCGTGCGAGAGATCCTCGACGAGGCGCGCGCGCGGCAACTCGAGCGCGTCAACCTCCACGCGACCGATGAGGGACGACGCGTCTACGAAAAAATCGGCTTCGTCCCCACGAACGAGATGCGTTTCACCATCACCGGCCGGGTCGCGGGGCCGTGAACTCTTCACCGAGCACCCGCTCCTCTCCGGGCGGCGCACCCGGAATCGCCTGGCCGGGCTCCGGCTCGGGATTCTGCGCGAGGAAGAACAGCGCCGCTATCGCGCCGCCGACAAGCGGCCCGACGATGTACAACCCCGCGTTCGTGAACGCGCCGTGTCCTATCGTCGCATCGATCAGAATCGGGCCGAGGCCCACCGCGGGGTTGAACGCTCCGCCGGAAATCGCGCCGCCGGCGAACGCGCCGACAGTGACCGTGAATCCGATCGCCAGCCCGTAGAACGAGTTTTTCTCCGTCTGTCGCGCCGTCGCGGCGTTGAGCACAACGAGCGCCAGAGCGAACGTGAACACCGCCTCCACCGCCGCCGCCCGCAGCCACGACACGTCGGCACCCGGTGCGGGCGCGAACGTGTGCCCCGTCCACCATAGAACGGTGAGCGCAGCGAGAACAGCTCCAACGAGCTGCGCCACCCAGTACGGCACCACGTCGCGCGCGGAGAGTTTACCGCGCATCCACACCGCTAGCGTCACCGCGGGATTGTAGTGCGCGCCGGACACGTGACCTCCCATGTACACCATGACCATTAGCGACGAGCCGATCGCGATCGGCGCCAGCGGCGAGGGCGAGATCGTAGTGAGTCCGACGGTCAGCACCAGAAAATACGTACCGACCAGCTCAGTAGCGTAAGCCATTTTCATGATTCGGCGGGGAAAGGTGTGAGTCCTGGCGCCACTCGATGCGTGAATTAACGGCGCGAACAAAACGCCGGCAATGCCCGGAGCGCTTTGC
>Ga0207707_10001530_pt1 | contig 21349 bp, 22 predicted proteins | sample KBSC83BmetaG_FD_184336 | JGI IMG/M metagenome (GOLD analysis project Ga0207707, IMG submission 184336) | Corn rhizosphere microbial communities from Kellogg Biological Station, Michigan, USA - KBS C8-3B metaG (SPAdes) (version 2) | ecosystem: Host-associated > Plants > Roots > Rhizosphere ...
TAACCTCGCGCAGGTCCTCCGGATCCATTCGCGCGGAGAGAGCGGTCGAACCGACCAGGTCCGAAAACATCACCGTCACGTGGCGGCGTTCGGCGGCCTCGGCAGGGGCGGCAGACGACGCAGACGCCGGTGCGGGCGCAGTCGAAGCAGCGGTTGCTTGATCGAATTCGGCAATCGCGCGCAGCAGCTGCCGCCGATGACCCAGCGAGGACACTCCTACTTCCTTGAGGTCCTGGTCCGTCAGGTCGGGCAGGATGGCAAGATCGATGTCGTTCTCGAGGAAGCGCGGAGCGTACTGGCCGAGGCCGAGCTTTTCGAGCCACTGTGCAATTTCTTGCATTCCGGCCCCCATGCAATCATCGTCGCCGGGTCTCGGGATCAGGGCGAGAGAAGGGTTTTAGCCGAAAAGCTGCTGCGACTGGAGAAGAAAAGCCCGGCAATCCCAGGGTGCGACACTAGGACCGGATCACGATGGATTCGAGATTGCCCGCCGCGGCCGCGATTTTCCACGGCCTGGGGCAGGTCGGAAACGCGGGTAGACGCGCGGGAGGATCGCACTGATGCCGAGCGTCCGTCGCGCAACAATCCGAGCAGCCGCCGGTTTCTGTGTTCTCATGTCGCGTCAAACCGCACCTGCAATTTACCGGCGCGGGAAGTCGTGTAGAGGCCAACCACGGCAGCGGGCAGGTTTTCGAAGCCATCGACGACATTGTTGATCGGCTTCAGCGCCCCGCTGCGCAGGTGGCGGGAGAGATCGTCTTCGGCCTTCAGCCGCTCATGGTAGAAGGCATCGACGATCCAGCATTCGGACTTGATATTTCGCTTCTTCAAAACCGCCTCGATATTCTCCGAAATGCCGAAGGCCCGCCGCAACGAAGGGCGCTGCCGCGGCGCGTCGAGCTTGTCGGCGTAATACGCCGCGGCGCCTCCGAAAGAGAACAGGCGGCCGTTCTGGTTCATGAGTTGCATGACGGTCTCCGTCAGAGCCCCGCCGATTCCGTCTGAGTACACATCGATCCCCGCGGGGAATGCGGACTTAAGCTGCTCCGCAAAGTCGCCCGCGCGATAGTCGATGCACCTGGCAATACCAAGCGTATCCAGCACCCATTTGCATCGATCCGCGCCGCCGCCGAAGCCGACCACATAACATCCGGCGATCCTTGCAAGCTGCGCGGCGATTGAACCCACCGACCCGGTGGTGCCTGCCACCGCCACGCAATCCCTCGGCATCAGCGGTCCGCATTCCCGCATCCCGAAATACGCGGTCATCCCCGAGGTGCCGAACATCTCCATCAGCACTTCGGGCGGCCACATCTTCACCATGGCCGGCCTGAATACGTAATTCCATTGCGAGTTGGTACCGTTCAAGGCCTTCACCAGTTCGCTTGCAGGGCCGTAGCCGACCGAAGTGTCTTCGCTGCTGACGATCTGGTAATCCTGCCAGCCCGCCTGGCAGGCAATGACATCGCCTTCCCTGAAGGTTTGATCGCGCGACCGAACGACCTCCGCGCACGCATAATTGCTGCGATCGGTATCGCCGAGCTTCGTCATCCCGTTGGCCATGCGCGCCCGCGTGCCGGAATGAATGTTCAAGAGCTTGACGCGGACGAGCGCCTGGCCCTGCTTCAGTTCGGGAATCGGGCCCTCCCGCAACTCGAACTGCTCCGGACCGAGCACATCGTTGACCATCGGCCTGGCGAAAATCCACTGACGATATTTTGCTGGCAATTTGAACTCCAAATCGGCGAAGCGACGGCAGCAACCATCCTAGCCCGAGCTTCGCTAGGGCTGCATCACAATACATTCGAGATTGCCGGCGGTGGCCGCGGCTTCCATGGCTTCGGGCAAGTCGGAAAGCAGATAGACGCGCGGGCGGATCGTACTGATGTCGAGCAGCCCGCCGCGCAACAATTCGAGCAGCCGCCGGTAGGCGCTGGCCGGGTACATGAACTGGCCGATGATCTCCCAGCTGTTCAGCATCACGGCGGTATAGGGAATGGGCAGATCGGTTGTCATGCTTCCCATCAATACCAGCCTGCCGCCGCGGCGAAGGCTGTGAAGCGCCGCCAGCGTCGACTTCGGATCGCGCGCCTGCCCCACCATGTCGAACGCCATGTGGGCGCCGCCATCGGACGCTTCGCGAAGCGCGCCCGCGTCCCTGTGCACGTCGCCCGTCAACGTCACCGTTGAAACGCGCGGGCCGCCGGCGCGCGCCACGGCTTCCAGCGCGCTTTTATTGCGGCCGGCGGCAATGACGCGGGCAGCCCCCATGGCGATCGCGACCAACACCGCCGCCGTACCGTAGGCGCCGGTTGCTCCGTTCACCACCACCGTCTCACCGGCTGCCAGCCGGCCGCGAAGCAGACCGCCGAACGGGATGATGCAACGACCTGTGGTGACAAGGCTGGCGGCATCGAACTGGTCCAACCCTTCCGCCGGTGTGATCGCCTCCACCGGCATCAGCGCATATTCGGCAAGCGTCCCATCCGGCCAGTCCGCCAGCACCGGCGCAGCGTCAGGGCTTGACGTCAGGCCGATCAGCACCTGCGCCGGATCCTCGACATTCTCCGCTGCCACGAAATGTGACGAAAGCACCACGCGCTGGCCCGGCTTCAGATGCCAGACATCGCGGCCAAGCGCCTCGACGACGCCAACCCCGTTGGTACCGATCGTGAACGGGCCGGGCGGCGGATTGTAGACCGGCAATTTTCCTTCCACGTAAGCTTTCAGATACGACATCAGCGCCGAGGCTTCGATCCGCACCAACGCGCTGCCGGGGCGCGGCTCCGGCGTGCGCACATTATTGAAGCGGAGTTCTCCGCCGAGCCGTTCCAGCTGCCAAGCCTTCATGCGGCCTCCTTTGATTGCGCCCGCCCCATCTGGGCACCTGCGTGATGCTGCGCTATGGACGGCAGCTCCCGGCAAAACCATAATGTGTTCCCACGCCTCCGAAAGGCCGGATGCATCCACTTTCCGACATGCCCACCATGAGTTCCCCGTGACCATCAAAGCCGTTGTGTTCGATGCCTATGGCACGCTGTACGACATTCAGTCGGTGGCTGCCGTTACCGAAGAAGCATTTCCCGGCCACGGCGAGATCATCACGCAAGTCTGGCGAATCAAGCAGCTCGAATACACCTGGCTGCGTTCGCTGATGCGGCGTTATCAGGATTTCTCCGTCATCACGCGGGATTCGCTTAGCTACACGCTGAGGGTGCTCGGGCTGAAACACGATCCGGCGACGTTCGAGCGCATCATGGATAAATATCTGCATCTCGAGCTTTATCCGGACGCGATGGCTACACTTAAGGCGATGCGGGATCGACGACTGGCGATTCTTTCCAACGGCAGCCCCGGGATGCTCAACGCGCTGGTCGCCAACAGCGGTCTTGACCGCGTGCTGGATGCGACCATCAGCGTCGACTCCCGAAAAATCTTCAAGCCTGCCCCGGATGCCTACAGCCTGATCGAATCGACGCTTGGCGTGGCGCCGGCCGAAGTGCTGTTCGTGTCATCGAACCCATGGGACGCCTGCGGCGCCAAGGCCTTCGGCCTCAACGTCGCCTGGATCGAGCGGGTGACGCCGCAAGCGATGGCGCTGTCGTGCGCCAAAAGCGATCTCGTCGCCCCGCTCACCATGTTCAAGACGATCCGGACGCAGATGGACGAACTCAGGCTCGAGCCGGACTATCGTATCCACGCACTGTCGGAATTGCCCAGTCTGGTCGCCTCCCGTGAGCGTTGAATCGGTTCGCGCGTTTTTCGCCGAGAAAGCGCCCGATATCGCCGTGATCGAATCGCCTGTCAGTTCGGCGACGGTGACGCTGGCGGCGGAAGCCTATGGCGTCGAGCCGGGGCGAATCGCGAAAACGCTGAGCTTGCGGATCGGCGAGCGCGTGGTGCTGATCGTCGCCAGCGGCACCTCGCGGATGGACAACAAGAAGGTCAAGGCGCGCTTCGGCGGCAAGCCGAAAATGCTCGGCGTCCACGAGGTCGCGGAAATTACCGGCCATGAAGTCGGCGGTGTCTGTCCGTTTGGCCTGAAAACGCCGCTGCCGGTTTATTGCGATATGTCGCTGAAAGCGTTCGACGTGGTGGTGCCGGCGGCAGGCTCGACCCACAGCGCCGTACGGATCGCGCCAACGCGGATGGCCGAACTGGTCGGGGCCGAATGGATCGATGTCTGTCAGGATCCGCCGTAGCCGGTGGGCCGGTTTATTGGTTGCTATAAGATCTCGGCTGATCGTTGCGACCTCTCGGCGTAGCGTCCGGGGGCGGCACGCTGGCATTTGATTCAAACACCGAGCGGCACGCTCCAGAGAGCTGCGGGGTGTTTTGCCGCAGGCACGCCACAATCCGGTTGGCGTCCGGGATCTGTTCGCCGCAAAGCCGGAAAACGTCGGGGGTGCAGGCCAACTGTTGCTCCAGGGTTCCCCGATAATCCTCCGAAAAAGCCGGATTTTGAAGGACGATGCCGTAGGCGGCGGACATCGCAAGGCCCAGGACAACATTGTACACTCGCATATTCCGATCCTTCCTCCGGATTGGGTTGGCGTGGCTGTTCCCCGTCACACCTCAGGCTTCAAAATAAATGAGGCTAGGGAAGGTTCTGCCGTACAAGAAAACGTGAATATCGGTCGTTTTCTTGCCCTCCCCTGTGCGAGGGTAAGAGAAAACCGCGCCGTTCCTACTCCACCTTGCCGATTTTTTTCACCGCCGCAATCAGGCGCGCGCTGTCCTCAGTGACGAATTTCGAGAATTCCGGCGCATCCAGGTAAGCCACCGGACTGCCCGCGGTCTCGAAGGTTTTTGTCACCTCCGGGCTTTTCACCGCTTGCGCCATCGCCTGGCGCAGCCGCGCCATGATCGGCGCCGGCAGTGCTTGTTGCGCGAACAGGCCAGCCCAGATGTAGAACTCGACGTCCTTGTAGCCGAGCTCCCTGAAGGTCGGCAGATCGGGAAAACTCGCGATCCGCTCCGCGCCCCAGTTCGCAAGCACGCGCATCTTGCCGTCATCGACCTGCTGCTTCAGCGTGCCCGGCGCCGACGCCAGCGCCTGCACCGTGCCGCTCAACAGCGCCGTCAGCGCGGGGCCGGCGCCGCGGAACGGCACGTGCAGCAATTTGATGCCGGCGCTGGCCGCAAACATCTCCATCGCCACATGCAGCGTGCCATAGGGACCCGATGAGCCGTAGGGAATTTCGCCGGGACGTTTTTTGGCGTCATCGACGAAATCCCGCAGCGTCTTCCACGGCGCTGACGCCGGCACCGCGAGCAAAGTGGGATCGGCGAGCACGCGCGCAACAGGTGCGAATTGCGAGACTTCATAGGCCACGGGGCGGTCGAACAGCCGGTCGGCTTCGGGCAGCACCGCCAGCGACGACAGCGTCATCAGCAATGTGTAGCCATCGGGCTCGGCGCGCGCCGCCACCGCATTGCCGATCGATCCGCCGGCGCCGCCGGCGCGGTTGTCGACGATGACGGGCTTGCCGAGAATTTTCTCCAGCGCCAATGCCACCGGGCGCGCTGCGAGATCGGCCTGGCCGCCGGCCGGAAACGGTACGATCATGGTGATATTGCGCGTCGGCCACGGCGCCTGCGCGAATACACTATTCGAGAACGCGCTCTGCGCCAGCGGCAGAGCCACGGCGGCCTTGAAAAGTTCACGTCGGTTCATCGGCAGTCTTCCCCCGGAGGTTTTTCGTTTTTGGTTGGTTGAGTGTAGCCTAGCCTATAGCGTGGCCCGTACGGTAGGCAAAGGCGCCCTTCGCGCCGTGCCCACCATTCAACACACGTTCGATTACACCTTCCCCTTCTTCCCTTTCGCAAAACGCCTGGCCAGAAATTCCGCCAGCACCTCGACGCGCGCGGGGCGCGGGCCACCGGGCGGCGTCACCAGATGCACCGCACCTTCGGTCTGCTTCCAGCCTTTCAGGATCACCTCGACCTCGCCCGACGCAATGGCGTCGCCGACGATGAAGTCCGGCAGATCGGCGATGCCGAGCCCTGCCAAAAGCGCCGGCATCAGCGCCTCGCCATTGTTGACGCGCAGCGGCCCGGCGGGGCGCACGCTCGCCTGCTCGCCCGCTGAATTGGTGTAGTGCCAGACGCCCGGCGTGGAGAGATAGGCATAGCCGAGACACTTATGCTGGGCGAGATGCATCGGATGGGTCGGCCGGCCATGGCGCTTGAGATAGGCAGGCGACGCCACCGTGTAGCGCGGCATCGCGCACAGCCGCCGCGCAATCAATGAGGAGTCCGGAAGGCTCGCGATGCGCAGGCCCGCGTCGAATCCCTCCCCGATCAGATCCACCATGGCATCGCTCAAATGAAGGTCGATCGCGACATCGGGATAGGCTTGCAGAAATTCGGGGAGGATCGGCGCCACCGCTTTCACCCCGAACGTCATCGGCACCGCGAGACGCACCAGCCCGCGCGGCGCCACCGACTGCGCCAGCGCCTCGCTTTCCGCCGCCTCGCCATCGACCAGCAGACGCGCCGCGCGCCCGGACAGTTTTTGCCCGGCATCGGTCAGGGCGAGGCGCCGCGAGGTGCGGTTGAACAGCCGCGCGCCGAGCCGCTCCTCTAGCCGGCTGACCGCCTTCGACACCGTGGCCTTGGACAACGCCAGTTCGCTCGCTGCCGCTGCAAATGACCGTAATTCCACGACTTTTGCGAAAATAGCGAGGCCTTCGAAATCCGGAAGCTTTGACATCCGCCGCACCCATAAGCTCGATTATAGAAACGATAAGTTTCAATTGTTTCTATTTATATACCAGCCGCAAGACCTTATCCAGACGGTCAACGACGCCGGACGCGTTTGGGCGGCCGGCACTTCAAAGAATGCAAATCAAGGAAAATCCCATGATCGAACTCAGACCATTTGCAAAACTCGGCAGCGCCGATCACGGCTGGCTGAAGGCCAGGCATCACTTCTCGTTCGGCAGTCATTATGACGCAGGCAATATGGGCCACGGCTCGCTGCGGGTATGGAACGACGACGAGATCGCGCCGAACAGCGGCTTTCCCGCCCATCCACACGCCAATATGGAAATCATCACCTATGTCCGCGAGGGCGCCATCACCCATCAGGACAGCCTCGGCAACAAGGGCCGCACCGAAGCGGGCGATGTGCAGGTGATGAGCGCCGGCTCCGGCGTGCGTCACTCCGAATATAATCTGGAGCCGCATCTGACAAAAATCTTCCAGATCTGGATCGAGCCGACCACCGAAGGCGGTCAGCCGACCTGGGGTGCGAAACCGTTTCCGAAGTCGGATCGCTCCGGCACCTTCGTCACCATCGCCAGTGGATTCGATGATGACAAGGACGCACTGCCGATCCGTGCCGACGCACGCGTGCTCGCCACCACGCTGAAAGCCGGCGAGAGCGCGGAATATGCGCCGCAAAAAGCCCGCAGCCTCTATCTGGTACCGGCGGCGGGTGCGGTCGAGGTCAACGGCGTCGTTGTCAACGCCCGCGATGGCGTCGCGATCCGCGACGAGGCGCGGCTCAAGATCACCGCACTGGAGGATTCCGAACTGGTGCTGGTCGATGCGGTGTGAATCAAAAAGCAGAGGCAACCCAACACAACGATCGTCATGCGCGGGTCAAGCCCGGCAATGACGAATTAACTTAACTCAACCCAACCCCCCTGGAGATCAACCATGGCAAAAGTTCTCGTTCTTTATTATTCCGCTTACGGTCACATCGAAACGATGGCGAATGCTGTCGCCGAAGGCGCGCGCAAAGCCGGCGCGTCGGTCGATATCAAGCGCGTGCCCGAACTGGTGCCGCCCGATGTCGCGAAGGCATCGTATTACAAGCTCGATCAGCCCGCGCCGGTGGCAAGGATCGAAGAGCTCGCCAACTACGACGCCATCATCGTCGGTACCGGCACCCGCTTTGGCCGGATGTCATCGCAGATGGCGAATTTCCTCGATCAGGCCGGCGGCCTCTGGATGAAGGGCGCGCTGCACGGCAAGGTCGGCGGCGCCTTCACGTCGACCGCGACCCAGCATGGCGGCCAGGAAACCACGCTGTTTTCGATCGTCACCAACCTCCTGCATTTCGGCATGACCATCGTCGGCTTGAATTACGGCTTTGCCGGCCAGATGAAGCTCGACGAGGTCACCGGCGGCTCGCCCTATGGCGCGACCACGATCACCGGCGGCGACGGCAGCCGCCAGCCATCCGAAAACGAACTCGCGGGCGCGCGCTATCAAGGACACGTGATCGCGGAGACCGCCAAGAAACTGCATGGCTGATGCGATACGGGTGGCATTCTCATCAGCGAGTGCCGCCCCATCTGTTGTTGGTTGGGGACAACGGACTTCGCATGATCGAAATTCTCTTTATCTATCAACTGGCACGCAATCCGGTGCAGGCGATTGCACGCCGCTGGTGGTGCCGCAGCCTGTTCCGCGCCTCGCGGGGAAAACGTCGCTGCCCGGAATGTACCAATTCGTGATCACCGCGTCTGATCAGGTGGTGAACCCGATCGATCAAGCGGTGGAACAAGTCCGTGTTGGCGAAGTTGGGGCACGCCCACCGGCCCCGGAGATTTCGAAATGACCCACAAGCCCGATCCCAAAGATACCAAGAAGAAGCCCGCCACGCCGCATCCCGGCATGATGGGCGACGGCACCGAAGAGCAGAATCTAGGCCAACCTGGCGACCCGGCGGCCCGCATCAAGAAAGATGAAGTGGACGCCGCCTTCGCCAGGGACACGAAGAAGAAGTAACGCGCGCCCATCCCCAACGTTTGCGAGTTCGCATATAAAGGCCGGGCCGGATCGCGCCCGGTCTTGTCGTGTCAGGGGAGTGCCGATGACAGAATGTTACGGTGACGTATGAGCAACGCCCCGCAAATCCCGTGGCCGGAATTGCCGACCGCGGCGTGGCGCGAGAGCTATGCGACGCTGCATCTATGGACCCAGATCGTCGGCAAGATCCGGCTCGCACGCGCACCCTGGCTGAACCATTCCTGGCACGTCACGCTTTACGTCACCGCGCGCGGGCTGACGACTTCGCCCATTCCCGACGGTGTCAGGACCTTTCAGATCGACTTCGACTTCATCGATCATCTCGTGCGGATTTCGACCAGCGACGGCGCAGCGCGACAGCTTGCCCTGGCCGGACAATCGGTCGCGAGTTTCTACACGGCGATCATGGCTGATCTCGCCGACCTCGGCATTCACATCGCGATCGACGAGATGCCGAACGAATTGCCGGAGCCGATCCGCTTTTCGCAGGATCACCAGCACGCCTCCTACGACCCGGACGCGGTACGGCGCTTTTTTCAAATTCTTGTCAATGCCGATCGGGTGTTCAGGCAATTCCGCACCGGCTTCCTCGGCAAGGCCAGCCCGGTGCATTTCTTCTGGGGCAGCTTCGATCTGGCGGTGACGCGTTTTTCCGGCCGGCGCGCGCCGCGCCATCCCGGCGGCGTCCCGCATCTCCCAGACGACGTCGCCTGCGAAGCCTATTCTCATGAGGAGAGCAGCGCCGGCTTCTGGCCGGGCAGCGGCGCGATCGATTACCCCGCGTTCTATTCCTATAGCTATCCCGAACCGGCGGGCTTTCGCACCACCCGGGTGCGGCCCGACGCGGCGTTCTTCAGCGAGGCCTTGGGCGAATTCATCCTGCCCTATGATGCCGTGCGCAGCGCGGCGCAGCCGGAGCAGGCACTGCTCGAATTCCTGCAAAGCACCTATGAAGCCGCGGCCAATGCCGCGAAATGGGATCGCGATGCGCTGGAATGCGCGCTGGGCCAGCCGCGCGTGGTGCGGCTGGTTTAACCCTCTCCCACAGGGAGGGGGAGCGCGCTTCCGTTTTCGCAATGTTGTCGCAAATGCCTCGTTGCAGCCGGACAGCTCTACAGCGGCTTGATTTGCACCTTGCGGAATTTGACCACACCCGAACCGTATTGCAGCGCGATCGCGCCGCTCGGGTGTTTCGAGTCCTGTGCATCGGCGGTCTTTTGACCATTGAGCACGACGACAAAATGCGGGCCTTGCGCCGTGATCTCGTAAGTATTCCATTTGCCTCCGGCCTTCGGCATGGGATCGACTTTGGCGACATCGACGATCGCACCGGTGCCGTAGCTTGGATCCGGCCTCTGGTCGTAGATGTTGACCTCGTAGCAGGTTTTGCCGCCGATTTTCTTCGGATCTTCACAACGGATGAAGATGCCGCTATTGGCATCGTCGCTGACCCAGAACTCGGCTCTGATCTGAAAATCCTTGTAGGGACTTTTAGTGACGAGATAGGCGGGATCCTTGCCTTCCGTTAACTTGTCGGCGGTAAGCGCGCCGTCCTTCATCGCCCAATTGGCTTTGCCGACCTCATCCCAGTCGCCCATCTTGGTGCTGTCGAGCAGCGTCACCCAGCCGCCTTCGCTCTGGCCGGAGGCCGAGTTGGAAAACTGGAAAGCGGCGGTTCCGATCAGCAGCCCGATTGCGAGCGTCGACAAGTGCTTCATGAAGGTATCCTCCCTGTTTGTTTTAATTGGGCGGGACGTTAGCACCGCGACGCGCGGCGTAAACGCATTTTTCATGCTGCACTTGCGTTGTGCGTGGTCTCGCCTGCCACGCATGTCCACGCGCAGCTTGCTCGGCAGGAATGAGAACGGCTAGCATGAGATCACAATAATAAAGAGATGAGCTCGCGGCAGATTTCAGCCCACGTCATTCCTGACCATGGAGGAAACCTTGAAGGCCACAAACCGGATTTGGCGATACCTCGTGATGCCGATATCTCTGCCGGCATGTTGAGCATAAGCTCCGCAGCCGAACTCAATCCCGCCGCGGTGATCTACAAGTTACCGGACCAGATCCCATGGAGCGCGCCCGACGCCCGCGGCGTGCAGAATTCTGTCGTCGGCGATCCCAGCAAGCCGGGGTTTTATGTCGTCTTCACCAAATGGCTGAAGGGCAACCATTTCAGCCGGCCGCACTTCCATCCCAACGACCGTTACATCACGGTGCTCCTGGGCACCTGGTGGGTGGGCTCGGGGCCGAAATTCGATCCCGACAAGGGCACTACGCCGATGCCCGCGGGCAGTTTCGTCACCCATTTCGGCAAGCAGGTGCATTGGGATGGCGCCAAGGACGAGGATGCCGTGCTGCTGATCATGGGTGAAGGCCCCGCGACCTCAACCGCAGCGGAAGAGAAATAACGAACGACCGCCTCATCCAGAGGAGCGGCCACGCGCATGCAAGCGTGGTCACAGTACCCACGACCGTTATACGCTGGCGTCACAGGTACGCTTCTTCGAGGCCCATATGGTTGGTTTCACACCGCCACCCTGCGACGCCGGGATCATCCGCGCCACGACGGCCTTTCCTGCGGCGCTGTCCGAGAAGCGCAAGCGCCTGACGCTGGCGGCGACGATCCTCGGATCGAGCATGGCGTTTATCGACGGCTCGGTCGTGAATATCGCGCTGCCTGCGATCCAGCAGGCGCTGCATGCGGACGCGGTATCGACGCAATGGATCGTCAACGCCTACCTGCTGCTGCTCGGCGCGCTGGTGCTGGTCGGCGGCTCGGCTGCCGATCTTTACGGCCGTCGACGGATTTTTCTGTGGGGCATTGCGGTATTCACCACGGCCTCCATCGCCTGCGGACTTGCGCCAAACATCACCGTGCTCGTCATCAGCCGCGCGGTTCAAGGTCTCGGCGCCGCGCTGCTCACGCCGGCCAGTCTCGCCATGTTGGGGGCGACCTTCGACCAGCACGAGCGCAGCCATGCGATCGGAGTATGGGCCGGCGTCGGCGCGCTGACGGCTGCGGCCGGCCCGGTTCTCGGCGGCTGGCTGGTCGATCAGGTATCGTGGCGGGTGATTTTCCTGCTCAATGTGCCGCTGGCGGTTGCCGCGGCCGGGCTCGCGATCTTGTTTGCCAACGAGAGCCGCGATCCCCAGCCAAAGCGGCTCGACTGGCCCGGCGCGGGCACGATCGCCATCGGACTTGCCGCGATCACCTGGGGACTGGGCGCCATTCCGGCGTCGGGATTTCACGACACAAACGTCCTCGCCGCGCTAGCAGCAGGAGCCGCGTTCCTTATAGGCTTCGTTGCGATCGAAGCGCGATTGCACGAGCGCGCGATGATGCCGCTGTCGCTGTATCGCTCGCGCGATTTTTCCGCCACCAACGCGCTGACGCTGCTGCTCTACTTCGCGCTCAGTGGCTCATTGTATTATCTACCATTCGGCCTGATCCGGCTCGGCGGCTATTCGGCGATGCAGGCCGGTGCAGCGCTGCTGCCGTTCGCCCTGATCATGGGTTTTGGCGCATCGTTCGCAGGCGCCCTCTCCGACCATTTCGGGCCGCGGCTGTCACTCACCGCCGGGCCCCTCATCGCGGCTTGCGGTCTGGCTCAGCTCGCTTTCGCCGATCTCGGAAACTCCTATTGGGCCGGCGTATTTCCGGCGATCTGCGTGCTCGCCATCGGCATGACCGTCACCGTTCCGCCGCTGACGTCGACGGTGATGGCCTCGGTGGGCGAGGCTCATGCCGGCATTGCATCGGGCGTCAACAACGCGGTCGCCCGGGTGGCCGGCCTGTTTGCAGTCGCAGCCCTCGGCGCCGTGTTGTTCGCAAGCTTTTCACATCATCTTGCCGGGCCGCCCGCGCAGGCCAACGAAGCGTTGAACGCGGTACTGGCCGGAGAGGCCGGCGTCGCAGCGGAGACAATCGCCGCGTTCGGCCGCGCGCTGCGCACGGTGATGCTGGTGAGCGCGCTTTGCGCCGCGCTCGCCGGCGCCATCGGCTGGCTGTGGATCCGGGCTAAAGGCTCGGCGGCGACGCCCTGAGACATCGTCAGCCCATTGCATTGGCGGCGATCGCAAAGGCGCGTATCATCTTTTGTCGGGAGGAACCGATGCATCAGGCTGTGAACGTGCAATTCGAACGCGCGGTGGACGAGTTCGTGCGATGGCGCGCGGTTCCGGAGCAAGCGAGATCGCCGGCCCCGGCATGGTGGTGGGGCCCGGCGTTTGAGGCACTCGGCGTGCAGCAACCGATGCCGGCCGCGTGGTGCGCAAGCCTGGAACTGCCTGAGCGCGCGACTTACGCCGATGGCGCGAGGATTTTCCTTAAATGCCTCGCCGGCCAGACCTCGCTGCCATGGCCCGGCGATTTTCCCGGAAAGGCAGCGCATTCGAATTCCGCTTGATGGAATCCGCTGCGAGACCGGCGCCGGCAGCACCACGAATTCGAGTATCTTGCCACTTGCTCTCAAGCCATCGCTTTGAGACCATGCGCCCAAGACAATAAGTCAACACAACAAGCAAGACCCGCTTCCCGCGCGGGCTTAGAGCCGAGGAACTCCCATGCCGACCGTGCAGGCCGACCGTCTCACGCGCATTGGCGCGGCGCTGCTCAGGGCTGCCGGGGCGTCGGGCGAGGAAGCCAGTGCGGTGGCGGTCGGCTGCGTCAATGCCAACCTCGCGGGCCATGACTCGCACGGCGTCATCGCGATCCCGACCTATATCGACCGCATCAAGGCCGGGCATATCGTTCCCGGCGCGAAATGGACGATCATGCAGGAATCGCCGACCACGACGGTCATCGATGGCCATTGGGGTTTCGGCTTTCATGTCAATGCCAAGGCGATGGCGCTGACGATCGAGAAGGCGAAGACCGCCAATGTCGCGGCCTGCACGGTGTTTCGCCAAAGCCATGTCGGACGGCTCGCCGCTTACCCGATGATGGCGATGCGGGCAGGCATGATCGGCCTTGCCACCGCCGATTCCGGCCGTTCTCCGAAAGCGGTGGCGCCGTTCGGCGGCCGCGAGGCGCGGCTCGGCACCAATCCGATTTCAATCGCGGTGCCGTCGGACCTCGAGGCTCCCTTCTATCTGGACATGGCGACATCAGCGGTGGCGGCGGGAAAGATCCAGCTCGCCGCCGCGCGCGGCGAAGAAATCCCGACCGGCTGGATCGTCGACAGCGACGGCCGGCAAACCACCGATCCCAAACAATTCCGCAAGGGCGGCGCACTGCTGCCGCTCGGCGGCACCGAAGGCTACAAGGGCTCTGGCCTGGCGGCGATCGTCGAGGTGCTGTGCGGACTGCTTACGGGCTTAGGCTTCGGGGTCGAGCCCACCGGCCGGCATAATGACGGATGCTTCATGGCGGTGTTCAACGTCGCGGCGTTCCGCCCCTTGAAGGATTTCAAAAAGGAAGTCGCGGAGTTCGCGCGCTATCTCAAGGCGACGCCGCCGTCCGAAGGCTCGACCGGCGTGTTCTATCCGGGCGAGGTTGAATATATCCGGGAACAGCAGCGCAAGGTTTCGGGCATCGAGGTCGAAGACGCGACCTGGGACAAGTTGCGCGCGCTGGCCGGCGAATACAAATTGGCCACCGAGCTCGATCTGGCGTGACAGGGAGAAGCGCATGACGCGGCAAATGGTGATGGTCGGCTTCCTGCAGGCGCAGAACTGCACCAATCTGCCGAGCTCATGGCGGCATCCGCAATCGCGCGACGATTCGATGTCGGCGGATTACTACCAGGAGATCGGCCGGATTCTCGAATCCGGAAAATTCCATATGGCGTTTTTCGACGATCGCCTGGCGATGCCGGATCGCTACGGCAACGATCACGCTCATACCGTCGAATACGGCATCCGCTGCGTCAAGATGGATCCGATCGTGGTGCTGACGGCGATGGGCATGGCGACCGAAAAGCTCGGCCTCGCATCGACCTGCTCGACCACCTATTACGAGCCGTTCGACGTCGCCCGCCGCTTCGCCACCCTCGACCTGATGACCGGCGGGCGCGCCGCCTGGAACGTGGTGACGTCCGTGAACGACGGCGAAGCCCACAATATGGGAAAGGACGCGCATCTCGATCATGATTTCCGCTACGACCGCGCCGACGAATTCATGGAAGTGGTGCTCGGCCATTGGGATTCCTGGGAAGACGGTTCGCTCTTGATCGACAAGAAAAGCGGCCGGTTTGCCGATCCCGACAAGGTCAAGCGCCTCGACCACAAGGGCCAGTTCTTCAAGTCGCGCGGGCCGTTCACGGTGCCGCGCTCGCAGCAGGGTCATCCCGTCATTATCCAGGCCGGCGCCAGCGGCCGCGGCCAGCGCTTTGCGGGCCGATGGGGCGAAGTCATTTTCACGGCGGCGCGCAATCTGGCCGGCGCCAAGCAAGGCTATGACGCCATCCGGAACGAGGCCGCGAAGGCGGGCCGCGATCCCGACCAGATGTTTCTTTGCAATCTGGTGACGCCGGTATCCGGCGCGACCAAATCCGAGGCCGAAGACAAGATGGCGCTGATCGAGAAGCTGCCGCTGGAAATCGATGCGCTGTCGCTGCTGTCGGAGGGACTGAACTACGATTTTGCCTCCAAGGGCATCGACGAGCCGCTGACTACGGAAGAGCTGCAGGGTATGCAGGGCATCCTGGGAATTCGCGACGGCGTGCTCAAGACCTCGGGCAAGACCAATCCGAGCGCGCGCGATTTCGTCACCTTCTCTGGCCGCGGCCAGACCCAGGACGCGATCGTCGGCGGGCCCAAGGAGATCGCGGACCGGCTGGAAGAGATGTTTGCCGGCCGCGGCTGCGACGGCTTTGTCATCGCGGCCACTTATGTACCCGGGTCGTATGCCGATTTCGTCCGTCACATTGTGCCTGAGTTGCAGCGGCGCGGCCTGTTTCACAAGGACTATGCCGGTAAGACCTTGCGCGAGAATCTCGGGCTATCGCGTCCGGCCGCCGGCGCATGGAAAACCCAGCCGCGGGCCGCGGCGGAATAAAAAGGATGAATAAAAAGGATAAAGCATGCGCTGGCTGAAATTCACCGCGGACGGACAAACCTCCTGGGGCATCGTCGAGAGCGACCGCGTGATCGCTGTCAGCGGCGACCCGTTCGGCGAATGGCAGCACACGCCGCGTTCGCATTCGCTCGCGGACGTGAAGATCGAATTGCCGGTGATGCCGCGCACATTCTATTGCGTCGGCCTGAACTACCTCAAGCATCTCAAGGAGGCGGCGGACAAGCGCGGCGAGGTGCCCAATATCCCCGATAGACCCGAAATCGGCTATCGCGCGCAGAACGCGCTGATCGCGCACGACGAGGATGTGGTGATCCCGGCTACCGCCACCGAGAAGATACACTACGAGGGCGAGCTGGTCGTCGTCATCGGCAAGAAGGCAAAACACCTGACTGAGGCCGACGCGATGTCCTGCGTGTTCGGCTACACCATCGGCAACGATGTCAGCGAGCGCAGCTGGCAGAAAGCCGATCGCGGGCTGTGGCGGGCCAAGAATGCCGACACCTTCAAGCCGATGGGTCCCTGGATCGAAACCGACGTCGACCTCGACAAGATGGAAACAACCGTGAAAGTGAACGGCAAGGAGAGCAACCGCTTCCATACCAACGACATGATCTTCGGCATCAAGCCGTTCATCGTCGAACTGACGAAATATTTCACGCTGTGGCCCGGCGACGTGATCTGGATGGGGACCGACGGCGCCTCGCCCGACCTCAGGGACGGCGACGTCGTCGAGATCGAAATCACCGGCATCGGCACCCTGCGCAACCGGTTTATCGCGGAAACGGCGCCGGGAAGTCGCAAGGCATGAGCCGCCACAGTACCGCGCACCATTTCCTCGAAGGCCTGGTCGATCTCGGCGTCGATTACATCTTCGCCAATCTCGGCACCGACCACGTGTCCCTGATCGAAGAGTTGGCACGCTGGGACAAGGAAGGCCGCAAACATCCGGAAGTAATCCTGTGCCCACACGAGGTCGTTGCCGTGCACATGGCCGGCGGCTACGCGCTGGCGACCGGGCGAGGCCAGGCGGTTTTCGTGCATGTCGATGCCGGCACCGCGAATGCCTGCATGGCGATCCAGAACCTGTTTCGCTACCGCTTGCCGGTGATGCTGTTTGCCGGACGCGCGCCCTACACCTTGCACGGCGAACTGACGGGTTCGCGCGACACCTATGTGCATTTCGTGCAGGACCCGTTCGACATCGCCAGCATCGTCAGGCCCTACCTCAAATGGGAGTATTCGCTGCCCTCGGGTGTCGTGGTGAAGGAGGCACTCGCCCGCGCCAGCGCGTTTGCGCAAAGCGATCCGCCCGGCCCCGTCTACATGATGTTGCCGCGCGAGACGCTGGCGGAGCAATGGGACGATGCTGACATGCCGGCCTATCCGCCCGCGCGCTACGGCAGCGTGCACGCAGGCGGCATCGAGCCGGCGCGGATCGACGCGATCGCGCAGGCATTGATGGCGGCGGAAAATCCGATTGTGCTGACCGCCTATCTCGGCCGCAAGCCGCAAGCGGTCGCGGTGCTGGAGCACTTGGCGCGGACCTGCGGCATCCGGGTCGCGGAATTCAATTCGATCGACCTCAATGTACCCCAGGATTCGCCATGCTTCGCCGGCTTCGATCCCCTGCCCTTGCTGGAGACCGCCGACCTCGGCCTGCTGCTTGATTCCGATGTGCCCTATATTCCGCAATACGCCCGGCGTGCCGGCGCGATCAAATGGATCCAGATCGACAGCGATCCCTTGAAGTCGGATTTCCCGATGTGGGGATTTCCGACCGATACGCGAATCCAGGGCAATTGCGCGGTCGTATTGCAACAGCTGCTCGACGTCGTTGAATCGCGCGCCGATAATGCGTATCGTCGGCGCGTGGCCGCGCGTATCGCCAGCTGGAGCGACGCGCGCGAGCAAATCGCAAAACGTCGTGCTGCCGCAAGCGCCAACAGAGGCGTCTCGGGCGCGCTCAGTCCGGCCTTCGTGTTCGCGACGCTGAACGGAAAATTATCGCAGGACGATATCGTCATCAACGAGGCGATCCGCAACGGACCTGTCCTGCAGGACCACATCACGCGCACTAGGCCGCAGAGCTATGTTGGGCTAGCCGGCGGCGGACTTGGATTTAGCGGCGGCATGGCGCTGGGAATGAAACTGGCGCTGCCGGATCGCCGCATCGTGCAGGTGATCGGCGACGGCGGCTTTCATTTCTCTTCACCCGACAGCGTCTATGCGGTGGCGCAGCAATATCAGATTCCTGTTCTGACGGTCGTGCTCGACAATGGCGGGTGGCAGGCGGTGAAATCCGCGGTGCAGCGGGTTTATCCGAAGGGCACTGCGGCCGAAACCGACCAGTTTCAATCGCGGCTGATGTCGGGCCGTCAGGGCGAGCAGCGGGATTTCTCCGCGGTCGGGCGTGCGTTCGGCGCGCATGGCGAATGCGTGCGCGAGCCGGATGATCTCGCCGCCGCGATCGACCGTTGCCTGGCCGCGCTGGATGACGGCAAGGCCGCGGTGCTGCATGTTCACATCACGCGGCTTTGAATGCTGACAAGAGGTCAACTGCAATGGGAACGCGGAGCCGATATTCCCGGATAGTCAGGTACCTTGGATTTGCCGCGTTGATGGCGGGCGCGATTGCGCCCGCTTCCACCGCTTCCGCCCAGGAAGACCCGGCAAAATATCCGACGCGACCGATCCACATCATCGTTGGCTTCGCGGCGGGCGGCGGCAACGACATCATCGCGCGTATCTTCGGACAGAAATTATCCGAAAGCCTCGGCCAGCCTGTGATCGTCGAAAACAAGCCGGGCGGCGGCGCAATCGTGGCGACGGAATACGTCGCGAAATCTCCACCGGACGGCTACACGCTGCTGATGAGCGCCAGCGGCATATCGATCAATCCCGCCGTCTACGCCAAGCTGCCCTATGACGCCGTCAAGGATTTTGTCCCGGTCTCCGAGCTCGGCTCGTTTCCGCTGATCATGATCGTAGCCGCGGCCTCTCCGATTAAATCGGTGGCAGAGCTCGTGGCTTACGCCAAGGCCAATCCGGACAAGACGAATTATGCGAGTTCGTCCGCCTCGTTCCAGCTGGTGACCGAGTTGTTCAAGCAAAAGACCGGTGCACCGATGCAGGTCATTCCCTACAAGAGCGCCAACGAGTCGGTGCTGGCGGTGATTTCGGGCCAGGTCACCACGACCATTGCGGATGCCGGTCCCGTGACAAGCCAGGTCAAGAGCGGGACGGCGCGCGCGCTTGCGGTCGCGGCATCGAAGCGGATGGAAGAACTCCCGGAGGTGCCAACGCTGAAGGAAGCCGGCGCCGACGTCGACGCGGTATTGTGGAGCGGCATCTTCGCGCCAAAGGCGACACCGCCTGGAATCGTCAAAAAATTGGAGGGCGAACTGATGGGGATCGCGCGATTGCCGGATGTGATCTCGCGACTCAAGCCGCTCGGCATCGAGTCGGTCGGCAATTCGTCGGAAGAATTTTCGAAGATCCTGGCTGCCGACATCGCGCGCTGGGGCGCAGTCGCGAAAGCCGCCAATATCAAGATGGAGCAGTAGCGCCGCGCCGGTCGGGCAAGACCCACGAGACGACGAGCGTCGTTATCGCCGCGACGGCGATATTGAGGATCAGCGCGCCGAGCCCGACATAAAATACATAGCTGGCGCCGCCGAGCGCGATGGTCGCTAGCGGCTTCAGCCCGTTGCTCCACGCCGTCCACGATCCCCAAAGGATTCCCGCGGCCCAACCGAGCAGCAGGCCTTCGGCGCGGAACCAGCGGGTGAACAGTCCGAATACCAGCGCCGGAAAGGTCTGCAGGATCCACAAGCCGCCGAGCAATTGCAGATCGAGCGCATATTGGGTCGGCAGAAACAGCGTGAAGGCGAGCGCGCCCAGTTTGACGATCAGCGAGGCGATCTTGGCGACCGCCGCCTCGCCGGCATGGCTGATGCCCGGATCGATGTAGGATTTCCAGACGTTGCGGGTGAACAGATTGGCCGCGCCGATGCTCATCACCGCGGCCGGCACCAGCGCGCCGATCGCGATCGCCGCAAACGCAAAGCCGGCGAACCATGACGGAAACAGCACCTTGAACAGGACAGGCACCACGTCGTTGTTCGACGTCACCTTGAGGTTGGCGGCATAGGCCATGTAGCCGAGCAGCGCGATCAGGCCCAACAGCAACGTATAGGCCGGCAGCAGGATCGCGTTCTTGCGGATAGTGTCGGCGGATTTCGACGCGAAGATTCCGGTCAGGGTGTGCGGATACATGAACGCCGCCAGCGCCGAACCCAGCGCGAGCGTCGCGTAGGGCAGCATCTGCGATGGCTTCAGGATCAGCCCGGTGTCGCCACCCTTTGCGGTGAAGGCATCGTTGGCCGCAGCGAACACCACGCCGTACCCGCCAAGCTTCGCAGGCACGATCACCACCGCCACCAGCACCACGATGTAGATCATGGTGTCCTTGACGAAGGCGATCAGCGCCGGCGCCCGCAAACCGGAGCTATAGGTATACAACGCCAGAATGATGAAGGCAGCGATGATCGGCAATTCGCCGGATAGCCCCATCGCCTTGATCACCACGCCCATGCCGATCAGCTGCAGTGCGATATAGGGCATGGTCGCGACCATGCCGGTGATCGCAACCGCCAATTCAAGGCCGCGCGAATGGTAGAAGCCGTGGACTACGTCGGCCGCGGTGACGTGGCCCTTTGCATGCGCCGCCTTCCACAACATCGGCATGACCGCGAACACGAAGGGATAGACGATGATGGTGTAGGGCAGCGCGAAGAAGCCGTAGGCGCCCACCGCATAAACCAGCGCCGGCACCGCGATCACGGTGTAGGCGGTATAGAAATCGCCGCCGACCAGAAACCAGGTGATCCAGGTGCCGAACTGCCGTCCGCCCAGCCCCCATTCGTCAAGATGCGCGCTGACCGGACCCGCTTTCCAGCGCGCGGCGAAGAATCCCATCACGGTGACAAGTGCAAAGAAAAAAATGAAAACCGAAAGCGCAACCCATTCGATCCGATCGGCCATGACGGTACCTGATTAGGAATTTGCCATGCAGGATTTACGGAGCTTCGTCGGGGGCCTGACTGCGATAGACCAGCCAGATCAGCAGCGAACTGATCGGCACCCATGCCAGCTGGTACCAATAGAAAAACGGAAACCCGAACAGTGCCGGCTCGTGGAAATTATAAAACGGCACCCACAACAGGCCGATAAAGGGCAGCAGTAGAAGGATCCACATGGGCGGACTCCCGGCTCCGCGCCGGCGAGTCAAAGCCGGCTTTGCGTTACTGGAACTATTTAAAATCGATTTGTTGCGTCGCCAAGCGAATTTGCGGGTGCTGCAATGCGGTGATCGCGGCGGGATCGCGTAGTTACGCGGGCGCCGCGAGCGATATCTCGCCGCGGCGCCAACAACTGCGTCACATCGGGGGCACCAGCCCGTCCTTGCCGTAGGTAATGCGCGGGGTTTGCACGGTTCCGTCGGGCTGCTTCTTCGCGGCGGCGACGAAAATCCTGGTCCCCGGCTTGAGGTCATCCTTGTTA
>Ga0207707_10001531_pt1 | contig 21338 bp, 18 predicted proteins | sample KBSC83BmetaG_FD_184336 | JGI IMG/M metagenome (GOLD analysis project Ga0207707, IMG submission 184336) | Corn rhizosphere microbial communities from Kellogg Biological Station, Michigan, USA - KBS C8-3B metaG (SPAdes) (version 2) | ecosystem: Host-associated > Plants > Roots > Rhizosphere ...
ATCGGCAGATCGCGTGATTCCGATTCTCGTGGTGATCTCGACCTTGTCGTCGGACACCGGCTCTCCCTCACGGATGACCACCGGCTTTCGCTGGAGACTCTTGCCGCTCCACGATCCAGTGATTCCCAGCGCGGTGCAGAGTTTTCCGGGCCCGTTGGCGAGATCGACGTCGCGCTTGATGCGGGGACGTCGGCGGTGCATCAGCGCGATGCCATCGAGAGGCTCGAGAGCGCGCACCAGAACTGCGCTCGGCAGGCCCTCCTCGCGCGTGACGGCGTTGAAGCACCAATACATGCCATATATGAAGTACACGTACGAGAAGCCGGGAGGACCGTACAGGCGCTCGGTGCGGCGCGTGCGGCCGGCTGCGGCGTGGCAGGCCAGGTCGTGCTCGCCGAGGTATGCTTCGGTTTCGACGACGATTCCGCTCGCGAGGCCATCAGGCGTCTCGCATTCGAGGACGGTCCCGAGCATCTCGCGCGCGACGATCTCCGTCTCGCGGTCGTAGAATCCGGGTGGAAGCACGCGCCCGCGGTGAAAGCGGGAGCGTGATCTCGAGCCCAGAAGACTCGATTCCGAATCAGCTGGGCTCGAGATTTCTTGCCGGCTCACGCTATTCGCTAGCGCTCTTGCTGCGGCTCTTGCGAGCGCTGCGACGCGGTGCGGCCTTCTCTCCTTCGGTATCCGATGCGGCGGCCGACTTGCGACCACGGGGCGCTCCGCCTGCTGCCCGCTTCCTCGCGACCTTGGGCTTCGAGTCGCCTTCGGAAAGCGCATCCTCGCCAGTGAGCGGGAGGTCCGAAACAGGCTCGATGAAGACCGGCTCAGTAGACGCCGGCTGCCATGGCTCGACCACGCCGACCGAGAGAAGATCAGCCGGTGGCGCGCCTCCGCGCGCGCCGATCGGCCCGCGCCCTCTGCCTCTGCCTGGAGGCGCACTGCGCGCTCCCATGCCGGTCGGCATCGACGGCGTGGCTGACACGGTCACCTTCGGCGGCTCCGCGGCGGCGAGCTGTTCGCTCACCGATGTGGAGGGCGCCGCTGGTGCGACTTCGAAGTCTGCGCCACGACGGCGAAGATCGATGAGATCGGCGTCGTGAGCATCCTGAAGGATGCGGAGAAAGTTGCGCTCACTGAGACTTTCGCTGTCGCGCCCGAGAAGCTGTCTCGCGGTGGTGCGAACCTGGCTTGCGCGAGCAGGACCGGTCTCGCTAACGGCTCGACGAACGAGATTGAAAGCGTCCTCGCGCGTGAGACGCAGACCACTCGATCCGATCGCGTCGCCATTCGTTGACGCAGCTGACGGTCGCGGAGCTTCTTCTGCGATGGCCGCTGGTTCCGCCGCGCCGGTCGGCGCCGCCTGCGTTTGTGCCGGGCGCGGCGTGCGCTCGCGATCCCTGTCGCGGCCTCTTCCGCCTCTGCGACTGCGGCGTGGGCGGTCGCTTGCCTCTCCCTCTTCTGTCCGGGCCGTAGCGAGTCTCGGCGCCGGGGATTCGGCGGCAGATTCAACGACCGCTGGAGCAGCGCCTGAGCGCGGAGGACCAACTTCGAATTGCCCGTTCTCGAGCTTGGTAAGCGTGAGCAATCCACGTTGCGCCGCTTCCGAGACGAACCGCGAGAACTTCGACATGCCGAGGTTCTTCTCGTCGAACGAGCTATCGATCTGCTGCATCACCTGCTTGAGGCGATCGGCGCGCATGACGTCGCCGTTGCGCTTCATCCGGGTGATGGATTCGGTCACCAGCTCCCACGGATCGCGCTTCACTACTTCTTCCTCGCTGGACTTCACGAGTCCCGCAAGCGCGTTGTAGCTGTAGTACTCATCGCAGTTCTGCACGAGCAGGTCGCTCGACGACTCGCGAATTCCGACGCCGATCACGTATTTGCCGTATTCCTTGAGCTTGATGACGAGGCTCGAGAAATCGGAGTCGCCCGAGAGGAGAATGAACGTTCCAATCTCCGGCCGCGTGAACACGAGCTCGATCGCGTCGATTGCCAGCCTGATGTCCGTCGCGTTCTTCTTGGCGGAGCCATAAGCGGTGGCGAAGATCAGATCGATCGACGATTCGGTGAGGGGAACGACGTACTGCGGATAGCGGCGCCAATCGGCGTACGCACGCTGCACGGCGACTTTGCCCTTTACGATGTCGGAGGAGAGGAGATTCTTCAGCTCCGTCTGAAGATCGGAGCGAATGCCCAGCGTGACGTTGTCGAAGTCGATCAGCAGACAGGCGTTCGGGGCGTGGTGGGGAGCGGATAAAGCTGTTGCGGACATTGCCTGCGGCCCTCGGTGTATCGGGGCGACATGTCGGGGCACGCTATGTGGCGGCGCGGCCCGGTGGGGTCGTGGTGTCATGAATTGTATGGATTACGAGTGCTCGGCTGCGTACCGGCTAACCTTACTTGGGCGGGTGCACGCCATGTTGATCCTGCGACGGTCGCCGCAGGCGGTGCGTCTTCAGGTCCAAGCGAGCGCGTCAACCTGTTGATTGACCGGTCGCCGGATCCTCGAAGTCGCGCCGTACAGGTATAATTTATACTCGAATCCCCATGAATCAACTGCGATTCCGTACGCGCCTGGTACTGATCCTCTCGTTGTTCGCGATCGTACCGGCGCTTTTGCTCACGCTCTTGTGGAGCGGAACCGTGAGCACGGCGCTTCCCCTCGTGACCGGACGATCGGCCTGGGACAGTGTCGCTGCCAGCGGCGAGAAGGCGATTGCGGCCGCTCGCCAGGCGCCGTTGACCGCCTCGCAGCGGCGCGCGATCGACGCACACGAGCGCGAGCTCCGGCTCTCGGTGGAGCAGGCACGTCGTTACAGCTTTCTCGCCGCGCGGACCGTCCGAGTGATCGCGGTCGGTGGGATCCTGGCTTTGCTGGTGCTGACGGGCGTGGCGTCGCGCGTAGCGGGCCACCTTAGCCGTCAGTTGAGCAGGCCGCTCGACGAGCTTGTGCGGTGGACCGAGCTGATCGGACATGGAGAGCCACTGCCACCCAAACCCGAGCCGACCGTGGTGACGACTCGGAAGAACGGCGCGGGCGGTGATGATGCGACGACGATAAACGTGACCACGAGCCGCGTGCGCGGCGCGCCGGAGTTCGAGACGCTTCGCCGAAGCATGCGCGAGATGGTCTCTGAGCTGGAGCACGGGCGGCGACAGGCGGTGGAAGCAGAAAGGCTGCACGCGTTCAGGGAGAGCGCGCGAAGAGTGGCGCACGAGATCAAGAATCCGCTCACGCCGATCCGATTCGCGCTGGCAAGACTGCGCGGCCACGCCGCGCCGGAATTGCAGGAGGATGTAACTGTGATCGCGATGGAATCCGATCGTCTCGATCGCATGGCGCGAAGCTTCGCAGAGTTTGGAAGACTGCCCGAGGGGCCGGCAGCGGAGATCGATATGGGCGAGCTGGTACGCTACACCGCGCGCAGCTGCGTACCTTCCACCATTGCACTCGATCTGCAGATAGACGAGAATCTTCCGAGAGTCCACGGCCACAACGGCGCGCTCGCCGGAGCGTTGAGCAACGTCCTTCTCAACGCCGTCGACGCATCAGTCGATAGCGGCCGCATCACAGTGAGGGCCAGCACCGCAACACTCGACGGGCACCGCGCGGTGCGAATCTCCGTCGCCGACAACGGCAAAGGGATCGCGACAGAAAAGCTGGAGACGATCTGGGAACCGTACGTCACCAACAAGCCGGGCGGCACGGGTCTCGGGCTGGCAATCGCGCGGCAGGCGGTGTGGGCGCACGATGGAACCGTCAACGCAACGAGCACGCTGGGAAAAGGAACGGAGATTCAACTCACGATACCCGCAAACGGCGTCGACGCCGCGAAGGAGAGCTGAAATGGGACCTGAAGTAGCCGTTCCGCTGGGCGCGTTTGTCACAGCCATCGTCATCGCCATCGGGGTTCCGCTGGCGAGGGCGTACTCTCGACGCATGGACTCGGACTCGAGGAATCCACGCATTCCGTCGGAGGTCACGAGCAGACTCGAGCGCATCGAACAGGCGGTGGACGCCGTCGCCCTCGAGGTCGAGAGAATCTCCGAAGGACAGCGATTCACGACGAAGCTGCTCTCTGAAGGCAAAGGTCCTGAGTCGCGCCAGAGCGCGCCCGCGCGAGACAGCACCACGTAGGTGCCGATAGTCCTCATCGCCGACGACGAGCCGAACATTCGGCGCATGGTCGGCGCGCTCCTCACAGGCGAAGGATACGAGGTGACCGAGACTCCGAGCGGAGTCGAAGCGGTCGCGCGCGTGAAGGATGGTGAGCCGGATGTAGCGCTCGTCGACCTCATGATGCCTGGAGACCTGGACGGAATGGCTACGCTCGCGCGACTCCGCGACGTCGCGCCCGACCTGCCGGTGATCATGATGAGCGGACGCGCCGGACTCGCGGACGCGGTGAAGGCGACCAAGCTCGGCGCGTTCAATTTCCTGGAGAAGCCGCTTACCCCCGAGGGCGTCCTGCTTGCCGTAGCGTCGGCGCTGGAGCTGCGGCAGACACGCCGCGTCGCGCGCGCATTGCGCGCGGAGCTGGGATTCACGGGCGAGATGGTCGGCAAGAGCGAAGCGATGGCGGTCGTCCGGCAGATGATCGCGCGCGTTGCGCCGACCGACGCGCGCGTGCTGATCACCGGCGAGTCGGGCACGGGAAAGGAGCTGGTGGCGAGCGCGATACACGACAAGAGCCCGCGTCGCGAGAAGCCATTCGTGCGGGTGAATTGCGCGGCGATTCCCCGCGATCTGGTGGAGAGCGAGATGTTCGGCCACGAGCGCGGCGCGTTCACCGGCGCTACGCAAACGAGGATCGGGCGGTTCGAGCTGGCGCACCATGGGACGCTCTTTCTCGACGAAGTAGGGGACCTGGGTCCGGACGCGCAGGCAAAGCTGCTGCGCGCGATCGAAGCGAAGGAGATTCAGCGCGTCGGCGGCAACCGTGTCATTCGCACCGACGTGCGCATTCTCGCGGCGACGAACCACGACCTGCAGCGCGCGGTGCGCGGCGGCACCTTCCGCGAGGATCTCTATTTCAGGCTGAACGTCATTCCACTCGCCATTCCCCCACTCCGCGACCGCAGCGAGGATGTTCCGGAGCTGGTGGCTCATTTTTCGGAGCAGTTTCTCCAACGCACCGGTCAGGCGCGGCCGAGGTGGCGGAGCGACGCGCTGCAGCTGCTGCGCGACTATCCGTGGCCGGGCAACGTGCGTGAGCTCGCCAACATCATCGAGCGGCTGGCGATACTTCATCCCGGCGCGGAGATGACCGGCCAGCAGGTTGAGGACGTGCTGATCGTCGAGCACGATCAGCTGGATTCACCGCCGGCTACTCCAACGCGCGCGCAGCCGGGTGTTGGAGACCGGGCGACAGCTAACACGGAGCACGCGGCGTCGTTGGCGGACAGGCTCGATGCGTTCGAGCGGACAGTAATCGCCCGCGCGCTGGCTGACGCGGGTGGAAACGTCGCCGACGCGGCAAGAAGACTTCAGACGGACCGGCCCAATCTGTATCGACGAATGAAGCGGCTCGGAATAAACGCGACCAGGGTATAAGGCCGACATGACAACTACCACACGAACGGCTCGAGCGATCTTCGTTCTCCTCGCATGTGTCACGGGAGTCGCGCGCGCGCAGCAGCCGGACACCACCCTGCGGGACACCACGGCGGAGCGCCTCGGCCTGTGGGCGCGATCGAGCAGGGCCAGCGGGTTGGTGCTCAGCTCCGCCAAGACGTACAACCGCGTCGAAGGACTGCCGGTGTATCTCGGGCCGATTCTTCGCGACAGCTCTGGGCGCGCGGCGTTCAACGTGTCGGTGCTCGGAATTATTCGGAGCGCCGACACGTTCCACTGGGACGACCAGAACCTCGGCCACACCATCACCGCGGAGATGCGCGTCGGTCGGGAGCGGGGTTACGCACTCGGCTTCTACTCCTATGACGTCGTCACGCCCGTCGAGCCATGGCAGCTGCCCGATCCCGACGCCGCACTCGCTGCCTTTTTTGTGCGCCGCGATTTCCGCGACTACTTCACGCGTCACGGCGCGAAGGTCACCGGGACGTTTCACATGAGCGCGCGCAGCAGCCTTTCCCTCGATTGGGGCGACGAGCGCTGGTCGTCGAATGAGGCGCGCAATGTTTTCACGATTTTCAGAAATGGGCAGGCGTGGCGCGCAAATCCACTCGTGGACGCGGGGCGCTTTCACACCGCGGTGCTGCGCGCCAACGTCGATACGAGAAACGACGAGATCAATCCGTCGACCGGCTGGCTGATACTCGCTGAGTACGAGCTGGGCACGGGCCGAGTGACGGATCCGGGACTGGCATCACCGCTGGCTCGGCCGTCTCCGGTATCACAGCTGACGTACGGACGCGCATTTCTCGATCTGCGGCGGTACAACAGGCTGTCGCCGACGACGTGGATCAACGGCAGACTCGTCCTCGGAGGGTGGATGAACGGCGATGAGCTGCCGCTCGAACGCCGCTTTTCGGTGGGAGGAGTGGGGACGATACCGGGCTTTGATTTCCGGAAGTACCAGCCCGGAATCGTCGATGTATCGCAGTGCAGCGATGCGGGGTCGCCGCCCTCAGGCAATCCGGCGCAGTGCGAGCGCGTCGCGCTGGCACAGCTCGAGTACCGCAATGAGCTGCACTCGTCGCTGCTCGACTTCTTGAATTCGAGACCGATCAGGCTGCGCGGCGTCGGCTTCACGGTGCAGCCGACGATTGTGGCGTTCGTCGATGCGGGGAGAGGTTGGCTGGTCGGCCAGCCGTCTGGTACGCTCGAGTATTCCAGTCACAGCTTCCCGCGGTTCGGAACGTTCAGGACCGATGTCGGCCTGGGGCTCGATCTGGGGATTTTCGGGATCTACGTCGCCAAGGCGGTGTCGAGCTCGAAGGAGCCGGCGAATGTATTCCTGCGGGTGCACCGGCGATTCTAGGAATGCGCATCCGTCTGCCTTTCGTCGCGGCCGTCTTCTTTGCGAGCGCCGCGATCGCCCCAATCGGCGCTCAGCCGAAGGTGCGCGTCGATGTGTTGCCGCCTCCGGAGAACGCGTGGACGGAGACGCCGCCATCGGTCTCGTCAGTCGGGCTGCTCGCGGACGGGTCGATGCGCGATCTGCTCCTGAATGGATTTCCGGCGCGCCTGCACTATCGCCTCGAGCGATGGGCGTCGGGACGGTGGTTCGACGATCTCAAGGCGTCGTACGAATGGGATGTCATCGTCAAATACGATGTGCTCGGGAAGAAATACCAGGCCGTCCGTGTCGTGAACAAGAAAGTCCAGTCGCTCGGCGAATTCGCGAGCATCGACAGCGCCGAGTTGTCGGCTGAGGGCCCGTACGCGCCGGCGATCCTGCTGCCGAAGAACGGGCAGCGCGGCTACTACAATCTGTTGCTGGATGTAGAGACGCTGTCGCTGAGCGATCTCGATGAGGTGGAGCGGTGGCTGCGGGGGGAGCTCAAGCCGGCGGTAAGCGGAAAGAAGAATCCCGGGACGGCCGTGGGCCGGGGGGTGCGGACGCTGGTGGTGAGGCTGCTAGGGGGCGAGAAGAGGCACTATGAGGCAAGGACCGGGACGTTTCGGCCGTGAGTTACTGCAACTGAAGAACTACCGGCCTGCGGCTTTGAGCGGAGCGGCCTGCGGCTTCGGGCGGAACAACGAAATGAACACTACCGGCCGGGGGCTTTGGGCGGAACGGCTCGGGGCTCCGCGCTAGTGCGTCGGGAACGAGAACGTACTCAGATTGCCTTGACGGGCGCGTGAAGCCCCGAATGTGGGCCGCGGTGCTCCAGATCTTCCAGGTGGTGGAGCGTCTCCTCGCCGTAGAACAGCCTGATGTACTTCGCCTGTGTAGCGGTGAGCCGGCGCACCGCCCAGCTCAGATGAACGAAGTGCGGCTCCACTGGCGCGTGCATCGGGTGCATTCCGATCTCGCTGGGGAGGTTGTTCGCCTTCTTCGTGTTGCACGGGCTGCAGGCGGTGACGACGTTCGTCCAGTCGTTGGCGCCGCCGCGTGAGAGCGGGATCAGGTGATCGCGCGTCAACGACTCGCGCGGCTTGAGCTCGATCTGCAGGCGACCGCAATACTGGCAGCGATAGCGATCGCGCGCGAAGAGGAAGGTGTTCGTCACCTGCCGGCGGAAGCGACGGGGAACGTGAATGAATCGCGTGAGCCGGATGACCACCGGACGCGGGAGCGTAAGTCGCTCGGAACGAACGACGCGATCGGAATCGGCTTCGACGATCTCCGCTTTTCCATCGATAACGAGCCGCAGGGCGCGGCGCAGCGGAACCATCGTCAATGGCTCGAACGAAGCATTCAGTGCCAGACAACCAACGATCAAGCACTCCTCCCGGGAAACCCACCAAAATATACGACTTGTACCCTGCTTCTAATGCGACGACGCCGGCGAGTGCCGGTAACACCTTCTACCCCACAAAAACCGCTCCGGGCGAACCCGTGACGGGATCGCCGAAGACGCCGATCAGAGCGTCGAAGCGGACATGTTCGAAACCCGTGCTCTCTGGCCATTCTCACGCGTGGCAGCCAGCGTCTTGAGCGGAGGAACTGGGGTCAGCCAGCCGTAACGATCCTCGAGGACGCCCGTCGCGATTCCCATATACTCCTTCTGAATCGCGAGCGTGAGCGGTCCGGGCTTGCCCGTCCCGACGGAGATGCGATCCACCGATCGAATCGGCGTAATCTCGGCAGCGGTTCCGGTGAAGAAGAGCTCGTCGGCGATGTAGAGCATCTCGCGCGGGATCGAGCCTTCCACGATCTCGACGTTCATATCGCGAGCAATCCGGATCACGCTGTCGCGCGTGATTCCATTGAGAATTCCGGAGCTGATCGTCGACGTGAACAGCTTTCCGTCCCGGACGAGGAACAGATTCTCCCCGCTTCCTTCCGACACGAGTCCGAAGGAATCGAGCATGATCCCCTCGACGTAGTTGTCGATGCGCGCCTGCATCTTCGAGAGCTGGCCGTTGAGATAATTGCCGCCCGCCTTCGCCAGCGAGGGGAAAGTATCGGGAGCGGGACGTCTCCAGCTGGACACGCAGACATCGGCGCCATTTTTCAGAGCGTCGGCGCCGAGGTAGGTGCCCCAGGTCCAGGGGATGATGAAGACCTCGAGCGGCGTGTCGGTCGGCAGCACGCCCATCTGCTCGCCGGTGCGGATCGCGACCGGGCGCAGATAGCAGTGCGGCAGCTCGTTTTCCGCGACCGTCTCGACGGCGGCGCGCGAGAGCTCCTCCATCGAATACTTGAGGGGCATCCGATAGATGCGGCAGGAGTCCGCAAAGCGGCGCATATGGGCGTCGAGGCGGAACACGGCCGGACCTTCAGGCGTCTCGTAGCAACGGATGCCCTCGAACACGCTGGAGCCGTAGTGGACGACGTGGCTCATCACGTGAATCGTGGCGTCTTCCCAATCCACGAACTTGCCGTCGCGCCAGATACGGTGGTGATTATCTACTGCGGCCATTGCACAGGCTTCCTGCTGTGGGGACAGTTGAAGATATCAGAGGGGCACCCACGAAGCGAGTGCAGCCCCTGCTTTCCGCACGCGCTCGGCGAGCGTCGTGTCATTCAAGATTGCTCGGCCCCGCTCGACCAGCACCTTCCCGCGCACGGTTGCCAGGGTCGCCGACCGGCCGGGAAGCGCAAAGATCGCCGCCGAATAGGGATCCCCGAGCGGCGTGGTACGGGGGATGTCGGTAGTGAAGGCGGCGAGATCGGCATCCTTCCCCACTTCCAGCGAGCCAATGCGCGAATCGAGGTTGAGCGCGCGCGCGCCTCCGATCGTCGCCAGCTCGAGGGCCTGGTGCGCCCCGAAGGCGTCGTGCCGCGCGGTGGCGGCGCGATGGATGAGAACAGCGAGACGCGCCTCGTCCAGAATATCCATTCGATTGTTACTGGCGACGGAATCAGACCCGATGCCGACGCGAAGCCCGGCCTCCACGATAGGAAGAAGCGGGGCGATCCCGTGGCCGAACTTTGCGTTCGACGCGGGACAGTGGGCGACACAACAGCGGTGACGCGCCATGATCTGAATGTCGGCCGCGTCAACGCGGACGCAATGGATGAGCAGAGGTCCGCGCTCGAGCGCGCCGAGACGGTCAAGCAATTCAATGGGTGAACGCGCGCGTTTTGAGACGGCTATGCCGCGACGACGCCAACGCTCGGCAAAATCCCCACTGCCGCTGGCAACGATCTCGTACTCGGCCGCGCTCTCAGCGATGTGCATCGCCATCGGTAGCCGGCGCGAATCCGCGAAGCGCGCGGTGGCCTCGTAGAGGCGATCGGAGACCGTGTACGGCGCGTGAGGTGACACGCCCAGCGCGACGAGGTCGGTCTGTTCGGGCTGCAGCTTGTCGACGCGGGCTTGCAGCTCCCGCATGGCCGCGGCGGCGTGCGATGGGTCGGGGCCGAACGTCTCCTGATACATGATTCCACGCACACCCTGCTCCCGGAGCGCGCGCATGACGACGCCGCTCGAGCACGTATCGGCATAGGTGGTGATTCCGGCCTCGAGACCTTCGACGATTCCGAATCGCGCGGAGTCGAGGAGCATCTCTTCGTTGAGCACTTCGTTCCGCGATTGACGGAGCTTGTCGATCCACTCGGTGAATCGGCCATCCTCGAGGAAACCGCGCATGGCGGTGAGCTCGAGGTGCGTGTGGGTGTTGACGAGGCCCGGAAGCAGGATGGACTCACCGAGCTCGTAATCATCGCCCGGCGGCGCATCCTTTCGTGGTCCGACGTATGTGATCTTTCCGTCGTTCGCGACGACAGTTCCATTCTCGATCGGCGGCTGGGTAATCGGGAGCACCCAACGCGCGTGGTAGCGCATCAGCGCGGCGTGTCGGTCGGTGGAGGAGGCGGAGAGGTTCCCGCCCGACTGGTATCGCGCCTGACAGGATTGCCGCGCGTCGTGTCGCGCCTGTTGGGGTTGGGCCGTATGGTATCGCCCGACGGCAGATTCCGGCGCGTTGTGTCGAAGACGGTCGGGACTCTTCGAGACGAAGGCACCGGCTCGTACCCCGGCTGAATCACCGGTGCCGTCGGCCGCACCTGCTGCGGGTACGCACCGGAGGGAGGCGGCGACGTCGGAGTCGTGCTGAAGGTGTCGACCGGCGTCAGCCCCGGATTTGCGTACGGGCCGTGCTTGTCGCAGTCGCGCGTCGGCTCCGTCCCGGAGATGTAGAACTCCGTCGTGACGAGATTGCGCGGGCAATACGGCGTCTGGAGCAAACCGCTGCTGACGTCGATGTCACGGGTGACGATGGAGATCGGGCGCGGCCAGTCGGGCGGCGGTGGCTTGCGACGATAGACCTCGGTCATGAACGCTGTCCAGGCGGGCGCCGCTAGGATGCCGCCCTGAGCGTTGGTCTTGATGGTCTGGGGGCGATCGAAGCCCATCCACGCACCGGCGACGAGATCTGCCGTATAACCGATGAACCAGACGTTGGTGCCGTCGTTCGTGGTCCCCGTTTTTCCGCCAGCCGGATAATGGAATCCCGCTCCCCAAACGCTTCCGGCGGCGGTTCCCCGCCGAACGACGTCCTTCATCATGTCCACCATTATCCATGCTTCCTCGGGCGACAGCACCTGCGAGCGCGTCGGCGTCGGCTGCCAGAGGATCTCTCCCTTCGCGTTCTCGACTCTCAGGATCGCGTTCGGTGTCGCGCGCACGCCGAGATTGGCAAACGCCGTGTACGCGGAGATGAGCTCGATGGGATAAACGTCGGCGGCGCCGATGTGGATCGATGGGTACGGCGGAATCGACGAAGTGATGCCGAAGTTCCTGGCTTCGTTGATGACGGTCTGCTCGCCCAGCTCCATGCCGAGTCGAATCGTCGAGACGTTGCGTGAATCGTAGAGCGACTCGCGCATCGGAATCTCACCGAGGTATTTCAGGTCGTAGTTCTGCGGATTCCACTCGGGCTGGCCTGGCACCTGGAGAACGAGCGGGCTGTCGTTCACGATGTACGATGCCGGTCTCCCGTTCTGGACCGCCGCCGAATACACGATAGGCTTGAAGGCGGAACCTGGCTGCCGGAGCGCCTGCACCGAGCGATTGAATTTCGAGTCGTCGAAGTCGCGGCCGCCGATCATCACGCGAACCGCGCCGTTGCGCGGATCCAGCGCGAGGAACGCGGCCTGCAAATACGGGGATGTCCCGTTCCCTTCGTCGCCCTCGCGATGCGCGAGGTAGTGTTCGAAGGTCTCATGCGGATATGCCCCGAACCGGCCGCCCTCGATCAGCTTCACCTGCCGCTCGAGCGCGCGCTCCGCCGCGTTCTGTTCGTCGAGATCCAGCGTCGTGTAGACCTTGAGTCCCTGCTCGTAGAGCTGCTTCCCGAACTGCGCGTCGAGCTGCTGCCGCACCCATTCGACGAAGTAAGGCGCGGTCTCACCAGTCGCGGTCTTGTTGGCAAGCTGCAGCGGGTAGGCTTTCGCTCTGCTGGCATCGGCGTCGGTGATCTTGCCGTTCTGACGCATCAGCTCGATCACCGTGTTCCGGCGCTGGATGGCGCGCTCCGGATAACGAACCGGATTGTATCTGGCGGGTGCCTTCGGCAGCGCTGCCAGCATCGCAGCCTCGGCGAGATTCAAATCGCGGACGGATTTACCGAAGTAGCGCTGGGACGCGGTCTCGACGCCGTACGCGCCGTGCCCGAGATCGATCTGATTGAGATAGAGCTCGAGGATTTTCTTCTTGTCGTACTTGGCTTCGATCTCGCGCGCGACCTTCGCTTCCTTCAGCTTGCGGATTGCGCTCTTCTCGCGACTGATCTGCTCGGGGAAGACGTTCCGCGCGAGCTGCATCGTGATGGTGGAGAATCCCTGCGAGTAGCCGTGGATCGGCGAACGGAGGACAACGCCGATCGCGCGATGCCAGTCGATTCCGGCGTGCTCGAAGAAGCGCTTGTCTTCGGTGCTGACGAAGGCGTCCTGCACGATCTTCGGGATCTCGTCGATCTTCACCAGCGTCCGCCGCTCCAGACCCAACTCGGCGATGAAGCGTCCGTCGACTGCGTAGAGCTTGGATGTCTGGTGTGGCGTGTACTCAGCCAGGATCTCGATCGATGGGCACTGGCTGCCGCGGCATATCAGCGCCCAGCTGGCGTAGATGGCGCCGGCGCCGAGGGCGATGAGGAAAGTGAGTGACAGCAGCACCGCCCTGACGAGCGTTGGGTGGCGCTTGCGAAATGAAAGTTTTGTGTTGATGTCGGAGGCCATGCGGAGTGAAAAAAGATAACTGTGATACACCGAAGGTGACACCGTGGTCGAGCGTCCCTATCTTCCCCGCATGCACTCGAAGAATTCGCTGCTGGACGAGCTGTCCTGGCGCGGAATGGTCTACCAACACACGGACGGGTTGCCGGACGCACTCGCAACGGAATCCCTGAGCGCGTACGCGGGGTTCGATCCCACCGCGTCGAGCCTGCACGTGGGCCATCTCGTGCCGGTGATGGGACTTGCGCATCTCCAACGGTCCGGCCACCGGCCTATTGCTCTCGTCGGCGGCGGGACCGGCATGATCGGGGACCCGAGCGGCAAGAACGCCGAACGGCAGCTGATGTCCGCCGAAGAAATCGAGGCGAATGCGAAGGCCATCGGGAAGCAGCTCGAGCGCTTTCTCGATTTCAGCGGACCGAGCGCCGCGCGGATGCGCGACAACGCGGCATGGCTGAGGCCGCTCAAAGCGGTGGAGTTCATGCGCGACGTCGGCAAGCACTTCACCGTGAACTACATGCTGGCGAAGGATTCGGTGCAATCGCGCATCGAAGGCGGCATCTCGTTCACCGAATTCTCGTACATGCTGCTGCAGGCGTACGATTTTCTCGAGCTGAGCCGGCGCGAAGGCGTGACGCTGCAGATAGGTGGCAGCGATCAGTGGGGAAACATCACCGCCGGTCTCGAGCTGATTCGCCGCTCCGACGGAAAAACGGCGCACGCGCTGACGATGCCACTCGTGACGACGGCCAGCGGAACCAAGTTCGGCAAGACCGAGGCGGGCGCGGTGTGGCTCGACGCGGCGCTGACATCTCCCTACAAGTTCTATCAGTACTGGATCAACGTGGACGACCGTGATGCGGGTAAGTACCTGCGGTTGTTCACGCTGATGTCGCGCGAGGAGATCGAGGCGCTCGACAAGCAGATCGCGACGGCGCCGGAAAAACGCGAGGCGCAGCAGGCGCTTGCCCGTGACATGACGGCGCGCGTGCACGGCGAAGACGCGGCGAAAGTCGCGGAAGAAGTCTCGCGAGTGCTGTTCGGCAAGGCAGATCCGACATCATTGGCCGAGCCGGTGCTGCGGGCGTTGAGCGAGGAAGTCCCGTTTGCTGAGTCGCGCGAGACCCCTTCCCTCCTTGACGCGATGGTGACGCTCAAGCTCGCCGCATCAAAGGGCGCAGCGCGGAGGCTCATCGAACAGGGTGGGGTTACGGTCAACGGGCAGCGCGCGGCCGCAGACACAGATCTCGCGTCGGCGAAGACGCTCGCGGGTGGTTATCACCTTCTGCGGAAGGGCGCGCGAGATTTTGGGTTGGTGCGCACCGCGCGATGATCAACGGCGCGCACTTTCTGCTTTACAGCGGCGACCCGGAGGCCGACCGCGCATTCCTCCGTGACACGCTGGGATTTCCATCCGTCGACGCTGGCCGAGGCTGGCTCATTTTCGCCCTTCCACCCGGAGAAATCGCTGTTCATCCGGCGGAGGACGCGGCATCGCCATCCGCCGCCGGCGACGGAGTCGTCGGCGCCGCGCTATATCTCATGTGCGACGATCTCGGGTCAACTATGAAACGGCTGGGATCCAGCGGCGTCCGATTCTCGGAGGTCGAAGAGCCGCGATGGGGGAGTGTGACAACGTTCGCATTGCCCAGCGGCGCAAAAATTGGTCTTTATCAGCCCAGGCATCCAACCGCTCTGGAGCTCAAACGGTAAATCCCATCGAAACGAGGCGCGCATGTTGTTCATGGTTATCGAGACGTATCGCGATGGGGATGCAAAGCCGGTCTATCGCCGGTTCAAGGAAAAGGGACGTCTCGCTCCGAAGGGCGTTCGATACATCTCGAGCTGGGTGACAACCGATTTCGAGCGCTGTTTTCAGGTGATGGACTGCGACAGTCGGGTCCTCCTCGAAGAATGGATGTCGCACTGGAGCGACATCGTGCAGTTCGAGGTGATTCCGGTCCTCACATCCGAGAAAGCAAGCGCGGCGATCGCCCCGCATCTGTAGCGCGGGACGATCGCCGCATCACTTCGAATTGAGTAGCGAAGCCTTTCCGGGCCGCTACTCCTCCGGCTTTGTTCTCCTCCTCGGCTTCACTTCCTGCGCGTGGTCGTACCAGTTCTCCAGTGTCCGCGACGCCAGATCGCGCCCACCAAGCCCAAACGCAAGACCGAGCGCAATCGCCAGCGCGCCGACGAAGCCCGTGAACAGCGTGTTGATCAGATTGGTCGCGATTCCCAGCTGATTGATCGCCACCACGATCGCGAACGCCCACACCGAGGTGCGCGCGACATTCGCCAGCGTCTCCGGGTTTGCGAATCCGCTCTCGGCCGTAGCGCCACGCACGACGTTGCCGAGCGCCCTCGCGGCGATTCCGCCGATGAAGAGGACGAAGATCGCCACCACCAGATCGGGCAACCAGAGAAGGAGCTGTCGCATCACGTCCGATACCGCCGGCAATCCCAGGGCGTCGAATGCGACGAGCAGCACGACAAGTCGCACGATCCATTTCACGATCGCAGCGACCATTCCCGCCGAATCGATCCCTGTCCCCATCTTCGCGACGAAATCCGCGAGGCCAGAGCGCTGCATCAGCTCGTCGAAGCGGATCGCCCGAAGCAGTGTAACAACCCCGCGCGCGAGCAGCGTCGACACGAACCAGCCGATCGCTACGATGATGATGAAGCCGAGTATGCGGGGGATCGCGCTCACTACCATGGAGAACGCGTCGCGGAACGATCCGACCAGTGTGTCGGTGAAAGAGGGTTGTGCGACCGTAGTCTGCACATTTACAGGCGCTGTAGCCGTATTCTGTAGCAGCATTGTCATCCTCGTTCTGAGGTGATTGCCGTGGCCCGGTCATTCCGAGCCGGCTGTCGAGATCTCTTTACGCCTCCTTCTTTGCTTTGTAGTACTGCCGCGGATCGAGCGCATCACGCAGCGCGTCGCCGAGCAGATTGAAGCCAAGCACAGCCGCCCCGATCGCGACACCCGGAAACACGGACGTCCACGGAGCGGTTTGAAGTTGGAAGAGATCGCGGCCGTCTGCAATCATCGACCCCCAGCTCGGCGCCGGCGGAGGAACGCCCAGTCCGAGAAACGAGAGCGCCGCCTCGGCCATGATCGCGCCGGCGACGCCGAGTGTCGCCGTGATTACCACCGGCGCGATGACGTTTGGAAGCACGTGCTGCGTCATGATCCGGATGTCGCCCGCGCCCAGGGCCCTGATCGCCTGGACGTACTCGAGCTGACGGACGACCAGCACCTGGCCCCGAACGATGCGGGCCATTCCCGCCCAGCCGACGATGCCGATCGTGGCGAAGACGACTCCCTCCGACGGCTGTAGCGCGGCAACCATCGCGATCAAAAGCAAAAGCGTTGGAAATGCGAGGGTGACATCGGCGAGGCGCATCACGACTTCGTCCACCCACTTGCCGTAGAACCCGGCGAGCAGACCGAGCGTGACGCCGAGCGCGAGCGCGATTCCCTGCGAGATCAGTCCGACCGTGAGCGAGACGCGCGCTCCGTATACGAGGCGGGACCAGATGTCGCGACCCTGGATGTCGGTGCCCAGCCAATGCTGAGCGGAGGGGCGCTGCAGCGTGTGCAGCAGGTCAATTGTGATCGGGTTCTGGCGCGCGACCAGGGGCGCCAGAATCGCGGCGAGGGCCATCACCAGGACGATGCCTATCCCAATGCGCGCGCGGTTGTCGCGGAGAAATCTCTGTCGCTGTTTGGGATCCAGCATCGCCCTCCCCTCGTTACGCCGACGGATCTCGCAGCGCGGCCGGGGTGTCCGGCGGCTGACGCCTCCACCTGCGATGCTGCCAGAAATACTGCGCCGGAACTACGCGCACCCAGTGCTCCAACCGCTCCGTGAACCGCGCGACGATGGCGTCGACGTCGCTATCCATGTCACCCGTGCGCTTCGCCTCGAGGCGCTCGACGATCAGGCGATAGCGTCCATTCGGCTTGCGAAGCGCGACGACGAACAAAACCGGCACCTCGAAACGCAAAGCGAATACCGCGGCACCGCGCGGAGTCTTGGCAGGCCGTCCGAAAAAGGGAACGAATGTCGACGCAAGGCCCTTCGCCCCCTGATCGGCGACGAACGCGACCGCCCTTCCCGCCCTCAGCGAACGCGGTGTGCGCCGGACAGCCTCGGAGTCGTGGACGATCGTCATCCCGAGGTCTTCGCGCGTGTGATTGATGTACGCATCGAAGAGGGGATTCGCCATCCCGCGGACGATTGCGTCGAGGGGAATTCCGCGCGCGGCGACGTACCCGCCGGCGAGCTCCCAGTTGCCGATGTGGCCGGTCACCATCACCGCGCCCTTCCCTTTCGCCATCACCTCTTCGACTTCTTCCCATCCCTCCACGCTCTCCACCAACTCCTGGAGTCCATCTTTGCCGAGTGAATCGAGCAGCGCGGTCTCGATGAACGTGCGGCCCAGATGCTGGTAGGATTGGCGAGCGAGCTTCACTACCGCTTCGTGATTCAGCTCGGGAAACGCAGCCGCGATCTGCAGCTCGACGACGCGCTTTCGAATACCAAGCGGACGATAACCCAGCGCGCCGAGCCCCTCACCAATCCTGCATGCCGAATCCCAGCTCAACGCGCTGAGAGCCCGGATCGTCGCGCGCATCGTGTAGTACTCCGCGCGGTGGGCCATCGTCGGCTTGCGAACCGCCTTGCTCGCCTGCTTCGGGATATCGGCCGCTTTCACTTCGGTCGCAGTCACCTTATGAAGCTAGCCGAGGGGGTTAACGAACTCTTCGCCCGAGAGGAGATTCCTGATTCTCTGGTCGAAGGTATGGTATTGCCGCACGAAACCCTGCCCCTCTCGTCTGATGCGTTCCCGCGCGTGGGAATTGAGCAGGTAATTCTTGCATTGCGCGAGGCAGGAATCGATGTCGTTGTACCACGCGCAATGCTCTCCGTCGTGCAGCATGCGCTTGAGCTCCGGCGTGCCGTGTCCGAGAAAGAATCCCCCGGCGATAATCGTCATCCAGGTGCGATCCGATGTGGTATTCCCGGGGTCGCCCGTGTATCGGGAAGGGTTCACGCCGAGAATGATCTTCGAGCTGGCGCAGACGGCGGCGAATTCCTTGCCTTCCACGGACCGTCCGCCCCAGTGGAGCGGCTTGCGCCATTCCCCCCACTCAGGACCCCAGACCTTGAAGTCGTACTTGGCCGCGACCTTGAGCAGGAATTTCGCGCGTGCCGCGTCGTGGCCTGAACCGATGAAGGCAACATCCGCTTCGAATAATTTCTCGGCCGGGACCGGCTTGATGCCGACATCGGCGCACGCCGGGAGAAATTTTGCCGGGAGTCCCAGGCGAGCCCATTCCTTCTCGAAGCCCGTCACGAAGAATGTCTGGGTCAGTTTGCCGATTTTTACGACGTGCGCGATGTCTGGGCGGTAGGTGCTCTTGAACGACTGCGCGTTGTGAAACCACATCGCGTTCGATTTCCCGTCGATGATCTGGCGCACCGTCTCGGGGGCGAGCGCGCCGCATTCCGAGAGCAGGACGAAATCGGGCTTGAAGCGCTTCGCCTGCGAGATCGCCCAACGCTGGGCGAGATTCCGTCCGATCAGCTTCTTCGCCCGCGCATCGTCGATCACCCGGGTGACGTGACCCGCTCGACGAAGGGCGCGTTGCGTCCCCCGCTCCATGCGCCACGGGTTGTCGCTGCCGATTATCAGAACTCGCACCGGGCGTAATCTATAGAGACAGGGAGTCCACTCGCGAAAGACCGCCGATAGAGCTCACCCCGCGTGCCGGCTTCCCGCGCGCGCGGAATTCGCGGCGCGGTCGAAGCCTTCGATCATTGCGGTCTCGGGAAACTCCCGCGCGACGCGGGTACGCGCCGCCTTGCCCATCGCGTCGCGGGACTCCTCGTTCTTGAGCAACCCGGCGACCGCCGCAGCCGTCGACGCCGAGTCGTCAGCCGGATAAAGAGCACCGCTGATTCCGTGCGCGATATACCGCTGCGCGATGCCACCTTCACTCGCGACAGCGGGAATCCCCAGCGCCATCAGATCCAGAAGCCCGTACACTCCGGTGTCCGCCTCGGCGACGACCCATCCGAGGTGCGCGTCCCGCATCAGGTTGGTCTGGTCGTCGCGCTCGCCGAGGAAGCTCACGAGATGGAGCACGCGAAGGGCGGCCGCCTGCATGCGAAGATCTTCGTCGTCCGAGCCCGGGCCGACGAACATCAACCGCAGGTTGGGATGCCGCGGCGCCAGCATCGACAGCGTGCGAATGGCAGTCGCCGCGCGACCGCGAGCCGTGTGGTCGTAAACGCAAACTATGTAGTCGAGGGGAACGGCCTTCGGCTGATCGCTCGACGCCTCCTCGGCGGGGAAGGGTTTCTGGGCGTCCAGGCGATAGTTGTCGATGTTGACGCCGATCTCGGCGACGCTGCTTCCGGCGGCCTTCTTGGGAATCTCCGACGCCCGGCGATCTGTCTCGCTGGCGAACAGGAACCACGTTTTAGCCAGCCGCGCGCCCCAGTGTCCGGCGGTGTCCATGCTCAGCCTCTTTCCAGCAGGAGTCCAACGGACAACTGCCCCACCGCGGCTCATCCAGCACGCCGTCGCCGCGATCAGATGCTCGCGGTCGTTGGTGACGAAGATCGTGTCGGCATCCCAGCGTCGAAAAATCTTCCGGAGCCTGCGGGCGGCGGAGAAGAACCAGCCCTCGGTCGAGAATGGAATGATCTCGAACGGCTCGGGTATCGGTGTATGCCGGGGCTGATTGGGATCGCGCCGCGGCGACACCGCCAAATGCACGTTGCTGTCCGGCGCGACGAGAAGCGTGACTTTTGCTCCGCGCTCGGAGACGCCCCGCGCAGCTCTGGAAAAGAGACGGGCCGTGCCTGACCACTCGCGACCCGCGTAGAGAAACAAAACGTGCAATTGAGCTTACCCGGCTGAAGGAACCATCGATGCCTCGTCGGCATCACCGAACTGGAGCGAATAGAGACGATAGTACGCGCCGCGCCGCGTTAGAAGCTCGGCGTGCGTGCCCCGCTCAGCGATCTCACCGCGATCGAGAACTAGTATCTGGTCCGCGTGCGTGATCGTGGAAAGCCTGTGCGCGATCACGAACACCGTCCTTCCTTGCAAGAGTCGGTCAACCGCCTCCTGTACCAGACGTTCCGACTCCGTATCGAGGGCTGACGTCGCTTCATCGAGAATGAGGATCGGCGGATCGGTGAGCAAGGCCCGGGCAATCGCCAATCGCTGCCGTTGACCCCCTGAAAGACGGGTCCCGCGCTCGCCGAGAAGCGTGCCGTAGCCCTGCGGGAGGTCCACGATGAACTCGTGCGCGTTGGCTGCTTTGGCCGCTTCCTCGATCTGGGCCTGCGTGTATTTCCCCATCGCGCCGTACGCGATGTTGTTGCGCACGGTGTCATGAAAGAGAACTGTCTCCTGACTCACGATTCCGGTGAGCGAGCGAAGGACGGGCAGCTTGATCTCGCGTGTGTCGATTCCATCGAGGAGAATCCGGCCTTCGGTCGGCTCGTAGAAGCGCGGGATCAGATCGACCAGCGTGCTCTTCCCCGACCCGCTCGGTCCCACGAGCGCGACGACTTCGCCTTTCTTCGCGCTGAAATCGACGTTGGAGAGAACGGGGGCGTCGCCGTATGAGAAGCTGACGTCCTCGAACCTCAGGTCACGGTCGAATTTCGCGGTGTCGCGCGTGCCCCGATCGCGCTGGAATTCCGCGGGTGAGTCGAGGATCTCGAACAGCCTCTCCGCCGACGCGAGCGACGACTGCGCAGTCGTGCGCATCTGCGAGAGTTGCTTGAGTGGTTGCAGGAGGCGGAGCACGAGCGTGAGGAATGCCAGCAGCGTCGCGCCGGTCATCGTCCCGCTGCGAAGGACCTGCCAGGCGCCAATCCATAGAATCAGAACCGCGATCAGAGTACCGATGATCTCTGTCACGGGCGGAGCGACCAGCGCCAGGCGCGTCATCTTAAGGCTGCTCGTCGCGTACTTGTTGCTCCCGTCGGCGAAGCGCGCTTCCTCGTATGACTCGGTGCCCGATGCCTTCACCAGCCTGATGCCGCTGAT
>Ga0207707_10001534_pt1 | contig 21320 bp, 18 predicted proteins | sample KBSC83BmetaG_FD_184336 | JGI IMG/M metagenome (GOLD analysis project Ga0207707, IMG submission 184336) | Corn rhizosphere microbial communities from Kellogg Biological Station, Michigan, USA - KBS C8-3B metaG (SPAdes) (version 2) | ecosystem: Host-associated > Plants > Roots > Rhizosphere ...
TGCCCGAAGACGGCAAGGAAGAGAACCCCGTCAACCTCGACCCCCGCATGGCCAAGCTCGCAGGCGGCGTCCATCGCCTCGACGGCCAGCTCATGGTCGTCCTCGATGTCGATCGCGTCCTCGAACTTCCAACCAAGCCGACGGCGCTGGCCGCGTAGCGGACGCAACGATCCCAACGCGAAGGTCAATCAAAATGAAAACGTGTCTTGTTGTCGATGACTCCGGTGTCACGCGGAAGATCGCGCGGCGCATCCTGGAGGAGCTGGGCTTTGACGTCATCGAAGCCGAGGACGGCGAGCAGGCGCTCGAAGCATGCAAGCGGGCGTTCCCCGAGGCGATCCTGCTCGACTGGAACATGCCGGTCATGGATGGCTACGAGTTCATGGTCCAGCTGCGCGGCATGCCCGGCGGCGATGCGCCGATCGTGGTGTTCTGCACAACCGAGAACGGCGTGGATCATATTTCGCGCGCACTGGCCGCCGGCGCCAACGAATACATCATGAAGCCGTTCGACCGGGACATTGTCGCGGCCAAGTTCCAGGAAGTCGGATTGGTTCAGGCGACGCTGCCTGAAGCGGTCTAAATCCTCAAGCTCGCTTTTGAGAGGCCCTCAGTGACCCCACCCGATTATGAGTACCTGCGCAAGCTGCTGAAGGACCATTCCGGTCTCGATCTGTCCACGGACAAGCAATATCTGATCGAGAGCCGCCTGCTGCCGCTCGCGCGCAAGGCCGGCCTCGTCGACATCGGCGACCTCGTGCAGAAGATGAAGAACGGCTCGATCAGCCTGATCGCCCAGGTGGTCGAGGCCATGACCACCAACGAGACGTTTTTCTTCCGCGACAAGATCCCGTTCGATCATTTCCGCGAGAAGATCATGCCGGAAATGCTGCAGACGCGGGCCGGCCGCAAGAGCTTGCGGATCTGGTGTGCCGCGGGCTCGACCGGTCAGGAGCCCTATTCGCTGGCGATTTGCCTGAAGGAAATGGGCGCCGCGCTGAGCGGCTGGCGCGTCGAGATCGTCGCGACCGACCTTTCAAACGAGGTCCTGGAGAAATCCAGGGCCGGCATCTACAGCCAGTTCGAGGTGCAGCGCGGGTTGCCGATCCAGATGCTCGTCAAGTACTTCAAGCAGACCGGCGAACTCTGGCAGATCAATCCCGACATCCGCGCCATGGTGCAGCACCGCCAGCTCAACCTGCTGCACGACTTCTCGCAGCTCGGTCGCTTCGACGTGATCTTCTGCCGCAACGTGCTGATCTATTTCGATCAGGACACCAAGACCAGTATTTTCGGCCGCCTCGCGCGCACGGTCGAGCCGGACGGCTTCCTGGTGTTGGGCGCGGCCGAAACCGTGGTCGGGTTGACCGAGGCATTCAAGCCGATCGCGGACCGCCGCGGCCTGTACCGGCCTGAGGGTGAACGCGCGGCGCCGGCCAGACCTGCGTCCTCCCTCGCGGTCCTGCCGAGGCTGGCAATGGCCGGGAATTAGGTGGTGTCCGAGGAAAGCCAGGGCGCAGAACGCGTCACCTTCAGCCGCGGTTACGATGTCTGCATCATGGCCATCGACGGCACATGGCGGCGCGATTGCCAGCTCAGGGCGGTTTCCGACAATGACGCGACACTGTCGGTCGAGGGCTCGATCCAGCGCCTCAATCTCAAGGAGTTCTTCCTGCTGCTCTCGTCGACCGGACTGGCCTATCGGCGCTGCGAGCTGGTGCGGGTGAACGGAACCGACATGGACATCCAGTTCCTCAAGGGCAAGAACGGCAAGAAAAAACGACCCGCCAGCCAGGATGCGATGGCCTAGCGTCAGCCAAGCTGGTTCCCGCGGTGAACCTGTTTTCACGATGCGGTGATAGATCGTCCTGGAACAGCACAATTCACAATCGTTTTGCGGCGCGAAACACGCGTTCGCCATCTGACAATCGCTCGAAGCCTCAGCCGCGGGCCGATCGGCGGATGGATCCCCCCGCCTCGAGCAGCGACTTCAGCGCCGGATCCAGACTGGCGCTGCAGGTGTTCGGCGCGTAACTTGCCCTCAGATACTGCGGCGTGACATCGTCGAGTACGACGACATTGCTGGTGTCCGGCTCGCCGAGGCTGGCTTCGTGGCTGATCGCTCCGTCAATCAGGTCGATGCTGGCCCTGACATGTTCGACGAGGGCAATCAGGTCAGCGACAACGACGCCAAAGCTGTCGTCCGCCCTGTTCGCTGCATTTTGCATGGTTGTTCCCCTTCGTCGCAGTCTGGGCAGACGGCGCTACTTGTGGGTTAAGTCCTTGTCCCGTACAAATACGCTTGCGCCGATCCCGTGGCGGATGTGCTAGGGTTCGGCGAGTGCGCGTCATGATTCACTGGCCAGGATGATGGCACATGGCTGAGAAACCAGCGCCCCGCGGCGAGATCTTCGTGGTCGACGATGATCCTGCCGTGCGCGATACTCTCTCGATGGTGTTGTCAGCGGGCGGTTATGAAGTGATCTGCTTCGCGGATGGGGCAGCATTGCTGTCGGTAGCGCGGGGACGCACGCCTTCGGCCATCCTGCTCGATGTTCATATCCCCGGAAAATCCGGCCTCGACATCCTGAGGGAGCTGCACGGCGAGGATTATCCCGCACCGATCTTCATGATCTCCGGCCAAGGCGATATCGCGATGGCGGTCACCGCCATCAAGAACGGCGCGCTGGACTTCATCGAGAAGCCGTTCCGCGGCAGCGAGATCGTGGCGCGGCTGGACGAGGCGATCGACGCCTATGCACGCCGCCAGTCACAAAACCCGGCCTCCAACGTTGCCTCGCTGCATTTCGCCGGACGGGAGCCCCTGACGCGTCGCGAGCGTGAAGTGCTGGAGCAATTCACAACGGGGGCTTCCAACAAGGAAGCCGGACGTACGCTCGGGATCAGCCCGCGCACCATCGAGGACCACCGCGCCAACATCATGAAAAAGCTCGGCGCGAAGAATGCCGCCGACCTGGTGCGAATCGTGATGACCGCGCAACAGCGCGCGTCCTGATTTCCCTTCGGGACGCGACGATCTCAGAACAAATCGTCATCACGCTTTGATTTTTCGGAAAGCCGCATCACGCTTTCCCGGGTGATGGCCTCAGCCCTCCAGCGCCCTGCGGATCATCCGCGCGAGATCGGCCTTGCGATAGGGCTTCGCGAGCAGCAGCACGCCGAAATCAAGCCTGCCGTGATGAATGATGGCATCCTCGGTATATCCTGACGTGAACAGCACCTTGAGATTCGGCCTTTGCGCGAGGATCGCGTCGGCAAGCTGCCTTCCGTTCATCGAGCCCGGCATGATCACATCGGTGAACAGCAGGTCGAATGGCGTGCTCTTGCCGGCAAAAGCGAGCGCCTCGGCGGCGTTGGCGGCATTCAGCGTGGTGTAGCCGAGCGAATGCAGCTGCGTCAGCACATAGTCGCGCACCAGCCGGTCGTCCTCGACGACGAGGATGGTTTCATTGCCGCCCTCGAGCTCGTTGTCGGAATTCGGCCGCAGGTCTGGCGAAGAGCCCGTGCCGGGCGGCAGATACATCCGGATGGTCGTGCCCTGGCCTTCCTCGCTGTAGACCTTGATATGGCCGGCCGACTGCTTGATGAAACCGTAGACCATGGAGAGCCCGAGGCCGGTTCCCTTGCCCGGGCCTTTCGAGGTGAAGAACGGATCGAACACCCGATCGAGGATCGTTGATGGAATGCCATAGCCGGTGTCGCTCACGGCGATCATGACGTACGGTCCTGGCCGGACATCGTCGTTCACGCTGGCATAGGCCTCGTCCAGATGGGCGAGGCCGGTTTCCAGGGTCAGCTTGCCGCCGTTCGGCATGGCGTCGCGCGAGTTCAGCGCAAGATTGATGACCGCGGTCGCGAGCTGGTTCGGATCGACGATCGCGACGCAAGCGTCATCCTTGAGCACGGATTCGATTTCGACGTGCTCGCCGAGCGTCGGCCGCAGCAGCTTGGCGGTATCGACGAGCAGGAGGTTGATGTCGGTTTCCCGCGGCTGCAGCGGCTGCCGCCGCGCAAAGGCGAGAAGGTGTTGGGTAAGGTCGGCGCCGCGGGCGGCGGCCTCGTCGATCATTCTGGTGATCGCGGCGAGCTGCGGCTCGCTGGCGACGGCGTTGGCGAGAATCTCGATGGTGCCCGTGATGACGGTCAGGATATTGTTGAAGTCATGGGCGATGCCACCCGTGAGCTGCCCGATCGCCTCCATCTTCTCGGACTGGCGGATGCGCTCCTGCGCCGCGATCTTGTCGGTGAGATCGCGGACGAACCCGTTGAACACGAAGCCGTTGCGGGTCCTGAGTGCGCTGACGCTCAATTCGCCGGTAAATTCGGTTCCGTCGCGTCGCCTGATCCGGACGTCGTGGCGTGGATGCCGGACCTGCTCCAGCCCGGAGGTCAGGAAGCTTTTCAGGGCTTCCCGGATCGGTCCTTGCCCATCGGGTGCGCCCATCAAATCGAATGCGTTCTTCCCGAGCGCCTCCTCGCGTGTCCACCCGAACATGGTCTCGGCTTGCGGATTCCAGTCCCGGATGACGCCGCGCTGGTCGACCTGGACGAACGCGTCGATCGCACTGTTGATGATGCCGCGCGCCAGTTGCTCGCTTTCCTGCAACGTCTCCTGCGCACGGGTGCTCTCGGTCATGTCACGGCCGACATAGAAATGGCGCTTGACCGGCTCCGACCAGGCTCCCATCCACGACAGCGTCACCACGCGCCCGTCCTTGTGGATGTAGCGTGAATCACGATTGCGGACGTGCGCGCCGCGCCGCGCGGCGCGCATCTCCTCGCGGGCCTGCTCGAGGTCGCCGGGATGCAGGAACTCGATGCCGTTGCGGCCGATCATCTCTTCCGGCCGATAGCCGAGAATCCTTTCGACACTCGGGCTGACTTGCACCAGAAAGCCTCTGGAATCGCTGATCAGGATCAGGTCCTGCGAGGCCTCGAAGATGCGCCGCCGCTCCTCGAGCGCGGCGGCCTTCGCATTGGCCTCGTCGATGGCCCGCGCAAAGGCGCGCGCCAGCACGCCGGTCTCGCCGGCAGCATCGACGGGAATGGCGACCGCACCGGGATGGCCGATGCCCTCGACCGCTGCCGTCAGCCGCAAAATCGGCCGGGTGAGCGAGCGGGCGACGATCACGGCGAGCACCGCCGCGCACAGCATCGCGATCAGGCCGACGATCAGCGACGTGTTGCGGATCGCAGCGGCGGGCGCGAGGAACACCTGGTTCGGCACGCATTCGATGATGCCGACCCATTGCTTGCCGGCCAACAGCGTCGGTGCGAGCGCCACGCCGCCCGGAGCGCCGGCCGCGTCGGGGGCGACGCTCGAGGAGCTTTGCGTCCTGCCGACCGCGTCGGCGAAGTAGGGCATGTCCGCTTTCCAGTCCCCGGAGGCACCGCTCTGTGCGCCGAATTCGCGCGCGCGGTCGGGATGGATGAGGTAGTTGCCATAGGCGTCGACGACATACACCTTCTCGTTGGGCCGGGCCGACGCGCGGATGCGGTCGAGGGCGGGGCGCATGTCGATATTGACGATCACGATGCCGAACGGCTTGCCGTCGGGCGCACGCACCGGCTTGGCGACCCGGATCGTCGGCACGCGCGGCGTCTCGATCACGCCGTTATCTTCATTGGGGCTCACCGGCGAGACGTAGATTTCGCCGGCGGCCAGGTTGATGGTGTTGCGGAAGAAACGGGCGTCGCCGACCTGGCGAAGCTCCGCGTCGGAGGCAATGTGCACGCTGCCGTTCGGCCCGGAGCGGTCGACGCGCACGATTTCCCTGTGGTTGTCGGCGATGCCGATAAAGCGGAGCGAATAGGCCGGCTTGAGCGCCATCTGGGCGGCGAGCCGGCCCTCCAGCCGTTCCCGCCAGGCTGCCAGCGTCGTGCGATCGACCGGGTCGATCCCGCCGTTGAGGCTGGCGCGCACCAACCCCGCGACCGGTTCGAGATTTGCAAACGTCGTGATGTCGCCCGGCGCGGAGCGGATGTGGGACTCGAGGTCGGCGGCAACGAAGCGCGAGTGCGTCTCGATCCGTTCGAGCACGCGCGGGATCAGGGCCTGTTCAAGGCTGCGATAGCTGAACCAGCCGACGGCAAAGACCGTGAGCGCCACCAGGAGGATCATGGCAATCGCAAGCCGCGCGGTCAGCGTCAGGCCTTGGCTGCCGCCCTTGGTTCCGGCAGGCACGCTATCGGGCAAAACAGCCGAGGCGGTTTTGTCGTCAGCGGCCCGATACAACATTGCGGTCCCGCGCTTTGAGGCAGCCTTCGACCATGGCCAGCAAGGCCGCCGGCTTGAAGGGCTTCGGCAAGCTTGAAACCGCGCCCAGCTTGATTGCCATGGCCAGGAAGTCGGGCTCCGCATCCGCGGCCAGCGGCCGGCCGGAGATCACGACGATCGGAATGGCCGGCTGCTTCTGGAGAACGTGCCGCATGGTTTCAAACCCGTCCATCCCCGGCATGAAGATGTCGAGGAACAGGAGATCGAAATCTCCGACATTGAAGGCAGCTAACCCCTTATAGCCGTCGCCGGCAACTACGACGCGATGCCTGGCTCGTTCCAGCAGCAGACGGATTGTCATCTGCACCGCAGGGTCGTCATCGACGACCAGAATATTTGCCAAGATCCTTCCCCAAGCCAGCGTGAATCGTCAACGGCAGGTTGCAGGATAGTGCTGAATCTTTCCTGTTTCGCAAGCCTCGATTTTGCCGGAATTCTGCCGCTTCTGCGCCGCAATTCGCAAGTTCCATATGCATGTTATCGGGCAGACGAAGGCGGCTCAAGGTCCGCGGAGGATCCCGGCATTCCCGCCAATTGCGCTTCCTCCGTGGAGGTATCCCGGCTTCGCGGACTTGCCGGGCGCGGACCGGCTGTGACATGACCTCACGAGGTCAACACAGGTAGTCGCGATGACAGACAAGGTCCGAAAGAAGACCCCGGAAACGCTGCGCAGCGCGCGCTGGTTCGCACCCGACGATCTGCGCGCCTTCGGTCACCGCTCGCGCGCGATGCAGATGGGCTACTCGCCGGAGGAGTGGAAGGATCGTCCGGTCATCGCGATCCTCAACACCTGGTCGGACGCGCAGCCCTGCCACATGCACTTCAAGAGCCGGGTCGACGACGTCAAGCGCGGCATCCTGATGGCCGGCGGCTTTCCGGTCGAACTGCCGGCGCTGTCGCTGTCGGAATCCCTGCTGAAGCCGACCACGATGCTTTACCGCAACCTGCTCGCGATGGATGCGGAGGAACTGCTGCGCGGCCACCCCGTCGACGGCGTAGTGCTGATGGGCGGTTGCGACAAGACCACTCCCGCGTTGCTGCTCGGCGCCACCAGCATGAACCTGCCCGCGATCTATTTGCCGGCGGGCCCGATGCTGCGCGGCAACTGGAAGGGCAAGACGCTGGGTTCGGGCTCGGACGCCTGGAAATACTGGGACGAGCGACGTGCGGGCAAGATTTCCGACAAGGACTGGGTCGATGTCGAGGCCGGCATTGCCAGGAGCTATGGCACCTGCATGACGATGGGGACCGCGTCCACCATGACCGCGATCGCGGAATCGATCGGCATGACGCTGCCGGGCGCGTCCTCGATTCCCGCTGCCGACGCCAACCACATCCGGATGGCCAGTGAATGCGGCCGCCGCATTGTCGAGATGGTGTGGGAGGACCTCACGCCGAAGCAAATTCAAACGCGCAGGGCCTTCGAGAACGCGATCGCGGTCGCGATGGCGATGGGCTGTTCGACCAACGCGATCATCCATCTCATCGCGCAGGCGCGCCGCGCCGGACAGGACATCTCCCTCGACGATTTCGAGAGGGCGAGCCGCAAGGTGCCCGTCATCGCCAATGTGCGGCCGAGCGGCGACAAGTATCTCATGGAGGATTTCTTCTATGCCGGCGGCCTGCCGGGCCTGATGAGCCGCATCAGGGAGCACCTGCATCTCGACTGCATGACCGTGACCGGCCGGACGCTGGGCGAGAACATCGCACGCGCCGAGGTTCACAATGACGACGTCATCCGAACGGTTCAGAACCCGATCTACCGGGAAGGCGCGCTGGCGGTGCTGAAGGGCAACCTGGCGCCCGACGGCTGCGTGATAAAACCCAGCGCATGCGACCCGCGCTTCCTCAAGCATACGGGGCCCGCGCTGGTGTTTGACGATTATCCGTCGATGAAGAAGGCGGTCGACGATCCAAACCTCGATGTCACGGCGGAGCATGTGCTGATCCTGCGCAACGCCGGACCGCAGGGCGGACCGGGCATGCCGGAATGGGGCATGCTGCCGATCCCGACGAAACTCGTGAAGCAGGGCGTGCGCGACATGGTGCGGCTGTCGGATGCGCGCATGAGCGGCACCAGCTATGGCGCCTGCATCCTGCATGTCTCGCCGGAATCCTTTGTCGGCGGACCGTTGACGCTGGTGAAGAACGGCGACAGGATCGCGCTCGATGTCGCCGCGCGCACCATCAACCTCGATGTCAGCGAAGCCGAGCTTGCGAGGCGCCGCGCCGAGTGGAAGCAGCCGGAGCGGCGTTTCGAGCGCGGCTATGGCTGGATGTTCTCCAAACACATCAAGCAGGCCAATGAAGGCTGCGACTTCGATTTTCTCGAGACCGGGTTTGGCAAGCCGGTCGACGAGCCCGCGATTTATTAGTTTCACCGTCATTCCGGGATGGTCCGAAGGACCAGACCCGGAATCTCGAGCTTTCGGGTTCGGTGCTGACGCACCGCCCCGGAATGACCAGCCAGGATTGAACCATGCCCAAACTCAGCGATGCCACCCGCAACAAGCTGAAAACCGTCTCCACCGCGACCGTCGCAACCGCCTTGTTCAAGCGCGGCCTTCGCATCCAGTGCATCCAGGATGTGCATCCGCTCAACCCCGACCAGCCGGCCATGGTCGGCGAGGCCTTCACGCTGCGCTACATGCCGGCGCGCGAGGATCTCAACAAGCTCGAGGTGTTCCGCGACCGCTCCCATCCTCAGCGCAAGGCGATCGAGGAGTGTCCGCCAGGCAGCGTGCTTGTGATGGACAGCCGCAAGGATGCGCGCGCCGCGAGTGCCGGCGCGATCCTGGTGACGCGCCTGATGCAGCGCGGCTGCGCCGGCGTCGTCACCGACGGCGGCTTCCGCGATTCGGCGGAGATTGCAAAGCTCGGCTTTCCCGCGTTCCATCATCGGCCGAGCGCACCGACGAACCTGACGCTGCACCAGGCGATCGAGGTCAACGTGCCGATCGGCTGCGGCGACGCGCCGGTGTTTCCGGGCGACGTGATCCTGGGCGATGCTGACGGCGTCATCGTCATCCCGGCGCATCTGGCGGATGAGATCGCCGACGAAACCTTCGAGATGACGGCGTTCGAGGATTTTGTCGCCGAGGAAGTGGGTAAGGGACGAGGGATTTTTGGCCTCTATCCAGCCACCGACGAGCAGACGCTGAAGGATTTTGCGGCCTGGCGGAAGGCGAAAGGGCGGTAGCAGGCGCCGCACACGCCTCCGTCGTCCTGGCGAAAGCCAGGACCCATTATCCCAGGAAGAAGCTTGGCGAAGACCCGTAGTCAAGTGGCCGCGGGACTGTCACCGTGTGCTGATCGATAAATCACGCGGTATGGTCCCGGCTTTCGCCGGGACGACGGCGAAGAGCGTGGCTCCAGCCCGATTTCCTCACAGCATCCCCGGCCGGAACAGCTTGCGCCACTTTCGCGTCTCGCTGCCTGAGATCATGAACTCGCCGTCGCCGCGGTAATGGATCGTCTTCGGCAGTTTTGGCGAGGTCGCGATATGGGCCTTCGCCACCTCGAATACGAAGACGTTGTACTTCCGCACCCAGCCAGCATCGGCGAGCTCGCATTCGAGATTGGCGTAGCATTCCTCGATCAGGGGCGCGCGCACATGGGTGCCGGTTTTCGGCGTCAGGCCGAACTCGGAAAACTTGTCGATATTGCGTCCTGACGTGTTTCCGATCCTCACCACGGTCTCGGCGAGATCGACGGTCGGAATGTTGATCACACATTGTTTGCTCTGGCGGACCAGATCAAAGCTGTGGTTGCCGCTCGAGATCAGGCAGGTGACGAGCGAGGGCGAAAACTCCATGACCATGTGCCAGCCCATGGTCATGATGTTGGTCCGGTCCCCGTGCGCGGAGCTCACCAGCACGATCGGCCCGGGTTCGAGCAGGCGGCGCACGTTGTGCACGGGGAAATCTTTCTTTTTGTATTTCCGCATTCAGTTCCCTCCGTCGGCCTGGCGAAAGCCAGGACCCATTACCCCAGGGAGTAGTTTGGCGAAGACTCGTAGATGAGTGAACCCACCGCGGTACTGTCATCATGCCCCATCGATAGATTTCGCGATATGGGTCCCGGCTTTCGCCAGGACGACAGTGCTTTACCCCTCCGCCATCCCCGCCGCCCACAGCGCAAAGGCATAGACGATGGCGATCTCGTCGAGACGGTTGAAGCGGCCGGATGCGCCGCCATGGCCGGCGCCCATGTTGGTGCGCAGCAGTACCGGCCCGCCTGACTTCATGGTGGCGCGCAGCCGCGCGATCCATTTCGCCGGCTCCCAATAGGTGACGCGCGGATCGGTCAACCCGGCCATTGCGAGGATCGCGGGATAGTCCTTTGCCGCGACATTGTCGTAGGGCGAGTAGGACAGGATCGTGCGGAAGTCCTTTTCGCTCGCGATAGGGTTGCCCCATTCCGGCCATTCCGGCGGCGTCAGCGGCAGACTGTCGTCCAGCATCGTGTTCAACACGTCGACGAACGGCACTTCGGCGACGATGCCGGCAAACAATTCGCCCGCGCGGTTCGCTACCGCACCCATCAACATGCCGCCCGCGCTGCCGCCATGGCCGACGATGCGCCTGGTGCCGGTGTATTTCGCCTCGCACAGCGCCCTGGCGCAGGCGGAAAAGTCGTCAAAGCTGTTGGTCTTCTTCTCGCGCTTGCCGTCGAGATACCAGCCCCAGCCCTTGTCGGTGCCGCCGCGGATATGCGCGATGGCGTAGACGAAGCCGCGGTCGACCAGCGACAGCCGGTTGGCGTTGAACGAGGCCGGCATGGCCATGCCGTAGGAGCCGTAGCCGTAGAGCAGCAGCGGCGCAGTACCGTCACGCTTGAAGTCGCGCCGATGCAGAAGCGAGATCGGCACCTCGGCGCCGTCATGCGATTTCGCCATGATACGCGTGGTGACGTAGTCTGCAGGCGTGTGACCGGAAGGAATCTCCTGCCGCTTGCGCAAGGTCCGAGTGCGACTTGCCATGTCATAATCGTAGACTTCGGAGGGCGTCGTCATCGACGAATAGGAAAAGCGCAGCATGGTCGTATCGAATTCGTAGTTCCCCATCGTGTCGAGCGAATAGGCCGCCTCGTCGAAGGCGATGGCGTGCTCCTCGCCCGTTGCGAGGTCGCGGATGACGATCGCGGGCAGCGCGTTGGCGCGCTCGAGCCGCACCAGATGGCCGGAATAAAGATCGTGGTCGAGGACGTAGATGCCCTCGCGATGGCTGATCAGGTCGCGCCAGTTCTTGCGTTCGGGCGAGGCGAGCGGCGCGGTGACGATCTTGAAATCGATGGCGCCATCCGCATTGGTAAGGATGAACAGCTCGTCGCCGCGGTCGGCGATCGAATATTGCACGCCTTCCTCGCGTGCCGCCACAAGGCGCGGCGGCGCATCCGGATTTTCGAGGTCGATCAGCCGCTGCTCGGAGGTCTCGTGGTCGCCGCCCGCGATCACGCAATATCTTCCGCTGGTCGACTCGTGCAGATGCGTGAACCAGCCGGAATCCTGTTCTTCATAGATGAGAATGTCGTCAACCTGCTTCGTGCCGAGGCGATGGCGCCAGACCTGCGTCGGGCGATGGTTGTCGTCGAGCTTGACGTAGAAGAGGCTCTTGCAGTCCTTGCTCCATACCACCGTGCCGTCGGTGTCTTCGACGGTGTCGTCGAAGTCCTTTCCGCTTTCCCAGTCGCGCACGCGCACGGAGAAATATTCCGAGCCGCTGGTGTCCGCGCTCCATGCCTGCAGTTTGTGGTCGTGCGAATGCCGGCTGCCGCCGAATTTGAAATATTCGCTCTTCTCCGCAAGTTGATCGCCGTCGAGCACGATCTTTTCCTCGCCGCCGTTCCGCGGCATGCGGCCGAACAGCTCGTGCTGGCCGCCCTCGCGGAATTTGCGGAAATAGGCGAAGGAGCCGTCGGGCGACGGCACGCTGGAATCGTCCTCCTTGATGCGCCCGCGCATCTCCTTGACCAGCTTCTTCTGCAAGGCATCGGTGTGGCCGAGCAGGCTGTCGGCATAGGTATTTTCCGCCTCGAGATAGCGGCGGATATCGGCATCCAGGACCTGTGGATCGCGCAGCACCTCCTGCCAGTTCGCGTCCTTCAGCCAGGCATAATCATCCGTGACGGTGATGCCATGGGTCGTGAAGGAATGCGGCCGGCGCGGCGCGACGGGCGGCTTGTCTGTCTTGTTCACGCGATCCTCATTGGGTCTGTAACTTTTGCTCGTCATGCGCGGGCCTGACCCGCGCATCCATCATGAAAGAAGCGCTTCTCAAGTCGATGGATTGCCGGGTCAAGCCCGGCAATGACGACGGGGTGGAATGATAGTCCGCTGCCTTATATCGGTTCCGCCGCCGGAATTGCCAGAAGGGTGCGCTACCGCGCATTCGCGCCGAACAGGGGAATGCGGTTCACCGCCAGCACCACCGCAAAGGTGATCACCAGCATGGCGATGCCGAGCACGGAGATCGCGGCGAGGTCGCCGCTTTCGTTGAGGTCGTAGATCAGGACCGACAGCACCTTGGTCTGCGAGGTGAACAGCACGATCGCCGCCGACAGCTCGCGCATCACCCCGATGAAGATGAAGCACCAGGTCGCGATCACGCCGGTGCGGAGCAGCGGTGCGGTGATCCGGATCAGCGATTGCAGCCGCGTCGCGCCGAGGATGCGGCTGGCGTCCTCCAGCTCGGGGTGGATGGTCGCGAATGCCGCCTGCAACTGCTGATAGGCCGACGGCAGGTTGATGGTGAGGAAGGCGAGCAGCAGGATCCAGAGCGTGCCGTACAGCACCAGCGGCGGCCGCGTATAGCTCAGGAACAGGCCGACGCCGAGCACGATGCCGGGCACGGCGACGGGCGCGGTGGCGAGGAAGCCGAGCACGCGTGAGCCGGCGATGGCCTTCCGCGTCGTGACATAGGCAATCACCAGCGCGAGTATCGTGCCGACGGTCGCGGTCGCCGTGCCAAGGATCACCGTGTTCTTCAGCACCAGTTGGGTGGACGACAGCTCGGTGAACACGAAGACGATGTTGTGCAGCGTCAGCGTCGAAGGCGTCGCCAGCGTCGTCGCATTGGGCGAGAACGCCGCGTTGAGCAGCGCGAAATAGGGCAGGAAGACCGGGCTCATCAGCGCGAGCATGCAGAAGGCGAACGCCGCCCAGCGCCAGCCGCCCATCTCGACCCGGCGGGGGCTGCCATATTTGCCGCCGACGACGGAATAGCCGCGCCGGCCGAGGATGAACTTTTGCGCCTGCAGCAGCAGGATGGTCAGGATCAGGAGCGGCACTGCGGCGGCGGCGGCGAGCTCGAGCTTTGGCGGATACTGGAACAGGCTCCAGATCTTCGTGGTCATGGTGTGGAAGCCGGCGGGCAATGCGAGGATCGCCGGCGAGCCGAACAGCGTCATCGCCTGCAGGAACGCGATCAGCGATCCCGCGACCAGCGCCGGCAGCGCCAGCGGAATCGTCACGCGCCGCGCCGTGGTCCAGGCCTTGGCGCCGAGGATGGCGGAAGCGTCCTCCAGCTCGCCCGGCATGGTGTCGAGCGCATTCGCGACCAGCACGAACACGAAGGGGAAGGTGTAGCAGGAGATCACGAAGATGATCCCCGGCATGGAATAGATGTTGAAGAGATAGCTGTCGGATTCGGCGCCGGTGAGGAAACGATAGAGCTGGTTGAGCAGGCCGCTGTTGGGCGCGGCCAGCAGTTCCCAGGCGACCGCGCCGAGGAAGGGCGGCGTCACGAAGGAGGCCGTCACCAGCGCGCGGATGGTCTGCCGGCCCGGCATGTCGGTGCGCGACACCAGCCAGCTGATCGGTGCGGCAACGGCGCAGCAGATCGCGGCCGAGCTGACGGCGATGATCGCGGTGGTCAGGAGCGGATCGAGGAAGTCGGGATCGGAAAACAGCGTAACGAAGTTCTGCAGCGTCGGATGCCGCGCCTTGTCGGTGAAGCTATAGACCGCGAGCCACGTCAGCGGCAGCAGGATCAGCGCCACCAGCACCAGTGCAAACAGCCACAGCACCGGCTTGGTCCAGTCGATGCGGGAGTTGGGGGCGGTGGTGGTTGTGATTGTGGTGGTCGTCATCTGCTCGCCAAATTTATCTTCGTCATTCCGGGGCACGCGCAGCGCGAACTATGGTGCGCAATTGCGCACCTGAGAATCTCGAGATTCCGGGTCTGGTCCTTCGGACCATCCCGGAATGACGGTGGTTGGTATCTTCCACCGTCACACCCGAAACAGCTTGGCATAGCGCGTCTTTATCTCTTCGCTCCGGGCTTCCACGCCGGCCGGATCCTCCTTCATCAGCTTGATATCGGAGAGCTTGCGCCGTCCCGGCTTCGAAGTGACCTGCGGATGCGCGGAATATTGCGCGGTGAAGTCCATGAAGAATTGCTGGGTCTCGCGGGTATGCAGCCAGGCCTGGAACAGCTTTGCGGCGTTCGGGTGCGGTGCGCTGGCGAAAATGCCCGTCGGCCCCGAGATCGTCGGCGTGCCTTCGGCCGGATAGATCGGTTCGACCGGCTGTCCGGCTTCCTTGAGCAGCACGACGCCATATTCATTGCCGTCGGCCATCACCGCGCGTTCGCCGAGCGAGAGCTTCTTCGGCGGATCGGTCGAGGATTGCACCTGCATCACGCGTTGCTTCGCAAGCTTCTCGTAATATCCCCAGCCGAGCTCGCGCACGAGCTGGAAGGTCGCGGTCATGATGGTGCCGCTGTAGGCGGGATGGCCCTTCACCATCTTGCCGGCCCATTTGGGATCGAGCAGGTCGGCAAAGCTCTTCGGCGCATCCTCCGGCTTCACCAGGTTGGTGTTGATGGCGATCGACGACAGCCAGATGCGTGAAACCGCGAACGTCCCGTCGGGATCGCGATAGGCCTCCGGGAAATATTTGGCGATGTCCTCGGAGACGAACGGCATCAGCCAGCCGCTTTTCTTCCAGGGGATGAAATGCGCGGCATCGGAGGAGTTGATGACGTCGGCGGCATGGATGTTGGAGGAGAACTCCTGCGCGATGCGCTGGAACAGCCGCTCCGAGCCGGAACGCTCGATCTGGATCTGGATGCCGGGAAAGGCCGCCTCAAAAGCCTTGCCGAGCTTTTCCCCGACCGGCAGGTCCATCGAGGAATAGTAGACGACCTTGCCCTCTTTCTTCGCGGCCTCGATCAGTTGCGGCGTGATCGCTTCGGCCGGCGGGGCGGCGGCGCGGGCAGGCGACGCGAATACGGCGCCGAGCGCCAGCGCGCTGGTGCCCTTGAGAACGTCACGCCGTGAAAGCGGAGGTTTCTTCATCGCGCGCTCCTTTCTATCGGCTCAAAGCCCGGCAGCGATCGGGCGGCAGCGTGAGCCAGACCTCGGCTCCTTCGGCCACGATATTGTCGGGCGATGTCACCGCGCGGAGCGCCGAGCCGTCGGCGGCTTCGACCAGATAGTCGCGGGTAGCACCGAGGAACACCTGCCGTGTCACGCGCGCTTTCAGCGCATTCTGCTGGCCGCCCGGCACCTGTGTCGAAAGCTGGATGTCGTGCTGGCGGATTGCGACCGGGGCGGTCGCGCCCGCCGTGAGTTTCGCGCCGACCACCTGCAAGGTCGTGCCGGCAAAGGCGACGTGGTTCTCGTCGCGCGCGATGCCCTTGATGACGTTGCTGGCGCCGATGAAGCGCGCCACGAATTCCGATTGCGGCCGGTCATAGATGTCTTCGGGGCTCCCGAGCTGGTCGATCCTGCCGGCGTTCATGACCGCGATCAGGTCGGCGGTGGTCATCGCCTCCGACTGGTCGTGGGTCACATAGACGGTCGTGTAGCGGTATTGGTCGTGCAGCCTTCGGATCTCGAAACGCATCTCCTCGCGCAGATTCGCGTCGAGATTGGAAAGCGGCTCGTCGAGCAGCAGCGTCTCGGGTTCGACGATCAGCGCGCGCGCCAGCGCCACGCGCTGTTGCTGGCCGCCGGAGAGCTCGCCGGGGTAGCGCTGCGCCAGCGGCTCGAGCTTGGCTGTCGCCAGGATCGCTGCGAGCTTCTTTGCGATGGTATCGCGGTCGAGCTTGCGCAGGCGCAGCCCGTAGATGATGTTTTCCGTAACCGTCATGTGCGGCCACAGCGCGTAGCTCTGGAAGATCATGGACATCTTCCGGTTCTCGGGCTGCACGGTTCTGGCCGATGTCGACACCACGCGGTCGCCGACATGGATCTCGCCCGATGTCGGCTCGAGGAAGCCCGCGATCAGCCGCAAGGTCGTGGTCTTGCCGCAGCCGGATGGGCCGAGCAGGCAGACCAGTTGGCCATGATCGATCCGCAAGGAGACGTCATCGACCACGGCAAGCGATCCGAACCGCTTGGTCAGGCCGCGCAATTCAACCGACGCCACTCACATCCCCCCGGATCATTCTTATGAGTATTCCACCCAGCCTTGGGCGGCGCAGTAAGCCCTAAAAACCGGGCTGAGGAAAGGCGTCAAAAGGTTGAGCTTCCTCTGTTCGGAGGACGCGATTTGGCGGCTCGATCGCTACAGACCGAGGGGCCTGCGCTCCTGTCCAGGACCGCAGGTTTCCGAGTGTTCTACTTCCGATACGCATCCAGGGCATGGGAGGTGACGGTGAGTGAGCTGAGCGAACAGGCAAGATCCGTTTCGATCGAAATGCGTGGATCCGGCGTCTTCTATGGCTGGATCATCGTCGGCGCGGCCTTTGTTCTTTTGACGATGTCAGCAGGCATCACCTATTCGACGCCGGTGCTGTTCCGCTTCTTCGAGGCCGATTTCGCGATCGGCAGGGGCCAGGCCGCTTTCATCTTTTCGCTGAGCCAGGTCATGGCATTCGTGATCGGACCGATCGCGGGCTCGCTGGCGGAGAAGCGCGGACCGCGCGTGGTCGTTGGCGGGGGCGTCTTCTTGCTGGCGGCAGGACTGGTCGGCGCGTCGTTGGCCGGTTCCTACCTGCCGATGGTCGTTTGTTATGGCGTGGCGGTCGGCTTCGGAAGCGGCGCGATCTATGTTCCGCTGCTCGGGCTGATCCAGCGCTGGTTCTACCGGCGCCGGGGCCTTGCATCCGGCATCGCCACCACCGGCGTCAGCATCGGCACGCTGACCTTTCCGATCGTCGCCGCCGGCGCCGCCGATGCCTTCGGCTGGCGATCCCTCTATGTCGGTTTCGCGATCGCCTGCCTCGCCGTCGGCCTGCTCGCCGCTTATGTCCTGGTCGCCTCTCCGGCCGAGCGAGGCTTGCATCCGGACGGCGATCTCGATGTGACGGCGCTGCGCCCGGGCGAGGCAGCGGCGTCGGGCATGAGTCTCGCCGAGGCCCTGCGCGACCGGCAGTTCTATCAACTCTACTTCTGCAGCTTCGGCGCCGCGGTGCTCTCGTTCATGGCGTTCGTGCATCTGCCCCAGCACATGGCCGAAGCCAGCGGCGAAAAAATGTATGCGGCCGCCATCATCTCGGTGATCGGCCTTGCGAGCCTCGTCGCGCGGCTCGGCGGAGGGTCGTGGGCGGACAGTATCGGCCGCGTGGTCATGGTGCGCGTCGCGCTGTTCCTGATGTTGATCACATCCATCCTGTGGATGGGAAACTCCCTTTCAAATTTTTGGGGCGCGAGCATCTATTTCGTCGTCGCCGGCCTGTTCGGAATCACCTACGGCCTCTGCATCGCGCTGCTGCCCACGGTGATTGCCGACAGTTTTGGCAACAAGGAAATATCGCGGATCATCGGCACCGTCTATACGGCCTTCGCGCTGGCGGGCCTGCTCGGGCCGACCGCCGCCGGAATGCTGCGGGATCATTTCGGCAATTACAATCTGGCGCTGGCGCTCTGCATCGTGCTGTCCGCCTTGACGCTGGTCGCTTCGGTGGGCGTGAAGAAGAGGTTTTAACGTGAACCTCAGGCGGCGACGGTCTCGCCGAGATAGGACACCGCCGCCTCCATCCCGCCCTTGCCGTGCGGCATGCTCAACGCGTTGAGGCCGACCTCGACGACGCCGAGTGTGCCGAGGATCATCGCGGCGTTGATATGGCCCATATGGGCGATGCGGAACGCCTTGCCCTGCAGGTCGCCGATGCCGGTGCCGAGCACCACACCGCATTTTTCGGTGCAATAGCGCTGCAACTTCTGTGGATCATGGCCGGCGGCGACCGTCACGGTCGTCACCGTGTCCGAGCGCTCCGATGCCTCGTCGATGTTGAAGCCGAGCACCTGGCCTTCCGCCCAGACGGCGACCGCGCGGCGGACCGATTCCGCGAGCAGCCGATGGCGCAGGAACACATGCTCGAGCCCCTCGTCGAGCAGCATGTCGATCGCCTTGCGGAGCGCGAACAACAGATGCACCGGCGCGGTGCCGGCATAGCGGCGGTAATGCTCGGTGCCCTCGCGCTCGGTCCAGTCCCAATAGGGCATGCGCATATTGGCGTTCTTGTGCACGGCATAGGCACGATCGCTCGCCGCGACAAAGCCGAGGCCGGGCGGCGTCATCAGGCCTTTCTGCGAGCCTGACATGGCAACGTCGATGCCCCACTCGTCCATCTCGAACGGCATGCAGCCGAGCGACGCCACGGCGTCGACCATGTAGAGCGCCGGATGCCCGGTCGCCTGAATGACCTTGCCGATCGCTTCGATGTCGTTGAACACGCCCGAGGCGGTGTCGACCTGCGCCACCAGGATGGCCTTGATCTCGTGCGCCTTGTCTTTCTTGAGCCGTTCTTCGACCTCCTCCGGCCGCACCGCGCGCCGCCAGTCGCCCTTGAGGGTCTCGACCTCTGCGCCCATCAGCTTCGCGGCATGGCCCCAGCCGACCGCAAAGCGGCCGCTCTCCAGCACCAGCACCTTGTCGCCGCGCGACAGCACGTTGGAGAGCGCGCCCTCCCAGGCGCCGTGGCCGTTGGAGATGTAGATGTAGGATTTGTTCCTGGTCGCGAACAAATTGCTGAGGTCGCGATGCAGCCCGTCCGAGAGATCGACCATCTCGCGGGAGTAGATGTCGAGCGCCGGGCGATGCATCGCCTGCAGCACTTCGTCGGGCATGTTGGTGGGGCCGGGGAGGGCCAGGATTTCACGGCCCGCGCGAACGGTCATTGTTGTTTGTCCTTGCGCATTTCAGCCGTCATGGATGCAGCCTATTGCCCCGGATTTCAAGCTCGCGCCGGGCCTATTTGGGTAACGACCCTGCTATCGCATGCCAGATCTGATCCTTCAGCTCGGTCGCGGGCGGGCTCGGCAGCGTGGCGACCGGGCCGGTATGCTTCCGGCAGTCCTCGACGAGGCGCAGGATCCAGACTTCGCCGTCGGTGTAATAGAGATCGCCGCCGCCATTGCGGCCCGTCAGCGTCGGGCCGACGCCGGTCACCTGGTATTTGGCGGTCGCCATGCCGGCCTCCTCGATGTCGGCTGCGAGCCCGTCGCGTTCGGCATCGATATCCGCATCGATGTGGTGGGTGATGGCGCCGGTGAAATGACTGACGCCGACGCCCTTGTCGAAGGTGACCGCGCCGAGCCACACCGGGCGCTGCTCCTCGCCCTTGTCCAGCACCTTCCAGAAGCGGACGTGATGGCGGCGGTCGGCACTTTTGCCCGCGGGCTTTTCGAAGGCGAGGTCCTCGCGCCTTCCGAGATAGAACAGGGGACTGACGGGCGCGTCAGGATAGGCGCGGTCGAGCAGCACGCTGCCCGCTATTTCAATCGAGGAACGAAACGTCACGGGATCCGCAGGAAACCATTTGGCCGCGTTCATCGCGCACAGCACTTCCTTCTCGTTGCCGATCAGGCCGATATTGATGGCGTCGCCCGGAATGTCCTGCGCGGTGCGCGTCACCATCGGCAGCGTAGCCAGTCCCCTCTGGTGCTCATAGTGAGTCCAGAGCGCCGGCAGCACGAGATAGGCGGCAACCGTGTAGGCAAGCACGATCGCGAGCAGGGAGAGCAGCACGCGCTCCAGCTTCGCGCGGTGGCGGGCAGGGGGATGCGGATCGGCGGGATGATCGGTCACCCCGCTTTCTACCCCCTCTCCCCGCGCTTGTCCGCCGAAGCTTTAGCGAAGGCGGAAGCGGGGCGAGGTGACTTTTATCGCTTCGTCTCGCGGCAGCCGGCGGCTTCGGCCTCTTCCACCGAGCAGAACCAGCGCGTGCCTTTGCTGATCTTCATCTTGATCTGCGCCGTACCAGCGGCTGGTCGGCTGGTGATAGATGCATTCGCCGGCAGAGTTGACATTGCCCTTGATGGTGCAGTCGGGCGAGGGCGCGACCGGCCCCGAAGCCGACGCCAGCAGGATCGCATGCGCGTTCTCCGACGGCTTTGTCGCGCCCAGGACTGGCGTCTTCTTGTTGCGCACGCGCCAGTCCCAGGGCGCGATGAAGGCGCCCTGCCACATGCCGGCCTTGGCCTCGCGCGCGGCCTTCTCGTCGGCTTCGTAGTCCTTCGAGACGCGGGTGTAGGCGAGCGCCCAGCCGCTCGTCACCAGCCATTTCTGGATGTCCTCGCCCTCGACCTCGCAGCGCGCCACCACCCGGCCGCGGCGGTCGGTGGTGCGGGTGTGGCAGGTCCAGCTCTTGGCCCCGGCATGCTTGATCAGCTCGTCGCGCGCGGCGGCCCCGCAGGTCCAGCGCTCGCCCTTGGTGTTGAGGCAGAGCTGGTCGGTCGAGGGCGCGTCGATGCCGCCGAGGCGGATGCGGGCCGAGCCGATCTGCACCTGGTCGCCCTCGCGGATTTTCGGCACGCCGCTGATGTCGGCAGCAATGGCCAGCGACGGCAGCGCAAGGAGAAGGGCTGTGGCGATGAATGTCCGGATCATGCAAGGGCCAACTGGGATGAGTCGATCAACGTTTGCGATTGTGGGGGGAAATTTCGACGCGAACCAGCATTTTGACACACTGCGCACCGTCAACTTTGCGCTATCGTCATTCGCGCGACCCGTTGGCTCGCAATGACGATAGAACGGTTCAGGCCCGCCCCGCCGTCATCGCCCGCCGCGCCAGCGCAAGTCCCATCAGCACGAAGGCCGAGGTGACTTCGGGTCCGCCCACCAGGATGCGCG
>Ga0207707_10001537_pt1 | contig 21249 bp, 31 predicted proteins | sample KBSC83BmetaG_FD_184336 | JGI IMG/M metagenome (GOLD analysis project Ga0207707, IMG submission 184336) | Corn rhizosphere microbial communities from Kellogg Biological Station, Michigan, USA - KBS C8-3B metaG (SPAdes) (version 2) | ecosystem: Host-associated > Plants > Roots > Rhizosphere ...
GATACCATCGCCGGACCGTCGCCGGCGCGGTCGAGATAGACGGATTGGAAATCCTCGTCCTGCTTCAGTCCGAGACCGTCGAGCATATAGCGCGACAGGATCGGAAGCCCGGAGCCGCGCGCGCCGAACGCGATCGGCTTGCCTGCGAGATCGCGAATCGTCTTGTACGGGCTGTCGGCACGCACCACGAACATGCCGGGACTGGAATACATCGCGGTCAGGATTTTCAGATGGGTGCGCGGCCGTCCGATTCCTGCAAATGCTTCATAGGCGGGCTCTCCGGCAACCAGCGCGGTATCGAGCTGGCCTGCTTCGAGCAGCGGAATGTTCTCGGTGCTGCCCTTGGTGTTGCGCGGCAGAATCGAAAGCGTCGAATCGGCGTCATTCATGAGCTCGGCAAAGGCGTTGCCGTAGAGCGGAAACCCGCCGCCCGGCGTTGCCGTCCCCAGGCTGATCATGGTCTTTTCAATCACCTTGCCTCGGTCTTGCGCCGCGGCGCCGCCCGCCAGCAGCAAGGCGCCGAAGCAAAGGATACGAGCGATGTTCATGGCCGACCTCAAGCACCGGCGCGCCGCCGCGAACGCGCAAACCTGTCTAAAAGATATTCGCTAAAAGGCAATGTAGGCAAATTCCGGTTTGTATGGAAGCATGCGGGGCACGAGCGCCAAAGAGCTCGGTTCTGTCGATCTTGTGTTCGACGGCAATAACAAGGATGTGGAGATTATGATCGCATTGTTGCGCGCTTTTATGTCCGGTTTGATTTGCCTTTTGAGCCTTGCGGCCAGTGTTGCGCCGTCCTCCGCCGCCGATTATCCGAACCGTCCGGTGCACTGGCTGATCGGTTTCGCCGCCGGCGGCCCGGTCGATATCGTCGCGCGCATCATGAGCCAATGGCTGTCGGACCGTTTCGGCCAGCAGTTCATCGTGGAGAACCGCACCGGCTCCGGCGGCAACATCGCGGCCGCAGCGGCGATCAGTTCGCCGCCGGACGGCTATACGCTGTTGTTCGTGGCCCCCAACAACGCGATCTCGACCTCGCTCTACAAGAAGCTGCCATTCGATTTCATCCGCGACACGGTGCCGGTCGCGAGCATCATGCAGCTGACCAATATGCTGGTGGTATCGAATGCCATGCCGGTCAAAACCGTTCAGGAATTCATCGACTACTGCAAGGCCAATCCGGGCAAAGTCTCCTATGCCTCGTCGGGGAACGGCACCTCGGTGCACATGTCGGCGGAACTGTTCAAGGCGATGACCAAGATCGACATGGTTCACGTGCCCTATCGCGGATCGGCGCTGGCGTTTCCCGACATCATCTCCGACAAGGTACAGCTGATCTTCGACAATCTGCCGTCGGCGCTCGAGCAGGCGCGTGGCGGCAGCGTGCGCGCGCTCGGCGTCACCTCGCCGCAGCGCTGGCCCAGCGTGCCCGATGTCCCCGCCATCGCCGAGACCGTGCCGGGATTCGAGTCCGTCGGCTTCTACGGCATCTCCGCGCCGAAGGGCACGCCGCCGGAGATCGTGGAGATCCTCAACAAGGCGGTCGGCGAGGCGCTGAAAGATCCCAAGCTGGTCGCGCGGCTGGCCGAAATCGGCGGAATTCCAAAGCCGATGACGCCGGCCGAGTTCGGCAAGCTCGTCAGTGACGAGACCGAGAAATGGCGCAAGGTGGTCGAGTTCGCGGGAGTCTCGGTGGATTGAGGCGGAAGCATTTCGGTGCGGACGGCACGTACCGGGTGCCGCGCCTTGACGACGCGGCATTGCCGGATCGCCGCTCACCTTGTAAGGGGTGTCGGCACCGTTGCCTGTCGCGAAAGCGGCTCCTCGGCGGGGCCTGTAGCTCAATGGTTAGAGCCGGCCGCTCATAACGGTCTGGTTCCTGGTTCGAGTCCAGGCAGGCCCACCAATGTTTGCAGGGGTTTCTATCGCCCCTGCCCTCTTGGCTTTTTCCTCAACCAACGAAACAACCAATGCTACCTTTTTCGGTGGCATCGGACGGGAACCGATTGCATTGGCTGCGCCGCGTAAATGGTCGGGGTGGTGGTGGCCATAGGTGTCCCGAAGGGTCTTTTCGCTCATACCTAGAAAGCCCGCTGCCTCCCACATAGGGGCCGCACGCTGCATCAGCCAAGTGGCTGCGGTATGTCGCAGGGTATGCGGCGTCACGTTACCCAAGGTCACGTCAAGCCCGGCAATCCGCACCGCAGAGCCGAACCCTGTTTTGACCGACGCTACGGGTTTGCCGCTCCATTCAACGAAGTGGCTTTTGGCTATCCCAAGCCTTGCCCACCGTCGCAGATGAGCCAGAAGCCGATTTGGTAAAGGTACCGGGGTTTGCCGCTTAGTGCTGGCCCGCTTTCCTATTGCCAGCCGGTTGAAAATCCCCGTATCTAAATCAACGAACGATTTGCCCGCCGCGCGGTAGGGCGAGGCTGTCGCAATGGCACCGGCACGAGTACCGGTGTAGAGGCCGATCAAAATGAACCGGGCTACATGCCGCAGCGGTCGCTTCTCTGTTACGATTTTCTGACCCTTCAATTTGCCGACATGCTGTGTCTGCGTCTCGCGGTACCGCCAGCACGTCCAAAGTAGCGCGGCCGCCTCTGCGCGGGTTAGCCACCGTTCACGGGGCAAACCCTTTTCTGGCAGGACAACGCGCACTACGCCACGGTGGAAACCTTCTTTCGCATGATGGTTGATAGCGGCCCGAAGGTCTTCAAGATCGCGCCGCGACCCGCCATTGTTGCCGCGATGCTTGGTGTATGCGCGACAATTCACACCATTAACTGAGGCCAGCATCTTACCGCCCCACCAGCTTGCGAGGCGCGCAATCCGTTCATCAAATTTTTCTTTGTTAGCCTGCTGCTCGCGGCAATCTTCATCGTAGACAGATAGCACGTCGGCCACGTCGATGGATTCGATATCCTTAAGGCGACGATCAGGGCTGTATTTGTCGGCAATGTATGCGGCTAGGAACTGCTGCGCTTCGCGATCTTCGCCAGCAAAGCATCCCGTGGCGTGATGCTCGCCACCGTCGATAACAATCCATGTTCCTTGGGCAATGATCTTTCTGCCCTGTCGGCGCTCTTTTCTCCACCACAAGCGCGGCCCTCGACTTTGACGCGGCATAACTTCCTCATTTCCTCAATAGCTCTGAGCGTTGTGAAATCCTTATTGGCAATTTTCTCGATCACCAGGCGGCCCCGTACCGCCTCTCTGCGGAGACCACTTACAGTCATGCCGCCGTGTGGGAAGCCGAACTTGATTGCTTCTTCGAGACGGAGTGGATCGTCGGGATGAACGTTGTCGTTGGCCGCAATTAGATTTTTCATGATTTCTTTTCTTGGCTGCAGCCTGCCGCCGTTGCCACTATACGGTTGACAAAGATCGACCTTGACTATATGCATTATTTCTTACATTTTGTCAAGTCGGCGACCCAAATAAAAATGGCACTGTAAATGCGGGACTTTTCGCTCTTAGCTGCACAGATCAGGGCCGCCCGCGCCCTCTTAGGCTGGTCACAAGGCTATCTCGCCGAAGGCGTTGGCGTAAGCAGACCAACCATTGCGGACCTTGAGGCTGGTAAGCGGGAACCGCATCCAGCGACCCTTTTTGTGATGATGAGCGAACTGGCAGCAGCCGGTATCGTGTTCACCGAACGCGGCGTGGAATTTCGTAAATGGCCTGCCCGGCCTTATGTGCCGACTGGGATTAAGAACAAGCGCGCAAAGAATTGACCCGGTGCTGTAAGAGTGCTGATGATAAGAACCTCTTCGGGCTTTTGATCTCATCGGGCCTTTCATTCGCGCTGACGGTAAATATGAATGTCGCTCTTCCTTGTTGTAGTCGTCGTCTCTGCAGCAATCATTGCGATATGGCTCTTCATCCAGTTGCTCACCGGAGTGGCAATCCTCTCCGTCTTTGCGTTTTGGATTCTTAGGACGCTTGGAAAGTTGATCGGCTTCGTCTTGATCCCGAATCCTGTTTACGAAATTATTGGTGAACCTTTGACGGATGAATTCAAATCGAACGCACGCGGTAAGCTGGCACCGGATATGTGGACTGATGGTCGCCGATTGTATTTCGATTTCGACGGAAAATCTTACTCATTAGCGGATGACTTAGAGGGCGCTCGAAAGAGAAAGAACGCTTTGATTGCTGAATCTCTCGCAGCTAGGACGTAAGCGCGCGCCGTGCAGGCGATCTGATCGATGTCATTCCTTCTAGACTCTCGTGGGTTTTGATGAGACGATTCGCATCCCGAATACAGGAGAGTCTTATGGCAAAATCGACACGAAACACTGGGAAGCCCTGGTCGTCTTCGGACGTAAAACAGTTGAAAACTCTGGCCAAGGGCAACACGCCTACGCGCGTTATCGGTCTCAAGCTTGGAAGGACCGAAGCGGCGATCTACGGGAAAGCTTCTGCGGAAGGTGTTTCCCTCAGCCCTACCAATCAAAGCCCTTACGGAACGAAGAAATAAGAGTGCCGCGCGCCATCGCCGTTGTCACTCCCCTGAAACAACCTAGCTGGCCTGCTTTTTCGAAAGCCGCCAAACGTTCTTGCGCGCCGGATTAAACGCGCGTTCAACACGCCGATTAAGTCCCCGCATCATTCCGATGCGCGCGAACATCGTTGGCCCGTCATGTTCTGCAACGAGCAATAGCGCCTGCATCGCCGCTTGCCATTCTTCGGCGTCGTGTTCCGCTTTGGGCAGCTTGGTGATGTATAGCGCGGCATCGCGTAGCGTGACCAGCGGTTTGCCCTTGGGCAGCGGGATTGGCTCGTCGAATTTTTGATCCCAGCCCATGAGGCACTTATACTGCGACTCCACGCAACATAGCCGGGATTCAAGCGCGCCCTCCACAACTGGTTCCAGTTTCGCGGTTCTGAAAATCCGAAATACCACTTGCACCGTCGGGCAAATCAGTGATCTTCGGGATGCTTGGTTGTTCTTGTCAGGGAACCTATGGATGCGCCAACCGACTTCGGAACTGATCGAAATTGCCAAGCTCAACGGCGATTTCAAAAAGAATTACGGGAAGCTACTCGGCGGTTGCCTCTATCTGCGCTCCATCAGTGCGGCACGCCGCCGTTCTTACTTTTGGGGCGGCTTGCTTTTTGCGGCATTTTCGACCGCGCTGACTTGGTTGGAGAAGCACGGCTTGGCTTGGTTACACGCCGAATGAGTGATCTAACCAGCGCATTGAAGCTTCCGAATCTTTCCGGCCCGCTACGCACGCGGGCCTTCTCCGTGAATCTCATTAACGGTCCAGTCATATCAGTCGTTGGAAGCAGAAGATAATCCAGCACAGCTTCATTTCTCTCCCCTAATCTGATCGCAATGATCCACCCCGCCGACAAGTGAACCCGACGTTTGATAGACCAATGAGGTGAATAATTCTCCTGCTTGCCCGCTCGCCATCGGGCGAGGAAAAAAGAGATGCACTCCGTCTCGTTCACAAACAGGCAATCCAAGGAGTCGTTAAAGGCGAACCGTTCGCCGGCTTTTTTGAGGGCGTCGGCAAGCTGCGCAGCAAGTTCGGCAATCAGGTCAGTCCAATGTTGCCGGGAATCGATGTGGTCGCAGTCGCGTTTGGAAGTATAACCGATCAGCCTGTAAGCCTCCCGAAGGGTGCCAAAATGATCCATGTAGGTTTTTGCGCAGGGGAGGCCCACGGTCTCATTGATGATCGCTGGGCTGAGTTTTCCTGTCTTCAGGAGAGTTCGTCGCAGACGCACCAACATCTGCTCCTCTGATACTTGGACACGTCGCTCCACCATGATCTTCCTTGCGCGCAAGAAAACATCGCGCTCGACGATGGGCTGGATGCACCCTTCACACCTAATCCAAAGATCGGGCGGGTTATAGACGGAGGCATCCCTGAGCTTGCGTGATCGTCGGTTAAAAACGAGGCTTCCGACGTAATTCTCGTTCCTGAGGAGACGACCTATCAACGCTCGATTCCATGGCCTGCCGGTGCTGGTGGGAATTGCTTTTCGATTGAGTTCATCGGCAATTGCGGTTTCAGACTTCTGCTGTTCAAACTGTCGAAAAATCCACCGCACGACGGCAACCTCATCGGGCGTACCGGGGCGGAGTCTGACGTGATCAGTGATCAGGTACTTCCGGTCACCGTTTTTTAGCACCCCTTTCGACTGCAGTCTCTCGTCTACCAGCTCTCGTCGTAGCGCGTAGCCGACCGGCCCACCCAGACTGAATCCCAGGCGGGCGAAGCGGCATTGTCCGGCATGAACCTTCGCGGATAGTTCTCGGCTATATTCCGCAGCCATTACCCTTTTTAGGTTCTTCACTACGTTTGAGATAAGGCTACCATCGTTTTCAAATTGCTCCGCGCAATAAGCTACTTTGATTCCCGCCTGCTTGCAGATAAACTCATAGTGCGCACTCTCATCGATATCCTGAAATCGTCCCCAACGGCTAACGTCGAACACTAAGATGTGGCCGAACTCGGCGTGGCCCGACTGAACGTCATCTAGCAGTTCGATTAAGCCATCCCTGTTACGTAGCTTGAGTCCGCTTTCACCTTTATCGGCATAGGTACGAACAATCGTGAGATTGTGCGCCTGCGCGTATGCGGCGATCACGGCGGCCTGATTCTCGATTGAGTATCGCTGATAGTCGGTTGACATGCGGACGTACTGTGCAGCGCGCAGCGTCTTTTGGCTCTTCGCTGGTTGAGTATTGGCGCGGACCACGAGTGCATTGACCATCGATTGCGCTCCCGTCGATGCAAATGCTTTCCCAAAAAAGCGTCAATAGCCCGGCACGCGATGGGTTCGGCAATCATACGGACCATCCGAACCAGACCCTTTGATGTTCGCGTTATAGAATTGCCCCATCGATGGCGCGCCCATCAAGCCGTTAAACGTCGCGGGTGGCAGTTCGCAATAGTGGTAGTACGTGCCCTTCAAGCTAATGACCATGTAGCTCTGCGCCTTATCGTAACAAACGCGCTGGATGAAGCTACTGCGGTTGATGTCACGGCATTCGAACGTCTTTAGATCAACTGGCCCGCGATATTTTACGTCAACGGTTTCGGACCGCACTTCGGAAGCGACTAAAAGCAGGAATAGTGCTGTTGCGGTTCTGACCATATCGCTTACACGGCTACGTCTGAGGCTTCATTCCAAGCCGTTGTCCGCAAATGCTGCCGTATGCCCCAAGAGCACTGGGCAAACCCATTCCAGCGTTTGAATCCTCAGTATCCAGTTGTGTGACGATGCCGGTCGGCGAAGTGATAACACTCACCTTACAGTATCGCGTTGAGGCCGTGCCCCAGCCACGATCAGTTCTAATATCCGTCTCCGCACTTAGCTGCCATACGTAGGAGCTTTGTCCGCTGTTCATTTTGAACATGCTAGTTGGCGGGCCGAACTTTACGACGAGAGAATCTACATTCTGTCCGATAAACTGGTCGCCCAATCGAGCGACCACTTCTTGCCGCGAAGCCGCACACCCCGCAACAGCAACGCAAAGTACCACGATTCCAAAAATGCGCATCGATGCCCCCAAGCCCAATAGAATTCTTGCGCAACCTGAATACGAAGGCAAGAGGAATTGCTATGTACAGTTACGGGGTGAACGCTTGGGTTTTGGCACTAGAAAGGCTAACTATCTTCTTTGTCCGCGCCCCGCCTGACAACCATCAACCCATCATCCGGCAACGGCCTTTGCAGCGCCTTTAGAGGTCAAATGCCATCGATGCGAAACCAGCGCCAGCATTCCGCTTGACACAGCATCCTTCAACTTAGGAGCTAGAACTTCCACGTCTAAATCGGTTCGGTGGTATCCAACGATTCCTCGGCAACAGGTAATACCGCTGGCAAGATATAACCTGCCTTGGCGATTTTTAGTAACGCCGTAATGGCAACCATATGCTTATTGTCTCGCGCCGAATATCGCGCAGCCTTTTTGACCAGGCCGAAATCCCCGTAGTAAATTTCGGTCCAGTCTCCAGTAAGATCGATCTTTAAGCAAAGAAGCATGTCCGCTTCGCCTCGGAAGCCGATTTGCGTAGCGGCGTAGTTCGCTTTGACTTGGACCCTCTTGCCTTCGACCGAAATCGCGTCGTAGCCGTTTGCTCCGCGCGGGGCTTGTTGCAAGCCATAGACTTCCGTGGCGATGAATTCCCCGTAGTCGCCAAGCAGATTGCCTAATCCAGCCCATTTGAACTGGGGTGCGAGTGACTTCAATGTTCGTTGCGACGCGAACAAAGATGCAAGCACCCCCTTCATTGCTTCGATCCGCTGCTCTTTCGTAATCATGTATCCCCCGAATGGAAATCGAGCTACCCAAGAATGAACCTACTAATCAGCTAGGTATAAGACGCTTTCTAACCTAAGGTTATGGCTATGCCTAAGGTGTTGTTTTTTGCCGATCCTTCCAACGGGCGTCCGGGGCTTGGAGCCACGATTCGGCTAGACAGCGGCGAGCCTTGCCTAATCAGCATTGCTCAGACGGGCGTTCGTGTGAGGAAAACACGGTTCGGCTTTCTCGGGCCGGTGCTTTATAGCGAAAAGAACGTGTACCAGGCCGCCGCGACGGCGAAGGCGTTGAGTGAACGCTTTCCGAACAATTTACTCCCTACCGAATTCAGCAATCCGGTTTTGCGTGCGTTTGCGAACGCAGTATTACACTGTTCGACTTGTGCGGAAGTAGCAGTTACTCTTAACGAAGCACTGGGCACTATTCAGTCCGTGGGCGTAGCACCACCGACGGAAACTGGTACAACGCCTGAGAGGGCAATCCGTATCCACGCGACCAACAGCCTCGAGAATCTAGTTCTATCTCGCGACAAATCGCTGACGGTGCTGCTTCCACAGAATGAATTCTTCACATTGTTTACCGGTTTGCTGAAATTGACAGAAGCGCAGTTAAGCCAGATTGGCCTAACCCAGACAGACCGCAAGAAGATGCTTGATCCATTTGCTGACGCTATGAAAGCGTTTCACGGGAAGTACGAAAACGTCCCCGAGCACGTGAGCGTTACGACACTCATGTCTGGTTGGTCAAAGATTTTGGGTTTGTTGGCGTTTTGGCAGCCAAGGAATCTTCTTCAAGAAGAAGAGCTTGAGAATTTGAAGGCGATAATTGGCGGAACGATGAAGGACGCAAGACGCTGAGAGTTTGGCAAATGGCCACGCCAACCAGTGGCCCGGTTGCCGGTCGTGCCGTGATGAGGATTCCGGCGCACTGGACCGCGTCGTTGATGAGATGGCTAGGTCTAAATGGGGAAGATAGCCGTGGCCGTTGATGATCTAAAGAAAGCCCTTGGCAAGGAACGGGGTTGCAACCTGATCTCAATTGTCTTTTTAGCATTTATAGTCGGATACATAATCTATTGGGTCGCGTCCGGCGGCGAACCCCAGAACAAGAAGTTCTTTGATGATCGTTATCGCCGCGAGATGCGGCGATATGCGCCGGGCGATACGCCGGATTACGGCATGAGAGCAGCTATCGCAGAATGCACCAACCAGCAGCGCAAAGCCCTCGGGCTCTCTGATTTGAACCTCAGGGCAATCCCCTGATAGGGCTAGCCATCAATAGCAGTGGGCACCGGAACTCCGATATCCCCGATTGACAACAAGAACAAAAGCGGAACATCATCCCGGGGTTCAGTCCAACGGCTATATCGAATATGCCAGCTAACCCACAGCCCGAACCGGATCGCCTTGAAGCGGCGACCGACCAAGCCATCGCGGCTTGCGGCGGCAACGCGCGCGACGCTGTGAAGGCGCTGATCGTGGCCAATGAATTTTTGGAAGCCCAAGTAGCCGAGCTACAGGCCGCCGTCTCGAATGGCTACTCCCGCGGCAAGTTTGAACCACTGCCGCGCGACTCCAAGGATTGGTATGATTGAGTTGGAGCCAGGCCATGGCCGGAATTACATATTTCGTGGCATTGCCGTTTGATGTTGCGGACGGCAACGTAGTTGTTGGTGAACCCATTGAATGTCCGAATCCTGCAGCCGCGATAGAGCGTGCGCAGGGTCTTTGGAAAGTGTTGGGCCACACAGGCGCGGTCGCGTTCAGCCGCACTGGTGATCCGGCGACCGGCAATTTCCGCGATGCAACTGTGTTGCGAAAGTTCGGCGACGTGCCGGATGATCTGAGTGCGTTGTGAGAAGTAAAACTGACAGAGCGGCAAGAGATTACGCCGTACAAATGGGTTCATCCGAGCGATGAACGGTGAGGCCGCCAACTGAGGCGGGCCTTACTTCTGTTGCTCAGCGTGGAGAGCCACCTTTTTGGCTTCCGCTTCTTGAATCAGCTTGCTGATGCCTTGGGCAAGCTGCGGGTCAAGCACCCTCTCCCTAATCTGGCGGTAGTGCTCAATCCTTTTGTCTAGCTCGACGCACTTGTCACACATGATGTCAGTTCCGCATTCGCGCGGCCCCATCATGCACGACTGCTGACAAGCGGAATTGTTTCACCCGGTCGACGTGGGAACTCAGGTGGCATGCCGAAGTGAAGAGGCCGCCCAACTGCGGCGGCCTTCCGTTTCGAGTTAAAACAGGCCGACCCCCGTGAACGCGATAACTACGCCCACAGCGACCAAGGCGTTCACGCCGGTCACGGCGATGCCGAGATAGAAACCGGCCATCACATCCTCCGATTTCCAGTTGATCTGACTGAGAGGCATTGCAACATCCCAAGCAATTGCCCCACCCAAATACATCAAGCGGAAGTCGTAGAATCGTTCCGGTACAAAAGTACAAAAGTGAACATCGGTTGTGTTCCATGGAAGGAACACCGGCCGTGTCGCACGCCTACGCACGGGGACGATTTCAAACCTAGACCGGCTGAACCGATGGAAAACGAAAAGAACCGCGACCGCTCAAACGTCCACTACATCAAGCGCCCCAAGCGCCTTGTGAGCCGCACGCGCTTAGTAATGGCCTTGCTGCTGATCGTCGCTATTCCGATCTTCATCGGCCTCGCCAACAAGGCGGTGCGCGAAAACGCGGAAGCAATCCGGCAGGAGTTCGGTCGATAGGGGTGAGACTGACGTTTGGCTGCATCCTGATGATGATCGGTGAGGCCCCAACTGAGGCGGCCTTAACTATCGCCGCAACATGCGCAAATCGGCATTGGGCGATGTTTAATCTTCTTGTGCAGGCTTTCGCGCTGGCGCTCGTGGCGCGATGTTTCTTTCGATGTCCAATTCCCTGAGTTTTTTCAATGTTTCGTTTCCTTCTATCACTTCAATGACCCGGCCAATTGGTATAACCAGTCCCATCCCCACCGGAACGCGAAGCTTACCCAAGTCACGATCTTCGGCGAGCACGGAGCCAGGACGAGCGTCCCACGCGCCCTGATATACGCCTAGAAGCGTCACTTCGCCAAAGGCATTAAGATATACGTCACGCTCACCAGCGTCTGGATCGCTTACTCTTGCCGGTAAGTGCAGATATTGCTGGATAAGGACAGGCGAACCGCTTAAGCCCTCCAATGTCTGCGCTTCAACAAGGTAACATTCTGAGTCGACTCGTTTTCCGTGTCGATCCACTATGGCGATTTTTTCCTTTGGGTCCGCTAGCGCCGCGATATGTCCGGTATGAACAATCGGGACATTGCGAGTAGACCCACGATGCAGACGAAAAAGACCTAGAATGTGTATCCGTTGTCCGCACGCAATGTTGCGCTTGTCCGCCGATCTGGAAAGCTCCAACGCCAGATGGTCATAATACCGTGCGTTTAGTCCGATGCGGGTCAGAGCAATATCAACCGTAGGGTCTGGATGATACTGCCAATCGGCAACCTCTACAGGAGCAAGCTCTGCGGGGCCTTCGTTCGTATTTAAACTCATGAAAAAATCGACATCCAACTCCTTCGCGACGTGCCTGCACGTCACAAGGTAGCGGAACATGTAGCCACCGCTGTGGTAGGAAGCGAGAAAACCGGTCCCTCCATAGGCGACGTTTTCAGCGCCCTTATCCGGCTCCCCGGGTTTGGGCGGAACTGGCTTCGCAAAAAATACGACGCACTTTCGCGCATCATCGCTGATTGCCATCCTGAGGCCGCCATTTTGGACGCTGACCCGGGGTCCAAGTCGGTATCCGCATATGTTCTGGTCCTTAATTGGAACCAGAACTACCCTTAACCACGCCACAACCCGTACTTGGCGTCAAGGGATGCGGCTTGTGGTGGCGACGACGCGCGACGCTGCGAAAAGCTGATAGTGGCAAACAAGAATTAGAGAAAATCCCGTAGCCGGGCGAGTTCAACGATTTGTTCCGCCGATAAAATGGCGGTGATTAACTCTGCCTGCGGAGTGGTGTGTATCTCGTACAAGTGACGCTGGTTTATGGGCTTCGTCATGAACGCCCGTATGCAATCGTCCAAAGTGCCGTCAACTATCGAATAGGGACGACCACCGTCGACTATACTAATCCGCTCATTTCTAATTGAAGGCCATTTTCGAAGAGTTGCAGGAGCGTCGAAATTGATCTGAGCTTCTTCCGTATGCATGGGTTTTCGCGAACCTTCCTCGTGGTTACCTACACCTAGCAACGAGGGCGGCTCTGTTCAACTTTGTAAGGGGTGTAGCACCGCTCGCCGATTTTCATCCACATGCGCAAACCCCTGCTGGCTGACAGGCAGGGATTTCACCTTTTTGGAACCAAAACTCGGTGAAAGCCTTGGCCTAATCCACCAGCGAGGGATCCAAATGTCACGTCACAATGAAATGCCGCCCGTGCCCCCGCTAATCGAAGCCACAAGGGTACCGGTGACAACACCGAGGTCAGCAAAGACACGGCGAAGACAAAAGGCGAAGTAAATGCCGCCGAACAAGGCGACACGGCGAATATCAAACAGAATACGACTAACGCTGGATTTTTTAAGGGGCGGCGCGTCAAGTAACTGCGCCATTCGGCAAATTCATCTTGCCGCGTTCACCCGGCGAGAAACCAATTTTGCCAAGCAGGCCGATCAATAGCGCTATGTCGCCGGAGTTGAGTGCATCGACGCGATATCTGGCCATCAATGTAGCCGCTATCTCGACTAAGAACCCATCGGCGCTCGTAAGCCAGTAGCCGCGATACTTCATTTCCAGCCACATGGCCGCTGTAGCTGACTCCAGGTATCGCGGCGGTGCGGGCAAGCCGGTCGCGATGCGGGGTTCGAATTCACGATCTCTTCCCCGGCTGGGATGGTTTATGAACGCGCCACGCAAGGCAAGCACGGCGGTTGGTGTTCTAGGTCTGGCCATAAGGTGTCCTAATTTCTGAGTTTTGGCGGTGTGTGAATCTTCCCCCATGCCGGTCGATGCTCCCGATCTGCAAAGATGGGTTGGGGGGCGTACCCCTAGTTGCAATGCATTGCTATATCGCGCGCCCATTCTTTTTCCGCGCTCGCGGGCAACGTCACTGCTACGTAGCAGTGACTCGCTGCCCACGGGACTGATGCATGATAGAATAGATAGGTGCGAGCATTACGCGGCACAGCGACGAAGCTGCACCGCGCGCTGCTCACTCTAGCGCCGTGACCAAACGCTATTGAGCCGTTGATCTGCCCTTGCAGAAGCCTGCAGGAACGACTATTTATAAGAGGTAATCTCACATCGAAAATGATTCCGCCACGACGGCAACCGCGCCGCCGAACGCACAGCCATGAGCAAAGGAGAAAGAATGAAGGAATTGGTTTCACTAATGCGCGCTGCTGATGCAGCGGCACGTTGGCATGTTCACCAGCGACGTAAGGGCAGCGCAGCAGAGCCGTACATCAATCATCTGATTGAAGTCGCCAGTCTGGTCACGCAAGCGACCGATGGCACCGATCCCGATGCAGTCATTGCCGCGCTTCTGCATGACGCTGTAGAAGACGCTGGCGTTAAGTCGGAAACGATTGCCAGCGAGTTCGGCCAGCATGTCGCCGATATCGTGATGGAAGTTTCAGACGACAAAACGCTGCCGAAGGATGAGCGGAAGCAACTGCAAATCAAGAACGCTCCGAAGAAAAGCCGTGAAGCCAAACTGATAAAGCTGGCCGACAAGACCAGCAATGTTAGAGCCGTAATGCACAGCCCTGCACCAAACTGGTCGGTTCAGCGTCGGCTTGAATATATCGAATGGGCCAAGAACGTCGTTGCAGGTTTGCGCGGCACGTCACCGTGGCTTGAACAGCAGTTCGATGAGGCTGCCGAACAGGCCGCCCGGGCGCTTGGCTGCGAGGCTCGTGCTATAATGGTGCCGGCGATAGGAGAGATAGAGTGGCTGGCTACAAAGTCCTGATCGACGACAATTTTCATTTTACCGACGAAAGTGAGCGAATCACGCATGGGATGTTTGCGACCGCTGATGAGGCGATCGCGGCGTGCAAACTGATCGTGGATGAATGCCTAGAACCAATGATGCAGCCGGGCATGACCGCTGCGGCCCTGTACGAGCAATACAAGCACTTTGGCGACGACCCGTTCATTATGCCGGTCGATACAAAGGAAGCACGGGTGGGCTTCTCTGCTTGGGAATACGCCAAGGAACAATGCCAGGTGCTTGCCGGTGCGGGACGCCTTTAGTGGTGCCAGACGGGCGCGGCACGCCGGGGGATGGGTGCGCTCGCCGCGAACGAGATTTTCATGTCAACCAAGGTAATGTTGTTCGCAAGACGCGACTGCGGCAAAAACCGCAGCCGCGCAAGTTGCACAGCCGATGCCGGGATGATGCATCAGCGTGCTAACTTAATTATGAAATGGCTTCTAGCCGCCTTCGGATTCTTCCGATGTGAGCGCGGTCCATTTCGTCTTTCAGTCGAAATGATTTAGACATGTCCGTAACCCATTCCGCGCTGTCATCAACCAATATTGCAAAGGCGTCATCGTTCTTGCCAAACTGGCAAAGACTCACCTCATGAAGGACGGCTTCCAAGACGAGAGTAATTTTGACACCATCAATTGTGTGGGTTTCAGTCTTGGTAGTCGTAAACGCCGCGCTCATGGCAGACTTAACATTATCGCGAACGAAATTCCGAGTTGCCATACCCAGCATCGTTGGTGGTACGTACAGCTTAAATGCAAGTCCGTAGGTATCCGCGTGCAATGTCAGATAATCTTTTGTCGACGCGACTCTCATAGTGGAGTCGTGCATGTGCTGAAAATATTTCGTTTTGCCAGCCATTACCTCTTTAAAGGCAGTTGGCCGAATCATCATGTATTTTCCGTCATGTTCGACGATCTGATTAAATAACAGGGCGTATCCGATAACGACGCGGCGCTTATCTGGCGGCATGTCGGCCTTAGCTGCCGTTACAGATTCAACAATGATGGGCGGCGCAACAGATCGGCCATCAACCGATTGTAGCCAGCCGCCGCCACCGGCTATTTCGTAATCGCGGTTTGCCGCTATTTCATAATTACGGATACTCAACGAAGTGACTCCGGTACGGCGCGAAGATATTTTTGTTTGACTGCTTCGCGAAACAGATCGGCAAGCGGTGTGCCTTTGTCGACCGGGATTCCGAGAATTTCGTCGACGTTCGAATCGAAGAGTCCATAAAGGCCGATAGCGCCGTTGATTAGGTTTCTTTTCGCTTGCCAATAGACCAAATGCTTTTCATGAGCAACGAGCAACGCATCGGCCAATTCCTTTGCAGCGATATCGTGCTGAGGTTTGATGTCTTTCGCGAGCCGTGCACCGGCGTTGATGTTTGCCTGTCGCTCTTTACCCGCCATGAAATCGAGCGCCTGCTCGATATCGCGGATGATGTACTGCAGTTCAGTGCGCTTTGCGCTCAGTGGCTGCGGCCGTGGCACTTCAATTCCAGCTATTAGGTTTTGAATTTGATCGGCTGGATTTGGGTCAACGTCGCCCTGCTTGGCGATGGCAATATCGACTTCGGCAAGTTCGGCCTGGCGACGTTTGCCAGCCGCTGCCAACTCGGCCTTGCGGGCAATGACGGCTTTGTCATCGTCGGTGTAATAGGAAATGATCGGCTCAAAGGTAATCATAAATAAATCTTTCGCACTGAAAACGTGCCGGTCACGACGTGTGGATACACGCCGCGAAAGACAAGACATGATGAGATGAAAACAACAGCGTACACTGGGTGAAACGCGCTTGTGTTCAATTATACTATGGCACGTTTTGCTCCGTGCATCAATGTGGCGACGGCTACCGCGTGCATCGGATGACGAATTTATGCCACCATCCGTGTCGCCATCGGAATGCGATAGTGATCGCGTAAGATCAGAAGGCCAATACCCATGGCCGTTATCGCCGCACTACGCGCCTGCTGATCTTGCTTGCGACCGCTATACTCTTTACCGACCTCGACGACGGGGCGGCTGTGAATCACGATAGCCTCGACGAGTTCGAGGAGTCCGAGCGCATCAAGTGCCTTTGCTGCCTCATAATACGGTCGTGATTTGTCGATGCGACTTTCGGCAATTGGAGCGTCGCGATATGCGTCGTAAGTGCCGCAGCTAACCATCGGCTTTGCATAGTCAGGGGGTTGAATCGAATTTCGACCAGCTTGTTCATAGCTTCTGGCGTATCGTTGCCCGACGTAAAAGAGCTGTTCATTCACAGCATCGTTTTTGTGCAGCAAACCCTCGGCGTATAGCCGATGAAATGGCTCGATGGTTCGGCCCCTGATATTGTCGTTGTTATGTTTTGGCATGTTGTTCCTTTGGTTGTGATTGATATCGGGCACCGGCTGGTAGCGCGTCCCGTTGGTGGCGTTGGGATGACAGGCTGTGTGTTGCGGCCAGCCAAACCCGGTCACGCTCTCTGCGCCGCGCTGCGCCGGTTGTGGGCTGCGTCAGGGATTGACGACATTTGGGCATGTACATGCCGCGGTCATTCGGTCATCCCATATCGAGCCATCGTGCAGGCCATGTTCGGCCAGATTATCGCGGTATACCCAGTGCCAGCCGTAATCGCCGGATGTCCTGTCTTTGATGAAGACGTGAAGCGAGTCGTCGTCCGCGTCGTCAATCTCATCGATGGTATCGTAATCGAGATCAAGTGTGTCAGCAGTCATGGTTTCACTTCTTTCAGTTGGTGATGGTGTTGAGGCACAAACCTTTCATCGGTAGAATCCGGGGTGTCCCAAGAACACCCCCTGAGAACCGGCCAGAAGCTGTTACGAAGGGGTGGCAAGATGAAACAGATGAAAGATATAGATATATAAGATAGTAACTGACTCTATTGGGTTTCGCTCGCATCTTTCATCGGTAGAGCCAACCGATGGAACTACCGATGAAACCGACGAAAGGTCGCGCCACTGACCTTTAGTCTTACCGATGAAAGTCAGCCGCCGACGAAACTTACCGATGAAAGTGGTACCGCTTTTTCGGTCGGCCCTTGGTCGCGATCACACGCTCATCAACACGGCCTGTCAGGACAAGGTCGGCCAGAAGTTCATTTCGCCGGTTTCTATCGATGCTCTTGCATCGGTCGGTGATAACGCCTTCGGTGATGCCATCGTTACCGGCGCGCTTGATGTGACCAAAAATACGTTTCAGGTCCGCTTCTCGGGAGTTATCGGCAATCCGGTCGCAAGTCTCCTCGATCATTGTGCAGGTTGACAGCCATGCCAACCGTACAGCCCATTTCATGGCATGGCCGGTAACGATGGGCGAACCCCAATCCGAGGCTACTGAGACCACCAGGGCGAGCTTGATGGCATGTTCGACGGCACGGTTGAGGATAGGCGCGCTTTCGGCACCGACCACCAATTCCTTTTCGTCAACGAACTTTTCGAACCGAATCAGTTCGGTCGCCGCATCGTCAGAATACGGCACGACGGTTGGTCGGCTGGCGTGACTGCCCATGTCGATGTTTGACATATTGCCGCTGCCGCGACCGGCCATCGCCAGAGCGATGCAGGATTGGATGAGCGAGGTAGGTACTTCGCGGACAAGTTGACCCGCATCGACACGATCAGGCTTTGGGCCGGTCACATTGAACAAGAGGAAGCGGGGCAGCAAACCATCGGTGGTATTCAGAGAACTAATCGATGACCAGAAGTCTTCCGGCGTGGATGTGCCATAGAGACATAGGTTAGGGTTGTGCAGTTTTGCCGCTGGCGTGGCCGCATATGCCGCACCGTCAAAATATGTATCGGCGCTGGAAAACATTTCGAGCAGATCGCTGCGGATCAGCAGATTATGGATACCGGCCTTACGGTCGTTGATCTGCCGCATCATGCCGCCGAACTCATCAATCATGCAAAAGCACGACGGCCTGGCCATAACCGCAGCGCGCAATGCCGAGGCCGACATGAACCGGCCCGGCCCGGAAAATTTTTCAAGGCCAGCTGCTGTGAACAGCCGCTTCAACTGCGTTCGCGCCTGATCCTTGCCATAACCTGAACTGGCCAAACCGACGCAGTAGAAGTTGGTCCGCAGGTCCGTAGGGCTGGCAAAGCGCCGACCTATCAATGTGCCGACGAATGGTATCGTGGCGGCGAGGGCAAGCTCACGGGAAGGTCGGCTGGATGATGATACAATCCAGTCAACGATTTCGCTGACGACGCCGCCGGGGGCGGTGAGGTCACTCAAGGCCGTATCACTGGCGAAGGCGATGCCAGCCTCGTTGTCGTTGGCCGGTGGTGCTTGGCTGTACTGGCCAGATAACAGGCTTGTCTCAATACAAGTATCGACAACGTCGGAGTCGTATCGATTGTAGTAGCCGCGCGCCCTGGCCGATTGATCTAGCGTTTCATAGCCGGTCATGAATGGAAGAAGACCGTTGCCGACATGCTGGCCGATAGCCACACTCGCCGCTTGCAACGCGGGCATTTCCTTGCCGGTCCAGTGGGCAAGGATCGATTGGACTTCTGGAAAGCGTTCGAGTTTTGCGGCGTTCATGACGACACGGCCAATACATCAAGGATGGTCAGCGCAAAGTCGTTGAAGTCGCGCGGGTTGGTTCGAAAGCCAACATCACGGCAGGCTTGGCTGACGGCTTCAGAGTAGCGACTGTTTTTCGGATTGAAGAACGGTCGTAAGGAATTCCAGACCGGGTCGCTTATGTCATCGGCCTGCGAAGCAAGATCGAAAAGGCTTTTGGCAGCGGCCGGATTGCGCGCATCGTTAGGGTAAAGGGTCATCTGCAGCCGCCGCCAGTTACCAGTCTTGCCGAGAGATTCGCAGGTATGAATGAGGAATGTATTTTTGTTGGACATTGTGTTGCTTTCATTTGTGATTGTTCACGGCAATACCCACCGCGTGAGTGCGGTTGAGCTAGGCTGCGATGTTGGTCGTCTGCGACGTGTTGGCGATCTTCTTTCCAACCAGCCACGTATCGAGATCGGAGCGGTCGTAAACGACACGCGCGCCAACTTTGATGAACACCGGTCCGCCGCCGTAGACGCGGAGCTTATCGAGAGTTGATTTGGAAATGCTGGCATAACCAGCGGCTTGAATAACGTTGAGCGTGTCCATTTGGTACTCTCCAGGGTCGCCGGATTGGTGACCTTGGCCCAACGTTAGCCCGCACGGCGCAATACATGGGGTCCGTTTGATACCCAGTACAAATTACCCAAGTTAGGCTTCGCGATTTACGGCTTCGACCGCTGCGATCATCTTCTTGACCGCTTGGAATGATTTGTTGATCTGGAACGCCGCAATCTTGATAGCGATATTCTTTGTAACCCGTTTGCCGGGGCGAAGCCTCACTTCGGTGATGCCGCTTCGCTGGAATAGATAATCACGCTGCTGTTTCAATTCCCAACCGGGCAGACCGGCAAGAATGTTGCGGCATAGCTCATCGGTGACTTCGGCTTCCGCGAGTTCTTGAACTCGCTGGTAGGCGGTAGCATTGCGGTCAATATCTTCTTTTGAGGACGCGCGCCGCTTGTCGCGCCGCACCAATCGTAACTGTAAGGCGCTCGTTCCATCCTCATCGAGGAGATCGGCAAGCCCGTTGCACAGATACCCCGATATCGAGCTGGCAGCTCGCAGATGTTCCACAAGTGCGGCTGTCGGGTGCGGCGCGCCTTTCGAGACTGGCGCGGTCAAGACCTGCAGAACGTCAATTTCAGCAATCTTGACCATCATGTTTCACCCATCGCCTTGGCGATCTGGGCGCTGATGTCGTTCGCTGCCCGCCGCACAGGGTCAACTGCCAGATGGGCATATCGTTCGGTGGTTTTGGAATTCGAACGGCCCAAAGGCGGGAACGGGATACGGGTGAGCGGATTGGTCTATTCAAGGGAGACCACATTGCCAAAGAGCAATCGCGACCCCGCTACTGCGGAAACAGGCGAACGGGTGCCAGCACGACCACATGACTCTGGCAGCGCAGCCAACGAGACGGTTGACGGCTTGGACGCCACCGCCGAGGCGCTACGGCACGCGGCAGAAGACACGCCTACGGGACCGGTCCCGATGATGTCGAAAAGACACCCGTGTTTGACCGGGCTGGTCAAGCTCCGAAAATCTAGGGGCAAGCGGTCCGCACAACCCAACCAACTTATAACCAACGCTACCCCGCAACCGAACGTGAACAAACGCTGCTGAACGTATCGTTATTCGTCAATGTTCTCGGGGTTTTCCGGTAAAGTCTCGCCGCTCATAACGGTCTGGTTCCTGGTTCGAGTCCAGGCAGGCCCACCACGCTTCGCCCTGTCGGGCTACGCGTGGCGCAGCCACGCAAGACCGCCAGCGCGAAGCGTGTCCGGCGTAGCTCGAACGCAGTGAGAGCGAAGACGGACTGAAGCCACTGGCCTCCCGACTAAAATATCGAAAACAACCCCATGCAAAGTAGCATGGTGTCGCTGGCATGAATGCTTTGCGCGATCCTTCGAAAACATTTTGACACGTCGGGCAAATCAGCGGCACTATTCCATCATCACGCAATTTGTAAAACGCCCATGGCCCTCCCAACAACGGGCTCTTCGGCGCGATTGCAGGCAAAAAATCCTTACCCACAATTGAAGTTGCACCGGCTCGCCATGGCGAATGATCGCCTGCGCGTTGCCGAACCGCGCGCGCTTTACGATGCGCGTGCCCGAGGAGATATCGACGTGAACACAGTTCCAGACCTCAACAAGGCAACGGCAATAGCCGCAACCGGTCGAGCCAAGGCTGCCGCAGCCCCGCGGGTAAAGTTCTTGTCACACGGATTCTCCATCGACCATCCAGATCCGGAGCTTGGCGAACAGCTGATGGCGGACGCACTGGGGGTCGCCGATCGCGATGCGATGCATGGCATCCTGAGACAATTGGTGAAGGCCAGCGTGAACGGGCAGAAGCCTGACGCGGTCAACCTCTCCTTCATG
>Ga0207707_10001539_pt1 | contig 21229 bp, 14 predicted proteins | sample KBSC83BmetaG_FD_184336 | JGI IMG/M metagenome (GOLD analysis project Ga0207707, IMG submission 184336) | Corn rhizosphere microbial communities from Kellogg Biological Station, Michigan, USA - KBS C8-3B metaG (SPAdes) (version 2) | ecosystem: Host-associated > Plants > Roots > Rhizosphere ...
AACGGCGCGCAGGCTCCGTGGGCCCACCGCTGCCTGGCGTCTCTGCTCGCATTGTCGCCGAGGACGGAGAGATTCTCGGCGACGATCAAGTGGGTGAGGTGCAGATCAAGTCGCCGCACCTCATCTCGTCGTATTGGCGCCGACCGGAAGCAACGGCCGCCGCATTTCGCGAAGGCTGGTTCCAAACTGGCGACGTCGCGACGCGTTCGTCGGACGGATACTACACGCTCCGCGGCCGCCGCGGTGATCTCATCATCAGCGGTGGATTCAACATCTACCCGCGCGAGATCGAAGAGCTGTTGCTCGAGAACGAATGCGTGCGCGAAGCCGCGGTGGTCGGCGTTCCTGACGACGTGCGTGGCGAGATTCCAATCGCGTACATCGTTGCCGAGCCGTCGCTCGATGAGCGGCAGCTCGAGTCCGAGTGTCGCGCGCAGCTTGCGTCCTTCAAGGTTCCGCGTGCATTCGTCCGGCTCGACGCGCTGCCTCGCACCGCACTCGGCAAGATTCAGCGACATCTCCTTCCACCTTGGAACGGCGGACGGACCTCATGACTTCTCAGAGCATCGCGATCGAAGCGGCGGCGACGCGCACGAAGCTCAATCGGGAGCAGATCGTCGGTTTCTGGGCAGCGTGGACCGGGTGGCTGCTCGACGGCATGGACTCGGTGATCTACGCGCTCGTGCTCGCGCCGGCGCTCACGGAGTTGCTGCCGCGCTCCGGCATGGCCGCGTCGCCAGCGAACATCGGCTTCGTGGGATCGGTGCTCTTCGCCGCGTTTCTCGTCGGCTGGGGTTTGTCGTTCATGTGGGGGCCGATCGCCGATCGATTCGGCCGAACGCGTTCACTCGCGGCGACGATTCTGATGTACGCGCTCTTCACTGGCGCGGCGGCCTTCGCGCAAAACGTGTGGCAGCTCGGTCTGTTTCGACTCCTCGCCGGCATTGGCGTCGGCGGCGAATGGGCGATGGCTGGTACCTACGTCGCCGAAGCGTGGCCAGAGGATCGTCGCAAGATGGGCGCTGGATATCTACAGACCGGCTACTACTTCGGCTTCTTCGCCGCAGCGGCGCTCAACTACACCATCGGTGCGCGCTTCGGATGGCGCGCGATGTTCCTGTGCGGATTCATTCCCGTCGTGATCTCGATCCTCACGCTCGCGCGCGTGAGGGAACCTGAACGCTGGAAAGCACATTCAGCGGAAGCAAAGCGCCTGCGGCCGCTCGCCGAGATTTTCAACGCGACGTATCGCAAGCGGACGATCGTCAACGCGACGCTGCTCACGGTCGCGATCATCGGACTCTGGGCCGGAGCGGTCTACGAGCCAGCCGCGATCACGACACTTGCCAAGCGCGCGGGCATGGCGGCACCGGCGGCGGCGAAGATGGTGTCAGTCGGAACTGGCGTGCTTTCGATCGGCACGATTCTCGGTTGCATCTGCTTGCCGATCTTCGCCGAGCGTCTCGGACGAAAGCTCACCGTCGCGATGTACTTCGCCGGAATGATGATCACGATCCCGCTAGCGTTCGGCTGGGCGTTCTATCTGCCATCGGGCTTGTGGGAGTTCATCACGATTCTCTTCTTCATGGGTTTTGCGGGTGGAAACTTCGCGGCGTTCAGTCTCTGGTTACCGGAGCAGTACGACACGCGCGTCCGCGCCACCGCGTTTGCCTTTACAACCTCGGTCGGTCGGTTCGCTGGGGCCGGAGTCAACTTCCTCCTCGGGGCGATGGTCCTGCGAATGGGTTCCCTCGGCACACCAGTCGCGCTGACGGCGATCGCGTTCGCGTTAGGGATCGTAGTGATCCCGCTCGCCATCGAAACGACAGGTCAGCGGCTCCCCGACTAGACTCGCTATCGAGACGGACTCGGGTATATTCGCCGGTCCACGGAGTTGCAGTTCCCGCCTGGATCATCCCAAGCAAAGCGAGGTTCCCTGTGGGGGACGCCAAGACGTCGGCCGCAGCACCGCCGTATACCGCGTCGGCCGGGATGCCGTCGTATATCGCCCGGGGCGGCGAGCAAGAGCTCCTCGCGCCGTGCGGCCTCGCAGGGACGCAGTTTTACATCTTCTTATTGAAAGCCGACACCGCGAAGCTGCAGGCGCTGATGGATCGCCTGTTCAATACGCCGAGTAACGGTGCCGTGCGCTATGAGGCGTTCTGGGATCACGTCGCGTTGATGTTTACGCACGTCGATCGCCTGAGCAGCGCCGATCCTTCCCAAGGCTGGGCCGACTACGGCGATATCGCGATGTGGGTCCCCGTGATCGATCGCAAAGCCGGCGGCCTCGTGCCCGTGTTCAAGATGTACCCCGTCTACATGATCGTGAACAACGGCTCGACGATGGCGACGGGACGCGAGATGTACGGCTTTCCCAAAGAGATGGGCTGGTTCAACGAGCCGCAGACGCCCGACTTCATCGGCGATTTCACGGCCGACGTCCTCGGGTACGAGCGCTCGAGCACCACAAAACAGACTGTTCAAACGCGACTCTTCACGATTCAGCGGAAGAGCGGCGGCGACACCGCGAAGTCGACGTTGATTGGCGATGCCAAGAGTCTCGTCGTCGAATTGGAGAAAGGGTTGAAAGGGCTATTCTCCAATCTCAGCGCCGAGTTGATCATCCTGTTCAATCTGTTGAAGGACGACTTCGCCACGCCGGCGCTCGGCCTCAAGCAATTCCGAGATATCGCCGATCCAACGCGTGCGGTGTTTCAATCGATCGTCGAAGCGCCGCTCGCGATGAAACACTTTCGATCCGCGTCGATTCTCGGCGACGACTACTCGTTCATCCTGAACGACCTCGCGTCGCATCCGGTGGCTCAAGACACGGGACTCAAGGTCGGTCCGCAGGACGTGTCCTTCGCGCTCTGGCTCTATGCCGACTTTGTGCTCGGCACCGGCAAGACCAACTGGCAGTCAAACCGCTGAACGCAGCCACACCCGCCACACACGACGACCATGCCAGACAACTCGATGCAGAGTAGCCCGACCGGCAAAACGCGGGTCGCGGTGTTGGGCTGCGGAATGGGCTCCATCGCCGCGATGTATAGCCTGACGCAACGCCCCGAAGATCGCGAGAAGTACGAAATCACTGCGTATCAGATGGGCTGGCGCGTTGGCGGAAAGGGCGCGAGCGGTCGCAACATGGACATGGGCGGTCGCATCGAGGAGCACGGACTGCACATCTGGTTCGGCTTCTACGACAACGCGTTCAAGGTGATGACGGACGCATACAAGGAGCTGAATCGCCCGCCGAGCATGCCGCTCGCAACGATCGAGAAGGCGTTCACGCCGCACGATTTCGTCGTGTTAATGGACAACTACAAGAACGAGTGGCGAACGCCGTGGCAGTACTCGTTCCCGGTGACCGACAAGGTGCCGGGCGACGGCGGTGATCCGCCCTCGTTCTGGTGCATGATCGAATACGCGCTTGCCGGATTGATGGGCATGTTCGAAGCGGGGCTGTTCGGCAAGAAGGCGCATTGCGGATCGAGCACGTCGCACGACCACTCGAAAGAGGGCTGGTGGGACAGGATCAAAGATTTCTGTGGCGATGTCGATCAGCGCATTCACGAGCTCGAGTTCATTCCAGCCAGCATGCTGCTCGGTGTCGTTCGAGTCGCCGCGCGCGGCGTCGACAACACGAAGCACGGTCTCGCGGACACGATTCTCCGTGACATCGAGCTTCTGTTCTGCAAGCTGCTCGCGAAGATCCGCGCGTGGCTGTGGGACACGTACGGCTGCCACATCGATGACGACGCGGCTCGCGAATGTCTGGTCCTCGGCGATTCCGTGTTGACGGCAATGATCGGAATGCTGACCGACGAATGCCGCACCAAAGGCATTTTCAGCATCGACGACCTGGACCTCTCGGCGTGGTTCACCAAGCATGGCGCGAACCCGCTCACGCTCACGAGTCCGATCGTTCGTGCGCTGTACGACAACATCTTTGCCTACGTCGGGGGTGACGTAAATAAGCCCAACGCGGCCGCCGGTACGTCGATGTTGTGGATGTTGCGGATGATCCTCACGTACAAGGGTCATCTGATGTACAAGATGAACGCCGGCATGGGCGACACGATCTTCACGCCCTTTTTCCAGGTCCTGCAAAACCGCGGCGTGAATTTCCAGTTCTTCAACTGCGTGACCAACATCGGACTCGACGATTCGAAGAGTGCTGTCGACACGATTCAGGTCATGCAACAGGTCGACCTCAACGTGGACGAGTACAACCCGTTCGTCACCGTGAAGGACCTGCCATGCTGGCCCGATCAGCCGAATTGGGATCAGATCAAGGACGGCGCGCGCTTCCAAAAGGAAGGCGTCAATCTCGAGCGCGTGATCACGCCGTACATCGGACGCACGCCCAAGACGCTCACGCGCGGTAAAGACTTCGATATCGTCATCCTCGGCATTCCGATCGGAGCGCTGCCGCCGATCACGCAGGAGCTCTACGACAACACGACGAAGCCGGCGTGGAAGGCGATGATCGACAACGTCCAGACTGTGCAGACGCAGGCGTATCAGGTCTGGTTGAACCGCGATCTGCAGGACGTGGGCTGGATCGACGGCACCGACTCACCGGTGCTTGGCACGTATGTCGAGCTGATCGACACGTACGCCGACATGTCACATCTGATTCCCGTTGAAGATCAGCCCGCGTCGGAAAACGTGAGCAGCATCGCGTACTTCTGCGGCGCAATGCCCGATACGGCCACGCAGGCCGACGCCGACACCCTCGCGTACAAGAACTCGTTCGACATGCTGACGACGGCGATGCCGCGCCTGTGGCGCAACCTGACCGGCCCCGATGGCAAGATCGATTGGCAGCAGTTCGTTGATCAGTACAACGCGACGGGCGCCGATCGCTTCAAGAGCCAGTTTGTTCGCGCCAACTGGACTGGCACGGAGCGCTACACGCTCTCCGTAGCCGGCTCGACGAAATACAGACTGAGAGAAGACGCGTCCGGCTACTCGAACTTGTATCTCGCCGGCGACTGGACCGACAATCACTTCAACTCGGGCTGCATCGAGGCGTCGACGATGTCGGGCATGCGAGCGTCGCGCGCGATCTGCGGATACCCGCAGCACATCGTTGGAGAGTCGCCGGACATGTGGGCCGGCGATCGCTGACGCTTACTGTTTCGACGCGAGCTGCGCTTTGGCTTGCGCGCTATAGAAGTCGAACTTCAGCGAATCGAAGATGTCGGCGGCTTCCTGCAGATGCCCATAGCCATCTGGCAGGAACCGCCCCATGTCGTAGTGGGCGAGGCCCTTCTCGAACACCTTGCCGAACTTGTCCGCTTCGACGATAGCCTGCTGCCAATGCTTTCGAGCAGCGGCGCTGCGGCCGTTCTGCCACGCATACCAGCCTTCGACACGCTGAACGTGCGCACGGCTCGCGGGAAATGATCGCGCAAACCCTCTGAGGCGTTGCATCGCGAGCTTTGTCTCGCCTTTGAGCTTCGCGCGCTCCTGCTCCGACACCTTCGGATGTTCGCCGAGCGCGAGAAAAGCTTCCGCGACGGCCGTATATCCTTCCTGCGTGTAGTATGCATTCGGCAACGGCACGGCCTTGAGCAGCGCGACAGCCGCCTTCGCGGCATCGCCGGTCGCCATGTGATCGCTTCGCATCGTCTGCAAGCGCGCGGTGAGCCCGTGCATCCACGCGCGCTCCGTGAAGCCGATGCGATGCGTCACCTTCTTCGTTTTCTCGAGATACTCCTCGGCTTTCGCCAGATCGCCTTGGAGCAGAGCATACTCGGCGATGCCCAGCCACGCCCAACCCATCGCCTGCTCGTTCTGCGTCTTGAGCGCGTGCTCGTGCACGACTTCGCGCAGTTCGGCAGATCGCGCGAAGTCGCCCATCTGGTAGTAGTCCATCTCGAGCAGCGTCGTGCACTCGAGCCACCGCGAGAGGAAGCCGATCTCCAGCGCCGTCTCGGCTCCCTTCTTGTATCGCTCGACCGCCGTCGCGAACTCGCCCTTCGACGAGTAGAAGTACGCGGTGATTTCCCAAACCCACGGATCGGTCGCGCGGCCTTGCTGTTCGAGCACCTTCGCGACCCCGAGCGATTTCCGCTCGTAGAAATGAGCGAGTGGATAAAACGGCACGAGCCCGATGCTGTAGCAAATGGTTCCGTATGCGCGCGCGAGCTCCGCCGACGGCGGCGCATTCTCGGCGAGATTGAGACTGCGCATCGACGCGTACAACAGTGGAGCCGTCTGATTGTCGAAGAAGATGATGTGCGACAACCGCTCGTAGCAGAGCGACGCCTCGAGCGCTCGCGCCGCGGCCTCGCCCTTCCGAACGAACCACTGCTGCGGAAGGAATCGATGCGCCATCTGCTTGACTGCTTCACCGGCGAGGCCCAGCAGAACTCCCGCGGCCGTCGCTGGAAAGCTTGCGCCGAGCAAACCGGCGCTCTGCTTGAGATGAATGCGCGCGCGATCCATCTGGCCGTCGCTGAAGTACGCTTCGCCGAGCGCGCGCTCGAGCTTCGCGACCTCGAACGTCGTCGTCGGAACCGTCCGAAAGAGATCGAGTGCGTAGGTGAGCTGTGGGATCGCGTCGCGATAGCTGCCTCGCTCCACGAGCTGTCGCCCCGCCATCGCGGCATAGGCTGCTTGCTTCGCCGGGTTTGTCCTCGCCTCGCGCCAGTGATACGCGAGCGTGAGTGCATACTCCGCGAGCACGTCCGCGTGCACGGACTCGATCGTTGCGGCGATGCGTTCGTGCATCGCGGACGTCTGCGCCGTCGTGAGCGTCTCGAGCACGCCCTCGCGCATCTTGTCGTGCGCGAACTGATACGAGTTCTCGGTGACGGCGAACAGGTTGCTCTCCGCCGCGCTCGCGACGAGCCGCTCGGCATCGCCGTCGGTCTCCTCGAGTGCGCGGAGCACCTCGGTGTCGATCTCGCGCCCTTGGACCGCCGCGAGTTGGAGAAGCCGGTTGAGCGCGACGGGAATCGATTTGAGGCGTGCCAGCACGATGTTCGAAAGCGTGCCGCGCACCATGTCGCGCGTGACGGGCATCCGGCCGACGCGTTCGAGTCCGCCGGCTTGATCAGCGAGCGACCGCAATGCTTCGACGACGAAGAACGCGTTGCCCGACGTCTCCGAGTGGAGCATGTCGGCCATCGTCGTCGAATACTCCGCGGTGTCGCCAAGCATCGATCGTGTCAGTGTCGCGATCTGGTCGCGCGGCAAGCGATCGAGCGCGATGTGTCGCGCTTCGACGAACGTGTCACGCAGATGCGGCGCTTCCTCCGACCGATAGTTCGCGACGATCATCAAGCTCTGTGATCCGAGCTCCTCGGTGATCCGCCGCAACAGCGTCAGGCTCACGTTGCCGGCCCACTGCAGATCCTCGAGGATGAGCAACGTGGGACCAGGGAGACGCTTCAGCAGGCGAATCATCAACCGCTGCAAGCGCTCCTGCGCCGATTGTGCTTCGAGATCGGGTGCTGGTTGCACCGCGTGTCCGACGAGACGCGCGATGTCCGGCACGACCGCTCTGAGCACCGACTTGTCGAGCGGCGTCAGATCCTCTTGCAGCGCGAGATAGCGAGCGATCTCGCGCCAGAGTTGGTACGACGATCCGGCGTTGCTCACCGCTTGACCGCGCATCACCGGCGCGCCGGTCACGAGTGCGTAGACACGCAGCTCGTCCATGAGTCGCGACTTGCCGACGCCGCTCTCTCCGCCGATCAGCCAGAGTCGTCCTGCGCCGCCGCGGCGCACATCGCGCCACGCGCTCTTGAGTTGATCGAGCTCCGTGCCGCGGCCGACGAATTTCGCCGCTTGAAGAAAGCTCTCGCGGGTCGCCTCGGTTTCGCCGACGTCCGGCCGCTCGATCGCCTCCGCAATCGCGGCGAGGGCTGATGCGGCGCTCGAGTATCGATCGTCCGGTGCCTTCGACATCAGGCGTTGGATGATCGGCGTCAGACGTCGCTCGACGTTCCCGCTCGGCAGCGCCGACAGGTTCGGCGCGTCCGTCACCACCTGAGAGAGCAGCCGCACGACGGAGCTCGTGTCGAACGGATGCCGTCCCGCGACGACCTCGTACATCATCGTGCCGACCGCGTAGAGATCGGCCGCCGGCGACGGTGCCGCGCCGCCGAGCATCTCCGGCGCCATGTACGCAGCCGTTCCAGCCGCGTTGATCCCCCCGTGCTGCGCTTCACTGTGCACGGAGATGCCGAAGTCCAACACCTTCAGCTGGCCGGAGTCGTCGACGAGAATGTTGCTCGGCTTGAGATCGCGATGGACGATGCCGCGTCGATGCAGATACACGAGCGCGCGCAGTAGTTGCACGAACAGATCCGCTTTGCCGAGCGCGTCGAGCGACGATGATGCGGTGACGATGTCGCGCGCATTCGGGACCCAGTCCATCGTGAAGTACGGCCGATTCTGGTCGTCGAAGCCAAAATCGAGCACGCTGATGATGTTGGGATGCCGGAGCGACGCAAGAAATCGAAACTCGTGCGCGAGCGCGAGTGCCCCCGGGTCCGTCGAGCCATCGGTGCTCCCGGAGGCCATCGTCAACGAGACCGAGGACACGCCGTCGGTTCGCCATTCTTCCGTTCGATTCAGCGCGAGCGGCGAATCCGTCAATACGCGTTTCAACGCCACCTGCCGCTGAGCGAGGCGATCTTCGGCGCGAAAGACGACGCCCATCCCCCCCTCGCCAATTTCGTCGAGGAGTCGATACCGATTCGAGATGAAAGACGTAGTTGGCTTCAGCGCTGTCGCCATCGTCGGTGGCTGCGGGGATCGGCGGGGACCGGTCGAAGCACGGTGCGGAAAACGTACGATCCGAGTGCGGGTGACACCAGCCGGGCGTGAGCTATCAACTGGCTGACATGGGAAGTACCTTAGGGCCGTCCGCCGACGGGCCTCGATGACTTCCCCTCTTCAGCAGCAACTGCAGGAATCTCTCGGTCCGGATTTCCACCTCCAGCGCGAGCTGGGCGCGGGCGGAATGTCGCGCGTCTTTCTGGCCGAGGAACGCGCGCTCGGCCGCCGCGTCGTGGTGAAGGTGCTGAGCCCGGATCTGGCGGCGTCGATCTCGGCCGAGCGATTCGATCGAGAAATCCGCCTGGCGGCGCAGCTGCAGGATCCTCGAATCGTTCCGCTTCTGCGGGCCGGCACGATCGGCGATCTGCCGTTTTACACGATGCCCTACGTCGAGGGCGAATCGCTTCGGGCACGCCTCGACCAGAAGCCGATCTCCCTCGACGACTCCATCGGCATCCTGCTCGACCTCGCACTGGCGCTCGAATACGCTCACACGCGAAGTGTCGTTCACCGTGACGTCAAGCCGGAGAACATTCTGTTATCCGGACGCACCGCGGTGGTCACGGATTTCGGAATCGCGAAGGCGATTACGGCTGCGACATACGCCGGCGCCGGAAGCACGTTGACGGGGCAGGGCACGATCGTTGGAACGCCCGCCTACATGGCGCCGGAACAGGCTGCCGGCGATAACGTCGACGCGCGGACAGATCTCTACGCCTGGGGCGTCATCGCGTACGAAATTCTTAGCGGCGTTCACCCGTTCGCGTCCCGCACCACCGCCCAGGCAGTTCTCGCCGCGCACCTCTCGGAGAAACCGGAGTCGCTGGCCGCCAAGCGCCGCGATTTGCCTCAGTCGTTGGCGGCACTCGTCGATCGGTGTTTGGCCAAGGAGCCGAGCGCGCGGCCACAGAATGCTTCTGACCTGGTGGCCGCGCTGAAGGAATCCGTTCGGCCGATCGACCAGCGCGGAGTGCGCGTCAGCAGACGGCAGATTGCGGCTGGAGCGATCGCGATCGTGTTGGCGATCAGCGCCGGTGTAGCCGCATACGTCAGGTACGATCACCGGCGATGGGCGCGCGACGCAGCAGTGCCGGAGAGCGACAAGCTCATCGATGCGTACCACATGATTCCGGCATTTCAGACGTTGCAGCGCGCCAAGGCATATCTGCCCGCCGACACGCAGATCGCACATGCGCTCGAACGCGCGACCTCGGTGGTTTCGATCACCTCGTCGCCGCCAGGCGCGGGCATCGAGATTCAGGATTATGTAACGCCTGACGGGCCATGGTACCGAGTCGGCGTGACGCCGCTCAACAATGTTTCGATCCCCGACGCCTACTTTCGGTGGCGAGTATCGAAGCCCGGCGTCGGCGAATACACCGTTGCTCCGTTGACGCGCGAGCGGATGAGCTTCTCGCTCGACAGCGCATTGAGCGCGCCAAACGGATCCGTGTGGGTTGGCGCAAGCACGTGGGCCGCCTTGATCGGCTTCGTCGGATTCGTCGGGCCGTTCAACCTACCCGGATTCTATCTCGACAAGTTCGAGGTCTCGAACAAGCAGTATCAGGATTTCATCGACAAGGGCGGTTACGACAAGCGCGAGTACTGGACGCACAAATTCATCGACCACGGTCGCGAGCTTTCGTGGGAACAGGCGATGACCCTGTTCCGGGATCGCACCGGACGCGCGGGTCCATCGACGTGGGAAGGTGGGCATTATCCCGAGTCGCAGGCCGACTATCCCGTCTCAGGCGTGAGCTGGTTCGAGGCATCCGCTTATGCCGCGTTCGCCGGACGCAGTCTCCCCACGTTCGCACAGTGGTTCGAAGCGGCTCCAGCCGCGGCGAGCCATGCGATTGTGGAATTGAGCAACATCTCACGCACGAAGCTGGCGCCAGTTGGTCAGTACAAGGGCATTGGAGCATTCGGCACGTACGACATGGCCGGCAATGTGCGTGAATGGGTCGCGAACGAGCTCGATGCGGATCGTCGATTCATTCTCGGCGGCGCGTGGAGCTCGCTCACCTACTTGTACGCCGATCCCGAGGCGCTCTCGCCGTTCGATCGCTCAGCCGAGAATGGCATCCGGACGGTGCGCAACGTAGCGCCGGTTCCTGCCGCCGCGTCAGCGCCGGTGAAGCCCTTCGATCGCGATTTCTCCAAGTACAAGCCGGCGTCTGACGAAGTGTTTCGCGCGTACAAAGCGCTTTACGAATTCCGGAAAACACCGCTGAATCCGAAAGTCGAACGGGTCGAAGCCGATACGCCGGATTGGCGGAAGGAGCGAGTCTCGTTCGACGCGCCATACCTCGGTGAACGGATTCCGGCATATCTGTTCCTGCCGAAGAAGGTCAAGCCGCCCTATCAAACGGTGATCTTCTTTCCGAGCGCTCGCGTGCTCTCCATCCGCAACAGCACGACACTCGGCGATACGGCGTTTTTCGATTACGTCGTCCAGAGCGGACGCGCGGTGCTCTATCCGATTTATCAGGATACGTATGAGCGGCGTTCGTTGCATCGGTTGCCTGGTGCCGCGCAACAGATGGATTTGATCACACAGCGGGCGAAGGAAGTCGAGCGGTCGATTGACTATCTGTCGACGCGGTCTGATATCGATACGACCAAGCTCGCGTATCTCGGCGTCAGTATGGGATCGGCCGAAGGCGTGATCTACACGGCCTTGGCTCAGGATCGTTTGAAGACGGTGGTATTCCTGGACGGCGGATACTTTTTGAACCCCGCGCACGCCGGAGCCGATCAAGCGGACTTCGCGCCCCGGTTGAAGAAGCCCGTCTTGATGGTAAACGGCCGGTACGACTTCACATTCTCTCTCGAGAGAGCTCAAAACCCCCTATTTGCCATGCTTGGCACGCCGGCGGCGGACAAACAGCACGTCGTGCTCGACACGCCCCACGACGTTAGGGCACGACGACCCGAGCTCGTTCGCACGGTGCTGGGCTGGCTCGACAAATATTTGGGTCGCGTTCAATAGCTCGCGCGAGGGGCGAGCCGGCGGCTACGTCGAGTTACGCATTACATGAAACGCGGTCCATCGTCTAGGTTCGGAGGAATCCCATCCACCAGACCGATGCGCCGACTGCCGTTTCTTCTCGCGTTTCTCTTGTTTGTCCCGTCGCTTGCCGCCCAACAGACGGCGCCGCCGGATACAGTCACTCGACAGATCATTCACACGCGCGACGGATCGACGCTGGTCGGCCGGATCGTCGCCCAGGACAGCACCTCGATCCGTTTCGAGACGAGCGGCGGTCTCCTGGTGCTGGCTCGCTCAGCCGTGCTGAACATCGAGACGGTGAAGGCGGGCGCGATCCACGACGGCGAATACTGGTTCCCGGACCCGAATCGCACCCGCTTGTTCCTCGGCCCAACGGGACGCACGTTGGATCAGGGCGAGGGGTATTACCAGAATACGTATCTCGTTCTTCAAAACTTCGCCGGCGGCATCAACGATTACGTCACGATGGGCGGCGGGTTCTCACTGATTCCGGGCGTCAATCCGAGCCAGTGGCTGTATTACGTCACGCCGAAGGTGGGCGTATACCGCTCGGAGAATCTGAACGCCGCGGTCGGCGCAATCGCCGGCTATCTGGATGAAAGCGACGTCCACGGAATCGGGCTCGCGTACGGTGCCGTGACGAAGGGTGGGCCGGACGGCAGCGTTACGGCGGGCGTGGGATTCGGCTACGCCGGGTCGAAGATCGAATCAAACCCGGTCATCCTGCTCGGTGGCAATCAACGCATTACGCGCCGCTTCACGTTGCTCACCGAGAACTACTTCTATATCAAGAGCGGCACGACCTCGTCGTGTACCATCAACAACTGCTCCGACAACACGAGTTACCAGCTATACGGGGCGTTTTCGTACGGGCTCCGCTTCATGGGCGAAAAGCTGTCGGTCGATTTCGCGTTCTTCAACCCCCTGGGTCCCGGTGCAGACAAGATCTTCCCCGGAATTCCTTATATCTCGTTCGGCATGAAGTTCTAACCGCTGCAAGCGGTGAACGAATGAAAAACGGGCACCAACGGAGCAAGAAACCGTTGGTGCCCGTTGTCGCGTTGCCTCTCTAACGGAGATACGACTTCGCGATCATCATGTGGACGCCGACGTTCCCGTCCACGAGCTGCGTGATGTGAAGATCCGCCGCCATCGACGCCGCCTGATAGGCTTGCGTCTGCGTGATGTGCTTCGTCTCCATGAGGAACTTCACCATCTGCGAGATCGCCGTCTTCGTCGCCACCGCGAGCGACGTATCAGTGCCCATGGTGATCCAATGCGTCGGCGTCTCTCCGCGCGGCCACTCGAGCTTCATATCCTTGTGCACGACTAGCTGCACACGACCCTTGAGATTCGTTTCGAGCGCGGTCTGATCGACTTCGCCGTCGCCCTGTGCAGCGTGGCCGTCGCCGATTTCAAGCAGCGCGCCTTTCACGAACACCGGGATGTACAGCGACGTACCCGCGATGAGCTCCTTGTTGTCGAGATTTCCCGCGTGCTTGCTCGGCGGATTGCTGCTCACCCGGCCGAGGCTCGGGGCGGGGGCGACTCCGATCGATCCCCAGAACGGTTTGAGCGGAACCGTCACGCCCGGGGCCACTTCCGCCGTCATCTTCTGCCGGTCCATCTGAACGAGACGGCTGCCGCGCTGCTCGCAGAGCTCGCGCATGTAGCCGCTGCAGCCGTTGTAGCCGTACGGAATCGGCAGCGTGATCGACTGGATTCGTACCTCGAGCACGTCGCCTGAGTCGGCGCCTTCGACGAAGATTGGCCCGGTGAGAATGTGTCCTCCGGGTCCTCGAAGCGAACCGGTGTCCTGTGCGACGATGTCCCGAAGATTCTGCGGAATGTCTTCCGGCTTGACGCCCATTCGCTCGAGGCCCATCGGCGAATTCGTCAGCATCGTCTCGACTTCGACGATGTCGCCCGACTTCACGCGAACCGCCGGCTTCGCCTCGGACCAGTAGTAGCCGTAGGCGACGGTCGATGGCGTCGCGGGAAGCTGATGGACAGTCTGCGCGCCGAGCGCGCCGGTGCACGAAAGTAGAATACCGAATGACGCAGTCGACAAACGTCGCATTGAGTTGCTCCTGAGTAGAACGTCGCGCGATGCCGCCGGAGATGCGGCCGCCCTGTAAGTGAAGCGACTCGCCTGCCTAGCTCAAGAGGCAGGTCGCACGAGTGGCCACGAGTGGCCACGAGTGGCGCCGAGCGGCCGATCGAGTTCTCTTCAACCCGGGCAACTCGACTCGAGGCGAGCCATGTTCGACCAGAATGGAGTGACGCGTCGAAGCTTTGTCGGCGGAATGGCGACCGCGGTGGCCGGCGGCTACGTGAACTTCAGGTCACCATCACGATTGTGGCCGCCAACCAGCCGCGGTAGCGAGGAAGATCCGTACGATCTCGTCGCGAAGCTGCACTACAACGAGAATCCATACGGTCCATCCGACGCCGTTTTAAAGGCAATGACGAAAGCCTTCAAGTACGCGAATCGGTACGGCTATCCAGACGCAGATATCGTCCAGAAGATCGCCAGATACCACGGCGTCGAAGCGAACCAGGTCGTCCTTGGCGCCGGATCAGGCGAGATCCTCGACGTGGCCGGGTCAGCGTTCGCCAGCAACGGCAAGAAAGTGTTGGGCGTCGAGCCGTCGTACGGCTATGTGTACTCGCACGTATCGAGTGTGATGGGCGCGGCGATCACGCTGCCGCTGACGTCAGACTATCGGCAGGACATTCCCGCGCTGATTCGTGCCGCGAAGATGCACTATCGCGAGATCGGCTTCGTCTACATCTGCAATCCGAACAATCCCACGGGGCGCATCGTCACGAAGGACGAGATCCGCCACTTGCTCGACGAGCTTCCGCAGGACATGCCAGTGCTCATCGACGAAGCGTATCATCACTTCGTGGAAGATCCGAGCTACGCGACGTCGATTCCATACGTGACCGAAGGACGGCCGGTGATCGTCACGCGAACGTTCTCCAAGATCGCCGCGCTCGCCGGCATGCGACTCGGCTACGCGATCTCGCAGCCGCAGCTCATCGATCGCATGACGCCGTACATCAGCGACTCGATCAACGCTGTCGTGAAGTGGGGCGGCGCCACGGCGCTCGAGGACACGTCGACGCAGGAACATGTGAAGAAGGTGACGCTCGAGCTCCGCAAGCAAACCACGTCAGAGCTCTCGGCGATGGGCTACAGCGTCGTTCCGTCGGAGACGAACTTCTTCATGGTGGATCTCAAGCGTCGAGTCGAACCAGTGATCGCCGCATTCGAGAAGAAGGGCGTGTTGGTCGGCCGTCCGTTCCCGCCGATGCTGGAGCACCTGCGCGTGTCGATCGGCACGCCGGACGAGATGAAGCGCTTCATCGTCGCGTTCAAGGAGATAATGACGTAAAGGCGCGCTGCAAGCGGGCCAGAATCTGCGCAACGCGCGCATCATTCCATGGCCCGCTTGTCAGCTCAGCTATGCCGCAGCGACCGTCATTGGAGTCTCATCCACGTTTGCCAGATGAGATGGTCCAGCGGAACCCGTCGGGATCGCGCAAGCGAAAGATGCGCGGTCCCCATGGCATGGTGGTGGGCTCGGTATCGAGCTCGGCCCCGTAGTGCTTCGCCCTCGCCGCCAGCGCGTCAGCGTCTTGCGTGGTGCTCAACTGAAGCGAGAAGCCTTCACCCTTCGGGCGGTCGATTCCTTTCGCGCCGTCATCCTGCGTCAACAGCAGAGCGGCAGTTCCGGCCTTCAGCGAGATCGCGATCAGCCTGCCGTTCCGTTCATGCTTTCGATCGAGCGTGAAGCCGAGCGCCCCCTGGTACCAGGCAGCGCTGTGTTCGAGCTCGCGTACGGTGAGAGATGCAGCGAGATCGTACGCGTCGAGTGGTTCGTGATCGGACATGAAAAAGCCCTCTCGTCGGAGATGACGGGAGGGCGGGTCGCGCGGAATGCGCGTCCCCTACGCGGGCTCCCGTCGTGCGTGGCAACGAATGCGTGTCGTAGGGGCCTCCTTGCTTGGGGACACTGACAACATACTACGTGTGGACTCCGTAGTCATCTCACGCACGATCATTTTGAATCGATGACCACTTGCGCGTTCAACAGGCGCACGGTGAGCCGTCGCCCCGCGGCCGTGACGAGAGCAATCCTGCCGGACGGACTGCGTCCGATCGCGACGCGGATACTATCCTGGCCGCGAGTGAAGAACACGACCGGACCTCGCGCAAGATCGAGTGGATACGCGGCCGGCGTGTTTGCGCGCAACGTGTCGCCGTGGGGCAGGGGATCCAGCTCAGGGCCACGCCGATCGAGACGGTAGTCACCAAGCGCGGAGCGCTGCCCGACCTGGATGATGAGGTCACCGCCGAGCGTAACTGCCTGGAAGGCGACGGGCTTGCCGTGCAGATCGGTGACGCTCGCTCGGAGCGGCCACTTCATTGACGGCGCATTTGCCTCGCCGGCGACGGCGCTACCGATCAGCAGGAGCAGGAAACCGGTACGGATCATGTGTCATCCTCCACGTCATGTGATCGACGATCGAGCGTTCAAAGCCAGTCGTTGGAAGTGGCTGTGGATCCGACAAAAGCGCTCCAGAATCAGTCCCTGATAGACCCATCCGGAGAGGACGTGTGTTTCTGTCCACCTCCAGAGGACTCAAATAAGAGTGCGCGAACGACGCGCGCATATCAATAGCCGATCTCGCCGCCGGTCGGAGACTACCTCGCGAGCTGATCCGCCAACGCATCAAGTAGAGAGTCTCCGTGGATAATACTTAGGTATTGACCTTAGTATTATCCGGCGATAGAATCTCTGTGTCAGATCAGACCACCCCACGAGTCGACCGGTGTTGCAATGGTCCAAGCCGCAGTCGCTGACGACGTCTTCTACGCCCTGTCCAATTCGACTCGGCGGAAAGTCCTGGAACAGCTGTCGGCCGGACCAGCCACCGTCAGCAAGCTGGCAGCGCCGTTCGACATGAAGCTTCCCTCGTTCGTGCAACACCTCTCGGTGCTCGAACAGAGCCGACTGGTGAAGTCGAAGAAGCGAGGCCGTGTGCGGACATATGAGATCGTACCCGACCGGTTCAAAGTCGCTGAAGACTGGCTGTCCGCGCGGCGTGAGTTGTGGGAGGCTCGACTGGACCAGTTCGATCAATACGTCAAACGACTCAAGGAGAAGGAATCGGAATCATGAGCAAACAATTCACGATCAATCCGAAACTTGATCTCGCTATCGAACGGTTCATCGACGCTCCCACGCGGCTCGTCTGGGAGGCGCTGACGAAGCCGGAGCATCTCAAGGAGTGGTATATGCCCAAGGCGTGGGGGCGTGTATCGCGAACCGAAATGGACGTGCGACCGGGCGGCATCTTCAGCATCGACATCACGACGTCGGACGGTCAGGCGTTTCCCAACCTCGGCTGCTTCCTGGACGTGATTCCGATGGAGCGGCTGGTCTGGACCTCCATGTTGTTCCCCGGCTACCGTCCGGCGGTCTTCGATGATGTTCCGATCACCGCCATCATTACGATGGAGAGCGTGGGAACCGGCACTCGCTATATCTTCACGGCGCTGCACCGGGACGAAGCAGACTTCGAGAAAAACAAAACGTCAGGTTGGCAGCAGGGAACCGAGATCGCGCTCGACCAGTTTGTGGCGCATGTGACGTCGATGAAGTAGCTCGGAGCGACTTGCGACACCGGCCCGCAGCTCGGGACATTTCAGTGGGCGTAGCTCACAATGCGCGAGAGCTGCCATTACGCGAGGGGCGCATAGGACTCGAGGTAGCCGCACCCGAGACACCGGAATGTCGTGACGGGTAAGTGCTCTTTGCCTTTGAGTTTCAGTCCCGTCCATCGGCTTCGTTCCGGGAGCCCTTCGATCCATTCACTTGGAACGCGTGTGCCGTGGGCGTTGTCGAGAATGAACCCTTCTTCCATGGGGGCGCCGCACTTTGGACAGGTTGGAGCAGATTCTGGCGACATGATATGCCGTTGACGTGGGTGTGCTCGGCCCGCGGGCCGACCTACAAACTCCGCTTCCAGAAATCGATCACGCATGAGAGGCGTCGTGAAAGGCTGCGCCGCCGGCGCCGATCGCGCTACGGACGAATCGGCGTAGTCGGCCCGTCCTTGTTCGCCTCGAGAATCGCCCGCCGTTCCAGAGCCGTCTCTCCATTCGTGATCCACGGCGCCGCCGGATCGCCTTTCAGATAATGTCCGAACCACTGAAGGATGCGCCGCTCGTAATCGATCTGGTTCTCCTTCTTCGCCAGGCCGTGCCCCTCGCCCGGGTACATGAGCATCACGACATCCTTTCCGGCGCGGCGCGCATAGTTATAGAACAGTGAACCCTGGCGCGGATCCACCGTGCCGTCGTCGGCGCCGACCTCGAGCAGCATCGCCTTGGCTGGCATGTTCTGCACGTTCGCGAGCGGCGAGTTGTCGATCATCGCTTTCATGTCTTCCCACGGCGCCACTTCCATTCGGAACTGGCCCGTTTCCCAGTGGTCGAACTCCGCGTTGCCGCCGCTCCAGTGGAGCTGGCCGGCGAAGCTGACCATGTCCGTGATGCCTGAGCCGACGACGGTCGTTGCGAACAGCTTGCTGTGCGTGCCGAGGAACGCGGCTTCGTATCCGCCCTGCGAGTGCCCAACGTGCCCAACGCGCGCCGGATCGACGAGCCCGCGAGCGAGCACCGTCTTCACCGCGGCTTCCACCGACTGCTGTGTGCCGAGCCCGGGCTCGCGCGGGCGGAAGACGATGTCCGGCAGCAGCACGAAGTAGCCGTTCTGCGAGAAGACCGTCGTGTTGTAGTAGTTCGTCTCGCTCGGAACGATGTAGTTGTGAAAGCCCTGCGAGAGCAGCTCGTACGTGTACACGATCATCGGATACTTCTTCGATGGATCGTAGTTCGCCGGATAGTAAAGCAGCGCCTGAAGCGGAACGCCGATCGTACTCTTGAAGTTGAACATCTCGACTTTCCCCCACGCGTAGTCCTTCGCGAAGGGATTGGTCTCGAGAACCGCTTTTGCGTTCGCGATGTCCGTGCCCATATGCAGATTGGGCGGCTCGTCGTACCGCTGACGCGAGTACGCGAATACCGGGGCGCTGTCGGCGCGCACGAGAGCGGAGTAGGCCGCGTCGGCGAGAATGATGCGCTTGACGGAACCATCCGCTTCACGAACTGCGTAGCCGCTCTGCTTCGTCTTCTTGCCGCGCAATGAGAAATACTGCGGCTTGGACAGATCGTACGCGCGATCTTCGGCCGAAGCGGTGAACGGCGCGAAGTTCATGAGCCGATGCACGACGCCGTCCTTTGCGCCGTCGGTGAGTCGCGTGCCGCCCGATCCATCGAGCGCGATACGCCACACGTCGTACGTGTCGTTCACGAGATACGCATCGCCGCCCTTCGCCCATCCGGCTGGGAAGATCACGGGCGCGACGTTATTCGGATGATCGTCGTCGTGATCGACGAAATCCGCCTTCTTGCTCGACGTCAGCGACGCCGTGAGGTTCGTCCTCGTGCCGCTCGCGATGTCCACTGTCCAGAAATCCTTTCCGTCGGACCACGTGAGCTTCGTACCAGCCGGATTCGCGCCGAAATAGTGGCGCACCTTCTCGAGAACTTTCTTCCGCGTGCCGGTCGAGAGGTCGACGACGTAAATGTCTGCGTCATCGCGTCCGAACTTTTGGCCCCAGCCGTAGGGCTTCGTGTCGGTCTCGGTCGCGTAACGCCCGCCCTCGAGAGCGACGGCCTGTTCGTTCAGGTCGGTTCCGATCTGCACGACCTTGTTGTCGGCAATTCGCCAGGCCGTCAGCATCGTGGCGCGTAGATCGCGCTGCTCCGAGTTCATTTGCTGCCGGAGCATGCGCACGTCGTTCGTGTGCCAGATCTCGACATCGGAGACTTTCTCATCGCTCTTCTTGATCGCGTTCGCGACCGGCTCGCGATTGCGGATGCCGAAGTAGATGAGGCGCCCGTCTCTCGACCACGAGGGCCGGCGATAGTCCGCGATGCGCATCCCAGAGGGAAATCCGCTGCCCTCGGCGGGATCGAGATGCAGCGTGCCTTGCTCGCCGCTGCCGACATTCGTCCACGCGATGAGAACGTGCGCCGTGTCCTTGAACTCCTTCGCGACGCGTGTGCGCAGGACGGCGAGGTCAGTCGACTTCGGCCGCCACGCGAGGCCGCGATACTGCGACGTCGATGACTCGAGGACGCGCATGACGCCCGTCTTCGCATCGTAGAGCTGCACGGCGTTTCCCGCGCCCGCGTCGGTGTCGATCGTGAGGGCGAGCAGCGAGCCCGCATCCGCCCACGCCTGCTCACCGACATTCGCGAGCGACAACCGCGTTCCGCTCGCGAGCTCCTCGACGAGGACTTCGCTCGTCTTCTTTCCGTCGGCGGGATAGCGCGTCATCGAGATGAAGCGGCCGTCGGGGCTGAACGAGAACGCGCTGATGTCGTGCACGTCGAACGTCTTGCCTGTCGCGAGGTTTCTCACCTCGAGCGAATTGCGAACTGGCTTCTTCTCCTTCACCAACTTTTCGCGATCTTTCGGCGAGATGCCGATCGCGTATGCGATCCACCTGTCGTCGACGCTGAACGTCGGCGCCGATCCATAGGTGACGACGATCGTCGTGTCGCGCGCGCCCCCGCGGATCCGCAGCTGATTCTCCTCGTCGACGCGATTGACGGCGGCGGCGAGCCAATCTCCTTTCGGCGAGAGCCGTGGCGCGCCGAGAATTTCCCATTTGCCGTAGTCCTTCGGCGTGATGAGCGGCTTGGATTGAGCAGCGAGTGGAGCGGCGAGCACGCTGGCGGCGAGCAGCGCGGCGGCAGTTGCGCGAGTCATGCGTCGATTCCTCGGGAGGCGCGGGCTGGGGTGGTGCCGGAAAATACGGCGGGTGCTGCGCCGCCTGTAAGACACCATCGGCGGGCTCCGTCGTTGGCACGGTTGCGTCGCGGAGGGGCCGTTCTATCACGGATTGACACGGGCACGGAATGGAAAAAAGACCTCACGAAAAAATGAAAACCGCTCGCGACGCCATGATTAGCGTCCCGAGCGGCTTCGTTGAAAAAGAGAGTCTCGTTTTTCGGTGCCGATCTGTTTGTGACCGTTTCGATCCGTGATCGGCAGTTCGTCCTTCTAGAAGCCGAGCGCCCGCGCCACGTTGATTCGGCCCTTCCCGAAGAAGGGATCGGTGCCGGGCTGGCCGACATCATCCGCCGACTTTTCGATCAGATGCTTGATCTGCTCCGGCCGGCCGTGGCCGTACGCCGCGACGAGCTGAGCGGCGAGACCGCTGACGTGTGGTGTCGCCTGGCTCGTGCCGATGAAGCCGGTGATGATCGTGCCGGAGCTGCAGGGCGTGATCGGACCGATCGCACTGAGGCCCACGACCGCCGTC
>Ga0207707_10001540_pt1 | contig 21228 bp, 19 predicted proteins | sample KBSC83BmetaG_FD_184336 | JGI IMG/M metagenome (GOLD analysis project Ga0207707, IMG submission 184336) | Corn rhizosphere microbial communities from Kellogg Biological Station, Michigan, USA - KBS C8-3B metaG (SPAdes) (version 2) | ecosystem: Host-associated > Plants > Roots > Rhizosphere ...
GTCAATACGGCGAACGTCCCGCCGGCAACCTGCGCATCACCACCGCGTCCGGGGCGATCCTGGCGCCGGCGCTGGCGGCGTTCATGGCCGCGTACCCCGACATCACGCTCGAAATCAACGTCAACACGGCACTCATGGATCTGGTTGCGCAGGGTTATGACGCCGGCATCCGGCTGGGTGAGCGGCTGGAAAAAGACATGGTCGCGATTCCACTCGGCGGTCCGATGCGTTCGGTGGTGGTGGGCGCGCCGGCCTACTTCGCGCGGCACGGCAAACCGAAACATCCGCGTGATCTTGCGCGCCACAATTGCGTGCGATTCCGCTTCGCCAGTGGCGGGATCTATCGCTGGGAATTCGCGCACCCATCCGGCGCGCAGCGTGGACGTTGGTTCGAAATCGACGTCGGCGGCAGCCTGATCGTCAACGACAACGCGCTGGCCGTCGCCGCTGCACGCGACGGTGTCGCGCTCACCCACCTGATCGCGCCAGCCGTCCAGGCCGGCCTCGATGCCGGCTGGCTCGAAAGCGTGCTGGATCGCTGGTTGCCGCCCTACGATGGCCTGTACCTCTACTACCCCAGCCGCTACCAGATGCCGCCGAAGCTCCGCGTGTTCATCGATTTCCTGAAAGCGCACCTTGCGTGATCGCCCGCCCTTCGACTCCGCGCCTGCAGTGCCGCATCCCGGGCGAACGCATTTCAAACTGACGCACTTCCCCCCATCGCGTAGTATTGCCAACTTGTGCCCCGCTCCCTTCAGAATCAATCCCCCACCAGGAAGAGGAAGTCCACGATGCGCAAACCCATGATTCGTTCAACGTTGCTGGCCGCCCTGCTCGCCTGCTCGTCCCTCGCCTTCGCCGCGACGCCACAGCAGGCGTCGCCCGGTACGTCTGCGACCGCGCCGCACGCGCAACAGCAGCGTCAACCCAACCTGTTCGACGAGCTTGGATTGACGGACTCGCAGCGATCCAGTGTGCGCCAGTTGCTGCAACAGAGCCTCCAGCAGGCGCGCCCTGAATTGCAGGCGCTGGGCCAGAAGCGCATGGCGTTCGAGAACGCCACGCCCGGAACCAGCCCATTCCAGAGCGCGGCCAGCGACCTTGCGCAGGCCGAATCGAGCGCGGCGCACGCCCAGGTCCTGCGCCAGGCCGACCTGCGCACCAAGATCTACAACCTGCTCACGTCCGAGCAGCGCACCAAGCTGGCGTCGCTGGTCAAGCAGCGCCAACAGGAAATGCAGCAGCAGCGCGCGGCCGCTCCCGCCGCATCGCACTGACGCGCAGGCCTGAAAACTGAACACGGCCAGTACCGCGGGCCGTGTATCACGCTGAGGTCGCATTCGTTCGTCAACGCCCGGGCGGGTGTGCGCGTTCTGCACCTTACATCCCCCGCAGGAGTTCCCCATGCGCAAGACTCGTATCCTTTCCGCCGCTCTCGTGACCCTCCTGGGCTGCGCGCCGCTGGCATTCGCGCAGCAAGCCGGCCACACCTGGCACGGGCATCACGGCATGGCCATGGGCGGCCACATGTACGACCAGTTGAACCTCAGCGACGCCCAGCGCACCCAGATCAAGCAGTTGACGCAACAGGACTTCGCACAAGCCAAATCGCAGATGCAGGCGCTGCGGCAAGCGCGCCAGGCGTTCGAGTCCGCGACGCCGGGCACGGCCGGCTACCAGACCGCCGCCAGCAATCTGGCCGAGGCCGAAGCGGATGCGGCACGCATGCGCACAACCAACCGCGCCAGCTTGCGTGCGCAGGTCTACCAGGTGTTGACGCCCGCGCAACGCACCCAGCTCACCAGCCTGCGCGCCGAGCACAAAGCGCAGATGCAGCAGTGGCGTGAATCGCACACGCAAGGCGGCGACGCCAACGCGCCGGCTTCCTCCGCCGCGACGCAGTGACACGGCAAACGGCGTTGACATCGATGACACGCGGACGCCGGATGCATGCCGGCGTCCGTTTGTCATGTTTGCTGCCGTCGTGCATGGCGCTGTTTGCGTGTTCTGATGGCGGCACGAACGGCTCACCGCCAGCGCAACCCGCCATGTCGGCGCCAGCAAGCAGCGCGTCCGAATCGCCCCATGCATTCGTGAGCCAAACGCGGGGTTTCCGCATCGATGTCCCGTCCGGCTGGACGCTGCGGCGCGATTTCCAATCCAGCTATCTGACCAACGACGCGTGGAAGACCTTTGCCGCGCCCGGTTCGCAAGGCGAGCCCGTGGTGTCGTTGACCGTGCCGGGTTCCAACCACATCACCGATGCAGAAATCCGCATCGGCGTGAGCCGCGCGCCGGCAGAAGTGCAACGCTGCACTACGCCACCGTCCGCCGTGCGTGCGGGCAGCGTCGCAACCCAGCCCATCAACGACGTTCCTTTCACGACGTTCGAAGCCGCGGACGCGGCCATGAGCCACCACCTCGACGTGCACGCTTTCCGCGTGGTGCACGGCGGCGCCTGCTACGCAATCGACCTGCTGGTATTCGGCGTGAATCCGCAGGTTTACGACCCGCCCGCCACACCGCCCTTTTCCGATGCAAAAGTTTTCGATGCGATGCGCGCGGTAATCCAGACCTTCAGGTTCGAACAAGCCGCAGGTCAGCCTGCGGCCAACGCTTCCACCGCCGCGCGGTAATCGCCTGCGATGCGGCCTTCCTCTTTGTGGCGGAAATCGCGCACCGCCCATTCGCCGCCCGCCATCACATCACGCACCAGCGGCGTATTGCCGGCGAACAGGAACGTATCGAGCACGCTTTCCTCGTCACGCGCGGCGAGCAGCGGCGAGGCGTCGTCCAGCACGATGACATCGCGCGCCGAAGCTTCGCGCATGCCCGCGGCTTGTCGTCCACCGCGCAGCGCACCGGCCCAAAGTGTTTCGCCGACGCTTGCGCCGGGTTTGCGGGCCGCGATGTTGCGGTGCCGCGTCATCAACCGCTGACCGTATTCGAGCCAGCGCAATTCCTCGACCGGGGACACCGAAATGTGCGAATCGGAGCCGATGCCGAACGTCCCGTCCGCGTCGAGGTAGTTCGCCAGCGGGAACAAGCCATCCCCCAGGTTCGCCTCCGTCGTCGGGCACAGGCCGGCCACCGCACCGGATTTCGCGATCGCGCGCATCTCCTGATCGTCCAGATGCGTGGCGTGCACCAGGCACCAGCGCGCATCGACCTCGGCATGCTCGAACAGCCACTGCACCGGACGCGCGCCGCGGATGCCCAGGCAATCCTGTACCTCGCCGATCTGCTCCGCGATGTGGATGTGGATCACCCGGCCGCGTGCGACGGGCGCATCCAGCACCTCGCGCATCGCCGCTTCGGGCACCGCGCGCAGCGAATGCAGCGCGATGCCGACGCGTAATCCGGGCGACTCCAGCGCGGACAACGATTCGAGCAGGCGCAGGTACGCATCCACGGACAATCCGAAGCGACGCTGACGATCGGACAACGGCCGCCCGTCGAAACCGCCGGTCATGTACAGCACCGGCAGCAGGGTCAGCCCGATGCCGGTCTCGCGCGCGGCCTCGATGATCGCGCGCGACATCGCCGCGCGATCCGCATACGGCGCGCCATCCGGCGCGTTGTGCAGGTAGTGGAACTCGCACACGCGGGTGTAGCCGGCCTTCAACATCTCCACGTACAACTGCGCCGCGATCGCGTGCAATTCATCGGGCCCGATGCGTGAGGCAAAGCCGTACATCGTCTCGCGCCAGGTCCAGAAACTGTCGTCACCGGGGCCGCGCCGCTCGGCCAATCCCGCCATCGCGCGCTGGAACGCATGCGAATGCAGGTTGGGCATGCCCGGCAACGCGAAGCGTGCGTTCACCGCCGCGCCCTGCCCTGCCATTTCGCCGCTCGTCCAGCCAGCGGGCGTCCATACACGATCGTCCGGCCTTTCGCCCATCGCGCCTGCGCTCCGCGCCGCCCGTTGCGGCGCCACTGTTAGGATGAAGCCATTGTGCCACGCCGAACGCCGCACCTTTCACGTTACCGATGACGCCGCGCTACGACCACCTGCTGCTGGACTGCACACTCGCGACCGTCACCGGCGATTCGGGTTACGGCTTGATCGAACACGGTGCCATCGGCTGGCGTGGTGGCGCAATCGCGTTCACGGGTGCGATGCACGTCCTCCCCGGCGAACCGGAAGCCATTTCCAACACGCACGAATCGGTGCATGGCGCGCTGGTGACGCCGGGGCTGGTCGACTGCCACACGCATCTGGTGTTCGGCGGCGAACGCGCCAACGAATTCGGGATGCGACTGCATGGCAAAAGCTACGAAGCGATCGCACGCGCGGGCGGCGGCATCGTGTCCAGCGTGCGCGCGACCCGCGCCGCAAACGAAGATGAATTGCTGCGTCAGTCGCTGCCGCGCGCGCGAGGGTTGTTGCGCGACGGCGTCACTACGCTCGAGATCAAGTCAGGCTACGGACTGGATCTCGATACCGAAATGAAGATGCTGCGCGTCGCGCGGCAGATTGGCAATGAGCTTGGCGTTACGGTGCGCACGACGTTTCTGGGTCTGCACGCGCTGCCTTCGGAATTCAAGGATCGTCGCGCCGATTTCATCGCGGCGGTTTGCGATGCGTGGCTGCCCGCCATCGCCGACGAGGGATTGGCCGACGCGGTGGATGCGTTTTGCGAAGGCATCGCCTTCACGCCCAGCGAGGTGCATCGCTGTTTCGATGCGGCACGCAAGCTTGGCCTGCCAGTGAAGTTGCACGCGGACCAATTGTCCGATCTCGGCGGCGCGGCGCTGGTCGCGGCGCATGACGGGTTGTCCGCCGATCATCTGGAATGCACGGACGAAGCGGGCGTGGACGCGATGGCGCGCGCCGGCACCGTGGCGGTGCTGCTGCCGGGCAGTTTCTACGCGCTGCGCGAAACACGCGTGCCGCCGATCGCGGCGTTGCGCGAACGCGGCGTGCCGATGGCGATCGCCACCGACCTCAATCCCGGCACTTCGCCGCTGCGCTCCCTGCGGCTGGCCATGAACATGGCCTGCACCTTGTTCCGCTTCACCCCAGAAGAAGCCCTACGCGGCGCGACCGTCAACGCGGCGCGCGCACTGGGCCTCAAGGATCGTGGCTCGCTCGCGCACGGCCAACGCGCGGATGTCGTGGTTTGGAATGCACGGCGGCCCGCCGAACTGGCCTACTGGATCGGCGGCGCGCTGGCATCACGCGTGTTCGCCGGCGGGGTGGAACTGCGGCTGCAGACATGAAAAGACCCCGCAAGCGGGGCCTTTCCGGAAACACCTGACCGCGGGTTACGCGGATTTCTTCGGCGCGGCCTTCTTTGCCGCCACCTTCTTGACGGGCGCGCGGGTGGCCGGCTTGGCGGCCTTGGCAACCGTTCCCTTCACCACCGCCTTCGATTTCGCCGAATGCGGGCGGATGTTGCCGTGGCTGCCCGCGTAAATCTTGCCCTTGCGTGTCTTCTTGTCGCCCTTGCCCATGTCGGTTCCTGATGATGGTTTGGAATCCGCGCACCACGCGCGGTTGCCCGCATGGTAACAGCGCTCAACGTCTGCGTCAGTGCGTCGACGCCCGCGGAAACTGCTCGGTTACCTTGCCATCGGCGTCGAGAAACTGCAGGACGGGTTTGCCGTCGACACCCACCTTGGCGACGATGCGCGGCCGGCCATCAGGATCCGTAAGCGTCAATTCCGAAGACCGATCATCGTCGGTGCCGAGATATATCCGATGTTTGGCGCGCGGATGCGTTTTGAAGAATTGGTGGTAGGCCGCGTCCTGTTGTGCCTTTGGAAAGCCGCGGACCTTATTGTCGAGCTTGGCAAGAGCCTCCTCGGACCAGTCGGGCTGGTCGTTGATTTCGAGGTACGAGGACTTTCCGTCGGTATTGTCGAGGTTTTGGATTACCACCGTCTGGTCCTGGTCGTAGGCGTCGAAGCTGAGGTGCCCGAAGCTCGATACCTTGCCGTTCTTGTCCTTGTGTCCGCCATAGAGCAAGCCGCCGTCCTCGGTTCCCTCGTCGTTTAGAAAGAGGATGCCGCCAACTTTGCGATCCGGCCGAGAATATTCCCTGCCGTGGAAGAATGATCCCGGCGAATCCGCGGCATTGGAAATCACCATGCGCAGCGTGCCGTCGGGCTCGACCACGTTGATGCGGTGCACGGTGATCTGGTCGAACGTCGCGCGCCGGGCGTTGGACGTCGCACCCATCAGCACGGTGCCGGCGAATACCAGCGTCAGCACGCCAGAGTAGATCATCAGGAAACGTTGGCCGGAAGGAAATTTCATCGGAATGCCTCCGCGTCACCACAGGGGTATCCACTATCCGCTCAAGCCGAGGGCCACGGCAATGCCGGAAGTCACGCGACGCTGCGAGACATCTGTCATCAGGCGTCTCGCTCGCCGTGCCCGGAATCCCGGCAACCGGACTCGGGATCGAGGCAATCGCTGGATTCGATCTGCACCGTCACATGGCTGATCGAATAACGTTCGCGCAGGACGTGTTGGACCGAACGCATGACCTGCTGTGCATCGCCACCTTCGCGCAGCCGTGCGTGCAGCGTGGCCATGCGCGAACCGGATGCGATCTGCCAGACGTGCAGGTGATGGATTTCGGCAATCGCGGGGTCGGCCGCGGCCAGCGCCTCGCGGATTTCCTCGGTCGCGACGCCCTCAGGAACGCCTTCCAGCAGGATGTGCGAAGAACGTTTCAGCAGCACGAACGCGCCGCGCAGGATCAGCAGCGACACCAGCAGCGACAGCGCGGGATCCGCCCACTCCCAGCCTAGATAACGCACCAGCAATGCCGCGAACACGGTGGCGACGGAGCCGAGCAAATCCCCGAACACGTGCAGACGCGCGCCAGCGGTATTGAGATTGTCATGGTCATGATCGTGCAGGCTGCGCAACACGATGGCGTTCACGGCCAGGCCGATCGTGGCGACGATCAGCATCACGCCCGATTCGATGTGGATGCTGTCGAGCGCCAGCAGGCGCCGGATCGCTTCGTAAACAATTCCGGCGACCAACAGCAACTGCACCAGCGCGTTGACGAAGCCCGCCAGCACTTCCATGCGCGCGTAGCCGAAGCTGCGGCGTGCGTCGGCCGGTTTCAGCGCATATACCGCCGCGGCCCATGCCAGCGCCAGCGCGCCAGCGTCCACCAGCATATGCGCGGCATCGGCAAGCAGCGCCAGCGACCCGGACCACCAGCCGCCCAGCGCTTCGACGACGAGCATCAGGCATGTCAGTGCGAATGCGAACGCCAGCCGGCCACGGCTGCTGCCGTGGGAATGCTCGTGCTCGTGAAGGTGGGCGGGGTCGTGCGAATGCGCCATGCGCGCAGCGTAAGGCTCACGCTGCAGTTACACAATTACGCATGAGAACAACTTGCGGTGTGCCGATGCGCGAGCACCAGGTTCGTGACGTGCGCGCTGGCGACCAGCAGGCCGCCCGTAACGACGCTGGTGGTATGGATCACGACGTGCGCATTGATGTCGATGGCCACACCGAGCACCAACAGCACGATGCCCGGAACCATCACGAACAGCGCTTGCGGATGCCGATGGCGCCGATACGCGACAAGAATGCTGGTACTGGCCAATACCGCGGCACAAGCGACGAAAGTCCTTTCGAAGGTGTGGCCGGCGAGAAACTCCAGCCCGATCAATGGCAACAGCGCCAGCACGAACGGCAGCAGCATGCAATGCACCGCGCACAACAGCGACGCCGTGGCACCGACGCGATCGATCACCACGGCGAAGCGTCGCGGCGATGCGTGAGCCAGCGGCGGCACGGCAGGTACGGAAACGGGTTGGACGAAAGGCATGTCCATCTGCGCGGAAACCTCGCCGACGATGCTGGCCGCGTCACGGCATGCACCTTCGGAATCGAGCCTTGGCTTCAGTTGATTACGCAACATTATAACATTTCCATGCATCGGGGATGGCAACCGGCCTTCAAACCGGCGTGCCGTTCAGAATTCCTTGCCGAGACCGACGAAAAAGCCGCGTCCGGGTCCGTACTGGGGCGCGCCTACGCCAATGCCGGAGCCGTCGCGCAATTCGTAAACACGGTCCAGTGCATTGATCACGGCCAGCCTGCCTTCCAGTCTGCCGACACCCGGCAGGTTGAACGCGTGGGTCAGGCTGAAGTTCAACTGGAAATACGACGGCAGCGACGCGGTATTGGCAAATCCGCGCCGCAGCCCGCTGCCATACACGAAGTCAGTGCCGATACGCGTGCCGGCATCGATCGCGTAGCTCAGGCCACCCGAGCCTTCCAGTTTCTGGTCGTGGTCGAGATGCACCCAATGCGTGTCGATATATGCCAGTTCGTCTTCGTCAAAATTGTATTGCCCGGAAATGATGCCCTTGCCCATCGCCCGGCTCTGCGCGAGGTTGAAATACCCGCTCCACGGACCGTCCTCGTAATTGGCGGAGAACTCGACGCCGCGCACGCGCCCGCGCGCGTAGTTGAACGGCGAAAACACCAGCGCCGCGCCAAACTGGCCTTCATCCTGCAAATAGTTCACCTGCCTGTAGTAGGCATCGAGGCCCAGGGTCAGGTGTCGCCCGACCTTCTGCGACACCCCGACGTCGTAATAATTCGAACGTTCCGACTTCACGTCGCCGGCCTCGTCGTTCGGCAACTGGTTGGTGGTGCCCCGGTACAGGATGATGTCGGCCGGCGCGATCAGCTCGGTAGGCGGCGGCGTGAAATAGCGCGCGTAACCGGCGTGCAGCGTGGTGCCCGATGCGACATTCCATACCAAACCCGCACGCGGGCTGATCTGGCCCTCGTTGACGTAGGCGTGCACGCGGTCGGCGCGCAGGCCGGCATTGACCACCAAGGCATCGGCGACTTGCCATTGATCCTGCACGTACACGCCGTAGGTCCGGGCCTGCTTGCGATGATCGTCCGCGATCGCGAACGGGATCGTCGAGGTTTGATTGCCGTCGGCATCGGCGGGAAACACCAGCGAGTCGTTGTTCGACATCGCATGCTCGGCGTCCGCATACAGGCCGTAGCGAAGCAAATTCGATTCGCCCAGCGGCGTCGAGAAATCAGCCTGCAGGGTGTCGGCGCGGTTGCCGCGCCCCACGGTGGAGGCCACGCCGTTGAACATCAGGTCACCGATTGCATCTGGCTGGAAGTTGACGCTGGTGTAGCGCTGGCCCAGCGCGACCCGGTAGTCGGTATCGATGCCGTCGGCATGGCCTTGCAGACTGAACACACCAAAGCGTGTGACCTCGCGCTGGTTTTCGTTCAATTTTGCAGAATCGAAATCGCTGATGTCGCCATACACGAACTGCGGCTTCTGCCCCGGGTTGTTCGGGATCTGGAAGCGGTTGTCGGCCGTGCCGAAATAGAAGCCAGCGCGCGTGGCACCATTGATCAAGTAGGAAACGTAGCCGAAGGATTTCACCTGGTTGGCGTGATCATGGATGGCATCGCGCGACGGCGTCGGGTTCTCGATGCCGATGCCGCTCTGGAGGAAATCCGCGGTCAGGTAATACGACCAGCGGCCCTGGTTGCCGTGCAGTTCGAAACCGGGTTCCAGTGTTCCATGCGAACCGCCGTACACACCCACGCTGCCGCCGTTGCCCAGTTGCGCGCCGGACTTGGTGGTGATGTCGATCACGCCCGCGGTCCGATAGCCAAATTGCGCGGGCAGCGCGCCGGTCAGGAACTTCAAAGATTCGATAGAACGCACATCCAGCGTCTGGCCAAAACCGCTGATGCTCTCCGGAATGATGATGCCGTCGATCCGGTATTGGAGGTTGGCGTGATCGCCGCGTACGTGCAGTTGGCCGAACGAATCCTGCACCACGCCGGGCGCCTGCAGCAGCACCTGGTTGAGCGGCGTGTTGTCGCCCTGCGGCATTTGGCGGATGGCCTTGCGGTCGAACACTGTCTGACTGGTGCCGGTATCCGGCGAAAGCGCGTTGCGTGCGCGGTCGAGGTTCGCGCTGACTTGTACGGTGTCCAGCGTCAGTGGCGCATCCGCTCGACTCGAAGCCGCAGGCGCCGAAACCGCGCCGGGGGCCGCTTTGCCAGTAGGCGGGCCCTGCTGCTGCCCGAGAGGTATTTCGTCGGCAATTGCGGCTGCGTGGGTCAGGCCGCCGGACAAGGCCACCAGGATCGTGACAAGGATTTTGCGGTGCATGCGGGTCGAGATTTGGCTGATCGAATCGATGAGTTGTTATGTTATAACATTTCATACATGATCGCAACACGAACGAAATCGCCCGTGGGCGCGCGGGCGACAGATCAGGACGGAAAAGAGAAACGCAGCTCGATCAGGCCGAGCCGCAGCGCATGCAGACGCCGTGAACTTCCAGCGTCTGGGCCTTGGCGCGGAAGCCGAAGCCGCGTGCCTGCTGCTCGATCAGTTTCGCGATCGCGCCTTCGTCGCACACTTCGGTCGCGTTCTCGCACTTATCGCAAATCAGGAACGGCACCTGGTGCGCTTCGGCGGGGTGCTGGCAGAACACGAATGCGTTGATCGATTCCAGCTTGTGGATGAACCCGTTTTCGAGCAGGAAATCGAGCGCGCGGTACACCGTGGGCGGTGCGGCGCCGGCATGGTTGTCGCGCAAGGATTCGAGCAAGTCATACGCCTTGACGGGCTTGCGCGCCTTCGCGACCAGTTCCAGCACCTCGCGGCGCAGCGGCGTCAGGCGCAAACCGCGCGACGTGCACTCGCGCTCCACCTCGCGCACGATGCCCGCGGCATCGTGGTGATGGTGGTGCGAAAGCTTGCGTACGGTGATGGTCATGGATGCATTCTAACGCTCACGCCGGAATGCGCATGCGCTGCCACTTATGTCAGGGCCGATATCGCAGATTGCAAGCGTTTCCGCTCAGGCAATCTTCCGCTGGAGCGCCTGGCGTTGGTCGAGCCGTCGCCGCGCCGGCCCGTAACGTCCGGGCGGCAGCGCCCACAACGCGGCCCACGCGATCGGCCCCACCACCAGTCCGAGCACGATGCCCAGGGCTATCCTTCCGCGCCACCAGCCGATCACGGCGCCCACGACCGCGCACGCGAGCGTGAACCAGATCAGCGGCCACCACGGCACCAGCACCAGCATGTTGTGCAGCAGCCGCCAGAACGCACCGGGGGTTCCGGGGTCCACGCCTTGCAGGAGTTTTTGCAGAAGGTCTTGCATCGGGAATCGGGAATCGGGAATCGGGACAACCACAAGCGTCGTCATTCCGGGGCCGTCTGCGGCTTTGCCGCAGACGGAACCCGGAACCCAGCATCTTTGCCGTCAAACGTCACTGGGTTCCGGATCGCTGCTGCGCAGCGTCCGGAATGACGATCAATTTATCGTACGCGCAATCGCGTCATCGATGCGCTTCAACGCAACGTCACGCCCGGCGAGATACACGGTGTCCTCGATCGACGGCGACACCGCGGTGCCGGTCATCGCCACGCGCAGCGGCTGCGCGACCTTGCCCATGCCGATGCCGCGTTCTTCGGCCACTTCCGCGACCAGCGCGTGAATGTCAGCCGGTTTCCATGAAGACAATTCCGCAAGCTTCGCGTGCATCGCGCGCAACACATCTGCCGCGCCGTCCGCGCGCAGATGTTTCTTCACCGCCTTGTCATCCCACGCCTCGATCGGCGCGTACCAGACGCGCGCCTGTTCGGCCATGGCTTTCAGCGTCTGCACGCGCTCGCGCAACGCGACCACGACTTCGGCCGAATCGGGACCTTTCGAAACATCCAGTCCCAGCCGTTCCAGATGCCACGCAAGTTCTTTCCCGAGTTCGCACGGGTCGCCTTCCTTCAGATAGTGCTGGTTGAGCCAGCCCAGCTTGGCGAAGTCGAAACGCGCAGCGGAATGGTTGACGTTGGCAATGTCGAACAGGTCGATCATTTCCGGGATGGAAAAGATCTCCTGGTCGCCGTGCGACCAGCCGAGGCGCACCAGGTAATTCAGGAGTGCGTGCGGCAGGTAGCCGTCCTCGCGATACTGCATCACGCCGACCGCACCGTGGCGCTTGGAAAGTTTCTGTCCGTCCGGACCCAGGATCATCGGCAAGTGGGCGAAGCTGGGCACCGGCGCGCCCAACGCTTCGTAAAGATTGATCTGACGCGGCGTGTTGTTGACATGGTCGTCGCCGCGGATCACCTCGGTGATCTGCATGTCGAGGTCGTCCACCACCACCGCGAAGTTGTACGTGGGAAAACCATCCGAACGCAGCATCACGAAGTCGTCGAGTTCGGCGTTGGCCCACTCAACGCGTCCCTTGATCTTGTCATCGAACACCACGCTTCCGGATTGCGGATTCCTGAAACGCAGCACGCGGTTCGGATCGTCACGATACGGCAGGTTGGCATCGCGCGCGCGGCCGTCGTAGCGCGGCTTCTCGCCGCGATCCTTCATCGCGGCGCGCATCGCGTCCAGTTCTTCCTTCGACTCGTACGCCCAGTATGCCTTGCCGGCATCGTGCAATCGTTGCGCGACTTCGCGATAGCGGTCCATTCGCTGCGTCTGGTAGAACGGGCCTTCGTCGGGATCGAGCCCCAGCCAGTGCATGCCGTCCAGGATCGCCTGCACCGCCGCGTCAGTGGAACGCTCGCGATCGGTATCCTCGATGCGCAGGATGAATTGCCCACCGCGATGGCGCGCTTCCAGCCAGCAGTACAGCGCGGTGCGCGCGCCGCCGATGTGCAGGAAACCGGTGGGGCTGGGGGCAAAGCGGGTGCGGAAGGTCATCGGGGAACGAGCATTGTGGGAACGCGAAAGTTTAGCGGATCGGGCTGGAAGCCCGGCTGCTGCGCCCCCATGATTCCCGCATGGCCGATCCGCAGCATCCCGAACAAAAGCCGTCCGATCCGAATGCGGCCAAGCCGAAGCCGGCAGTGACGCCGCACGCGACCGCGGCACCGCGCAACGAACACGCAGGCGCGACCACATCCGAAACACTCGCCGCGCCACCCGCGGCGCCTGAAAAAGCCCGTTCCGGCAGCGGCACGCTGCGGGTGCTGGCGATGTTGTGGCCGTACATCCGCGGCTTTCCGGTGCGCATGTCGATTGCCGCCGCGCTGCTGGTGATCGCCAAGATGGCGTCGGTCTACGTACCCTACGCTTTCAAAGGCATCGTCGATCACCTGGATCCACGCATCGCCGCGCTCACCATTCCGATCGCTCTGATCGCGCTGTATGGCGTGCTGCGCCTGATCGGCGCGCTATTCGGCCAGCTCCGCGACACGGTATTCGAGCGCGTCAGCCAGCGCGCGATGCGTGCATCGGGACTGGACGCATTCCGGCATCTGCACCAGCTGTCGCTGCGCTTTCACTTGGACCGCCATACCGGCGGCGTCGGCCGCGACATCTCGCGCGGCACCCGCGGCGTGTACAACCTGCTCGGCTGGGTGGTGTTCAACATCGTGCCGACCCTGTTCGAAATCGCGGTGGTGATCGCTTTCATGCTGCGGCAACTGGATTGGCGTTATGCGATCGTCACGCTGGTCACGATGGTTGCGTACATCGCCGTGACCATCTGGATCACCGAATGGCGTACCGCCGGCGTGCGCGTGATGAACGAGGTCGAGAGCCTGGCCAATGCGCGCGCCATCGACAGCCTGCTCAACTACGAGACGGTCAAGTATTTCGGCAACGAGGAATTCGAGGCGCGTCGCTACGACGCCGACCTGCGCCGTTACGAAGACGCGGCGGTGAAGACCGAGAGTTCGCTGGCCGTGCTGAACGGCGCGCAGGCGCTGGTCATCGCGATAGGCGTGACCCTGCTGATGGCGATGGCGGCTTCCGGCGTGGTCGCGCACAAGTTGTCCGTCGGCGACATCGTGATGGTGAACGGTTGGCTGCTGCAGCTCGCGATTCCGCTGAACATGCTCGGTTTCACCTGGCGCCAGATCAAGCAGGGCGTGATCGACATGGAACACATGTTCGGCCTGCTCGACGAACACGCCGAGGTGCAGGATGCGGCGAACGCGAAGCCGCTGGTGGCGCGCGGTGGCGAAGTGCGTTTCGAGCATGTGTCGTTCCACTACAACCCGGATCGCGCGATCCTCGATGACATCGATTTCACCATCCCGCCGGGCAAGACACTTGCGGTGGTCGGTGAAACCGGTGCTGGAAAATCCACCCTGTCACGCCTGCTGTTCCGCTTTTACGACGTCAGCGGCGGGCGCATCACGATCGACGGCCAGGACATCCGCGAGGTCACGCAGGAATCGTTGCGTGCCGCGATCGGCATCGTGCCGCAAGACACCGTGCTGTTCAACGACACCATCTACTACAACATTGCCTACGGCCGCACCGGCGCGACACGCGACGAGGTGCACGCCGCTGCGCGCGCCGCGCACATCCATGACTTCGTGACGAGCCTGCCGCAAGGCTATGAATCCACGGTCGGCGAGCGCGGCCTGAAACTCTCGGGCGGCGAGAAGCAACGCGTCGCGATCGCGCGCGCGCTGTTGAAGCATCCGGCGATCCTGGTGTTCGACGAAGCCACCAGCGCACTCGACACGCGTACCGAGAAGATCATCCAGAACGAGCTGGCCGAGATCGCGCGCGGGCGCACCACGCTGATGGTCGCGCACCGGCTTTCCACGATCGTCGATGCGGACCAGATCCTGGTGCTGGATCGCGGTCGGGTGGTCGAACGCGGCACCCACGCCGGATTGCTCGCGCAGGGCGGCCGCTACGCGGCGCTGTGGGCCCTGCAGGCCCGGCAGCCCGTGGAACCCGTTTCGGCCTGACGGTTTATCGTGCGATCGTCCCTGATCGCTGTACCTGATGGCTGCCATTGAATTGAGCAAGTGACAGACTCGTACACGCTCCGCTATTGCGATCCGATGATTGAACGCGAGCAGCCATCCATGGTGCGGGCGCCGGCCCGGTCATCCTTGGCCGGGCGCTCAGCCGGGCACGCGATGCCACCGGCATCGCGTAAGCGCCCAGCTTCGCCCTGACTTTCCACCAAAGCTGTAACCAATGTTTACCTCTTGGCACGCGTCCTGACGGGTCCCGATGCGTAAACTGGCACACGTGTTGCAACGACCGCTGCAAGGGCATTGATCTGCCGCGGCCATCGCCGTGGGACTCGGAGACTACGCCGCCATGCAAGGTAACCAGGACATGACATTCGATTCGGAACAGGTTGCGGCGAATGCGCCGCGCACTACCGCTGCCGGTCTGGAAGCGTGGTTGTCGGGCGCGCACCCCGACGCTCCGCAGGTCGAGGCCGTGCCGATCGAGGACTTGCAGATCGATGACGGAATGCCGGAGCTTGCCGGAGTGCCGGAGTCGCCCCAATCCGAATTTGTCGAGCCGGCTGAAGTCGGCCCCGTCAATGCCGCCGAAGCGCTGGCCCTGGCGCTCGCCACCGGCACCTTCTCCAGCCCGCGCAAACTGGTCGGGCCGGACGGCGCGGAACTCGTGGTCGATCCCGAGCAAAACAGCTATCACTTCGAATCCACGTCGCTGAAGCCACTCGCCGTCTTGCTGGAGCAGCCTGCCAGCGCGTGGACGCCGATCTATTCCGAAGCACTCAAGGCCGCGCGCCTGACCAATACAGGCCAACCGCTCGGCCGCCTGCGCTGGTATGCGGGCCTGATCGCCACGCCCGGCATCCTCGGCCGCAAGCTGATTCGCAGCGAGCGTTACAAGTTGTCGCGCTGGCCCGAAACCGAACGCGAATTCCCGAAGCATTTCCGGCTCGCCAAGGAAATGGTGAAGGACTTTGCCAGCGTCGATGAAATCGTCGCCGCTTCGGGCATGTCGCACGAAGAAGTGGTCGACTACCTCAATGCCTGTTTCGCCGATGGACGCCTGGAAGCGCCGCCGAAGGCGCAGGAAAGCGATGCGGCGCAGCAAGGATCCCGCCGCGAGCGCCTGATGGCGCGCCTCAACAAGCCGCTGTTCGCGCGCTGAGCCGGCGTTCGTCGGAGCCTCATCGAAAAGCCGCGCGGAGCCATCCGCGCGGCTTTTTCATTTCACGTGGATCGTGATTCGTCTCGAAACAACCGGCGGATCGAACGGCACATGGTTGGCATCGCCGAGCTCGAGCTGCAGCGTGTGCGCGCCCGGCGCCAGATGCAGCACCGTTTCGGTTTGTCCGCCACCGAAATGCTTGTGATGTTCGTCGTTCGGAATGGGCTGGCCCGCCGATGGCAGCGTCGCGACGTCGATCAGCAGATGATGGTGTCCCGTGTCCTTCTTCTCGACGCCTGCCGGCGCCACGCCCATGCCCGACAAGCCGAAGCGCACGGTGACGTCGCGTCCGACAGTGGCGCCGTCGGCAGGACTGATGATGTACACGCGTGCATCGGCGGGCGCCCTGTGGGTTGGCAGCGCGGGGCTGGCTGCGGTCGCAAGCGCAGCCACGCCCGCAAGGGCAAAACCGGTCAAAAATCTGCGCATGATTCAACTCCTCCTCGGTGGCACCCGATCATAGCCCGTCAGGCGCGCGCCTCCAGCCGCTTCGCGCGCAGACGCAGCGCGTTTGACACGACCGATACCGATGACAAGCTCATCGCCAGCGCCGCGATCATCGGCGACAGCACGATCCCGAACACCGGATACAGCACGCCGGCCGCGATCGGTACGCCGATGGCGTTGTACACGAACGCGAAGAACAGGTTCTGGTGGATGTTGCGTACCGTGGCGCGCGACAACGCCCGCGCCCGCGCAATGCCGGAAAGATCGCCGCGCACCAGCGTGACGGGCGCGCTTTCCAGCGCCACGTCGGCGCCCGCGCCCATCGCGATGCCGATATCTGCCGACGCCAATGCCGGCGCATCGTTGATGCCATCGCCGGCCATCGCGACGACGCGCCCTGCCCGCCTCAACGCCTCGACCACCGCAGCCTTGCCGGCGGGCGACGCATCCGCGTGCACTTCCTCGATGCCCAGTTTTTGCGCGACCGCGTGCGCCGTGACGGCATTGTCCCCGGTCAGCATCACGATGCGCATGCCTTCCTCGCGCAGCGCCGCAAGTGCGGGCGGGGTGTCATCCTTGATGCGATCCGCGATCGCCAGCAGGGCAGTCACTTCACCATCAACGGCCATGAACATTACCGTCGCGCCTTCGCTGCGCAGCGCATCGGCTTTCTCACGGATCGCGGCATCTGCGCGCACGCCGGTTTCGTCCAGCAACCTGGCGTTGCCGATCGCGACGTCGCGGCCGTCCACGCGCCCGCTCACGCCGCGGCCGGTCAAGGCCTTGAAATCCTCCACACCCGGAATTGCGATCTTGCGCGCTTCGGCGGCCGTCACGATCGCCCGCGCCAACGGATGTTCGCTGGGCCGCTCCAGTGCGGCCGCAAGCGCCAGCATCTGCGCTTCATCGAACCCGCCGAAGGTTTCCACCGCATGCAGCGAAGGCTTGCCCTCGGTCAACGTGCCGGTCTTGTCGACCAGCAGCACGTCGGCGTTGCGCAGGGTCTCGATGGCGGTGGCGTCCCGGAACAGCACACCCATGTGCGCGCCGCGCCCGCTCGCCACCATGATCGAGATGGGTGTCGCAAGGCCCAGCGCACACGGACACGCGATGATCAGCACCGACACGGCGGCGATCAACGCATGCGCGGCCTTCGGTTCAGGGCCGAACCCCACCCATGCGATGAAAGCTACCACCGCCACGCCGACCACGGCCGGCACGAACCACGCGGCGACGCGATCGGCCACGCGCTGCAGCGGCGCCTTGCTGCGCTGCGCCTGCGCGACCAGCGCGACGATGCGCGACAACGTGGTGTCGGCGCCGACCTTCTCGGCGCGCATCGTCAACGCGCCGTCCTGGTTCACGGTGGCGCCGGTGACGCGATCATCCCTGCCCTTCGCGACCGGCATCGATTCGCCGGTCAGCATCGATTCGTCGACGTGGCTGGTACCGTCGACGACCACGCCGTCCACCGGAACTTTTTCACCCGGACGCACGCGCAACACGTCACCCGGCTGCACCTCGTCCAGCGGCACGTCGGACTCGCTGCCATCCGCGCCGATGCGGCGCGCGGTTTTGGGCGCGAGATCCAGCAACGCACGCAGCGCGGAACCGGTGCGGCGGCGCGCGCGCAACTCCAGCCAGTCACCCATCGTCACCAGGGTGACGATGACGGCGGCCGATTCGAAGTACACACCGACGCGGCCATGCATGTCGCGGAAGCTCGGCGGGAAAATGCCCGGCAACAGGAATGCGACAGCGCCGTACAGCCATGCCACGCCGGTACCCAACGCGATCAAGGTGTACATGTTGGGCGACCATGGCTTCAGCGAGCGCCAGCCGCGCACGAAGAACGACGCGCCGCCCCATAGCACCACGATCGTCGCCAGCACCGCTTCGATCCAGCCGGCGATCACATTCCATGGCGGCGGCAACCGCCAACCGAACAGGTGCGGACCCATCGCCAGCAGGAACACCGGAATCGTCAACGCGACCAGCGTCCAGAAACGGCGCGTGAGTGCGCGCAACCCGCCGCCGTCGTCCTCGTCGGCGCTCGGCAGCACCGGCTCCAGCGCCATGCCGCATTTGGGGCAATGGCCCGGCCCGACCTGCCGGACTTCAGGATGCATCGGACAGGTGTAGATCGTTTCCGCGGGCGCTTGGGAGTGCGTGTATTCGTGCCCCCCGCCGTGATGGGCATGACCATGCGCGGCGTGCGACGGTTCGGCCTTTTCCAGATACTTGTCCGGATCGGCTTGGAACTTGCTGCGGCACCCATCGCTGCAGAACCAGTAGCGCGTGCCTTGATGATCGGCATACCGATCCGAGGTCGTCGCGACCTGCATGCCGCACACGGGATCGATCGCCCGGTCCGGCGCGATGGGCACCGCATCGTGATGGCAGTGTGCGTGGGTGTTCATGGCGTTTCCTCGCCGCCCAGCGCACGCAGGATCGGGCAATGTTCGAGCGCGCCATGTCCGGGACACGCCTCGATGAGTTGCTTGAGCCCGCGCTTCATGCGCTGCAGTTCGTGGATGCGCTGCTCGACTTCACCCAACCGCGCTTCGGCGCGCTGCTTGACGGTTTTCACCCCGCGTTCGCGATCGGTGGAAAGCGCCAGCAGTTCGCGAATCTCCTCCAGCGTGAAGCCGAGGTCCTTGGCGCGGCGGATGAAGCGCAGGCGCTCGACCACGTCCGGCGCGTAATCGCGATAGCCGGACGCGCGCCGCTGCGGTTCGGGCAGCAGGCCTTCGCGTTCGTAATAGCGGATGGTGTCGATGCCGACGCCGGCGCGCCGGGCGACGGCACCAATGGTGATGTGTGGTGCGATGTGTGCGTTCATGCGCACATCTTAAACCCTTGACCATAGTCCAGAGTCAAGGGTTTCCATGAAGCACGCAAAACCCGGTCGCGCGAGGCAACCGGGCAGATACGGCCGCCCGGGAATCAGTGCATGCTGGAAGCCGGCGCAGGTTCAGCGGCCGTCGCGGCTGGCGGCGGCACCGACGCGGCATTTGCCGGAGCTGCCTCCATGCCCGGGGCATTCGCGGTGAGCGCACGGAATTCATCGGCGCTCATTCGCGGCTGTTTCTGCAGGTAAGCCACCATCGCCCAGATCGTGTGATCGTCGTGGGTCGCGCCCCATGCCGGCATCGCGGTCATCTTCAAGCCGTGCTTGATGATCCAGAACGCCTCGGCGGGGTTGGGCGCGAAACGGGTGAGGTTGGGCGGCTGCGGATACAGGCCGTCGCGCAATTCGGAATGGCCCATGCCGGGCGCGAGGTGGCAGCCCGTGCACATTTCAGCGTAATGCTCGGCGCCAAGCTTGACCATTGCGGGACCATCCAGCGGCGGCGGCTTGATGTCGGCGATGCGGCGGTCGACGGCGTGTTCGCGCACCATGCCGATCGCGTGCCGGGTAACGTTCCAGTGCGGCACGTCCGCGCCCACCTGGTAGATCCCGCTGAAGGCGAACGCGAAAAAAGCGATGATCGCAATGACGATCCAGAAAATCAGCGCGCCGATGAATCGCATGTGAGCCTCCGGAGAGCCGCGGCTGTGGCCGAGTGTTCTCGCATGCTACTCCGGACATCAGGCGGGTGCAGCGCAGCCGCCATCGCGACGGGTGGTGTTTGCGCGACAAGAGTTGCAAAATGGCGCGCCCGACTGGAATCGAACCAGCAACCGTCGGCTTAGAAGGCCGATGCTCTATCCGATTGAGCTACGGGCGCGTTGCTGGATATTCTGGCAAGAAACCATCCATGGTGCGACCGCTATCGAACATCCCACGAAGCGGCTGTTGTGGAAAGCCAGCACAGGGACGTGCGTGATAGAACGCGGCAAATTTACACTTGTCACGAGCCGAACCGAAGCAGCGATCAAGAATGATCGCACAAACAATGGTCGGGGCAGAGGGATTCGAACCCACGACATCCAGCTCCCAAAGCTGGCGCTCTACCAGACTGAGCTATACCCCGATGCAATAGCGGTCGACACTCGCCACCACAGGCGGCAATGGTACACGGCGCCGTCCGCGCGCGGGTCAACTCGGAACGGTTGCCACAAACCACAAACGAAAAAGCCGACGGGACGAACCGTCGGCCTTTCGTTGAATGGCGCGCCCGGAGAGATTCGAACTCCCGACCACCAAGTTCGTAGCCTGGTACTCTATCCAGCTGAGCTACGGGCGCATTGAAACTGTTGAAGCGAGCCGCGAATTATCGGTTGTCGCAACAAACACGTCAACGATTGAATGGCGGAGAGAGAGGGATTCGAACCCTCGATCAGGCTTTTGACCCGATACTCCCTTAGCAGGGGAGCCCCTTCGGCCTCTCGGGCATCTCTCCGGGGTTGTCTGCAATCTACTTCGAACCATCCATGGTGTTGGTTCCGCTCGGCATCCATGCCTCGCCCTCGCGTTCGGCGCGAAAGCCCACCGGACTTTCGCCAGCGCCTCCGCTCGACCTCTCGGGCATTTCTCCGAATCTGTTTTCGTACCAAACGAGTGTAACAACGACGTCGCGGCAAGCCGGTATTCCGTTCCAACCACCCTTCACGCACACGCCGACCTGGCAAGCCGGTCGGCCAGCATAAATGCGTGTCCGGTCTTGGTAAAGCCGTGGAACAGCCGGGCATCAGCCCCGGGCCGCCTCGTCCGCGGAAGACTCGTCGGAATCGGAAGCGGCGGAGCCCGCCCCCGCTTGGTGTTCTTGCTGGATGCGCTGGTAAATCTCTTCGCGATGCACCGCGACATCCTTGGGCGCGGTGATGCCGATGCGCACCTGGTTACCCTTGACGCCCAACACCGTAACGGTTACCTGGTCGCCGATCATCAGG
>Ga0207707_10001541_pt1 | contig 21226 bp, 18 predicted proteins | sample KBSC83BmetaG_FD_184336 | JGI IMG/M metagenome (GOLD analysis project Ga0207707, IMG submission 184336) | Corn rhizosphere microbial communities from Kellogg Biological Station, Michigan, USA - KBS C8-3B metaG (SPAdes) (version 2) | ecosystem: Host-associated > Plants > Roots > Rhizosphere ...
CGACCAGCTCGGTCGGGGTCATCTGCTCGGAGATCGAGGAGAAGCCTTCCAGATCGGAAAAGAAAACCGTGACGTTGCGGGTCTCGCCGCCGAGCGCCGGCAGCCGGTTCGACGCCAGCATCTGCTCGATCACCTGCGGCGCAAGATAAAGTGCAAAGCTCTTGCGCAGCAGCCGCTGGCCGCGGTCGGTCACGACCAGCCGATAGGCCGTCATCATCATGCCTGCGGCGATCGCCGCAGCAAAGGGCTCGATCAACGGCAGCACCAGCGCCTTCGAAAACAGCAGCATTGCAGCCACCGTCCAGAGCACGGCCAGGCCGAACGTGGCCGACGCGGCCCAGGCGGGCGCGAGCCGCCGCGCCGCCAGCGCCGCCAGCAACGCAAAGCCGATGGCGATCGAGAACTTCGGCAGCGGACCGAGTTCGACCAGCGCGTCGCGGGCGAGCAGATTGTCGACCGCCGTCGCATGGATATAGACGCCCGCGATCGTGCTGCGGCCGAATTTGGCGTGACCCGGCGGGGCCGGCGGCAGCGCACAGCGCGGTCCGTTCGCATGGTCCAGTCCCGTCGCAAGGCGCTTCGAAGTAAACTTGCGGTCCTCGGCATCGAGCAGCGTGCCGAAGATCACCACCTTGCCTTCGAACGCGCGCCGGAAAAACTCCTTGTTGTCGCGGCCGACGCAGCCGTGCAGATCGGCCAGCGAATAGGTCTGGATGTGGGTGGCGCCGCTGTCGAAATTCAGCGTCATGGTATTCTTGACCGCGCCGGGAATGCGGTAACCCGCCAGCGTCACGCTGCCGTCCTCGCCGATGACGGGCTGCGCCTGTTGCGCGCGCGCCGCCAGCTCCAGCGCCATCGAGGGGATCGGCCGCTCCTTGCCTGCAAAGGTGAGCTGCACGCGTCTGACGATGTCGTCGGGGTCGGAGTAGATGTTGAGCGGGCGAATGTTCTGCTGCTGGCCGACGGCGATACGTTGTCCGGGCGCGGGACCCACTGCGCCGTCGTGACGCAGCACCTCGCCGAGCACGACCTTGCCCGCATTGGCGCCGGAGCGCAGCGACAGCAGGAAGGGACGGTCGAAACCGCGCAGCTTCGCGCCCAGGATGTCGTCGCCAAAGGGAAGCTCGGATTGCTCGATCGAATTGGCAAAGACGATGTCGAAGCCCGCAACCTTGGCGCCGCCGTCGAGCACCGCGGTCAGCACCCGGCCTATCTCGGTGGTCCAGGCCGGCGTCGGCGACCCCTTGAAGGGTGCCGTCGCGTAGGTCTCCTCGTCGATCGCGATGACGGCAACGGGCGCAGCCGGGGCATCGTGGCGGACGCCGAAACCGTGCCGGCGCAGCGCCGTGAGGATGTCGATGGACCAGCCATGGAGATGGCTGACCGGTGGAAGCGCCGAGATGACGCTGCTCAGCAGGGCGACCAGGAGAACCGCGATGGCGTTCCGCCTGACGGCGCTCATGCGCGCTTCCGCCTCGCGGTCATGGCCGCGCTAAAGCGCGATAAGTTCAGGATGAAGCGTCGTCGCGCTTTAGCTCTTTGTTTGAGCATGACCTTTTCGGAAAACCGCTTCGCACTTTTCCGGATCATGCCTTAATTCAACGTCACCAGACGACCGATCACCGGTCCCGCGCCCGGCGTGGCACTGCTGTCGACCATGAAGGCGTTGAACTTCGCGTTCAGCTTCATCGAATAGGCGCCGCCGGGTTTCAGCGCGATCTTGCTCTTGGCGAGATCGTAGAACTTGCCGTGAGCGGGCGAGGCCTTGGTGAGGTCCACCTCATAATGCTCGCCCTTCACGTCAAGCCGTTCGACCAAAAGCTTGCCGCGCTCCGACGTCTCGACGATCGGCGATTGGCCGTGCAGCACCAGCGGCGGCGGTCCTTTCTGCGTATCGTCCCTGAGGCTGCGCACCAGCGTCGCTGCGCTCTCGCCGGCTTCCTTGTTGATGCGTTCGGCCTGGCTCGAATCGCAGGGCACCTTGCCGGCCTTGAATTCCGCGAGATGCACCGAGCTTTCCTCGGTGCCGACGATCACCGTGCCGATGCCCGAGATCGTCTCGCGCCAGCAGGATTTCATGTAGCCGATGATGATCTTTGCGCCTGCGCCCAGCTTGATGACCTGGCCGGGGACGACATAGTCCATCAGCTCGGCACCGGTCACCTTGCCCTGCACGTCCTCGACCACCGCAACCGGCGCCTGGCCGGCAGCATGGGCAACGCCGGTCAAGGCAACGGCGCCAATCATGGCGAAAAAGATTCGTTTCATCCTGAGAACCTCAATAGGCCGGGGCGCCATGCCCAATGTAGGGAAGGCACGGCCGCGCCGACACCCCTTATCCAGTCGGACTGCGGCATGATCCGGAAAAGTGCGAAGCGGTTTTCCGAAAAGATCATGCCCAAACAAGAAGCTAAAGCGCGATGACGATTCACCCTAAAGTCACCGCGCTTTAACGTCAAAGACACATAAATTGCGTGAGGAATATCACACTCAGTCGATTTTGAGCAGGCGGCGGGCGGCCGAATCGCAGGCCGCCCGCCCCCCGGCGTTAACCTGCCGGCACCATCACGACGCCCTTGTCCTTTGGCCAGCGCAGGCGCCAGGCGAAATTGATCTCCTTGAACTCACCCGGCTTGGCTTCAAACGCCCATTCCAGCACGCCGCGCTTGTCATGGACGTTCGTCGTGGTCGGCGGCGTGGTCGAGGGCAGCATCTCGACCGCGATCTCCTCGTTCTCGCTGACCGGCAACTGATCCTCGACCGCGATCTTGATCGCGAAATCATGGCCGTTGCGCACGGTGGTCCTGAACGCGCGCTCGTCGGTCTTCGACGTCACGATCAGGCCTGCCGAGCCTTCGTTGCGCTTGAGCACCGCGCGTTCGATCTTGATCTTGTCGTCGGCGCCGAAACCGAGCCGCACCGTCTCGTCCTTGCCGGCGGACGCCATCTTGCCACGCCCGACGAACATGCCGTCACGGTAGATCGACACCCTGCCCGGCAACAGCGGCGCGTCCTCGTTCTGCAAGAAGCTCGCCTCAAGGAAGGCGGTGGGATCGATGACCGGCGCCGAACGGATCACGAGATCCGGCGTGATGGTGGCGCTGGCGATGCGCAGGCTCTTGGCGCCCTCGTTGGCGCCGACACTGACGCGGCCGGGAATCCGGAATGACGCCTGGAACGTGCCGACTTCGGCCACGGCCTGCTGCTCGTCCGACTTCTCCTTCTTGGCGAGATTATCGACCGCCTCCGACGCCGGGGCCGGCGCAAGCGCCATACTGCGCCTGGCGTCCGCGACGCCACCGAGCATCTGGGGACGCGGCACCTGCGGATATTGCACGATCAGCGAATTGAGGTCGGGCGCGGCCCCGCCGCGCGCCGTGCGGACGGTGGAGACGCCGAGCGTCACGTTGGACCAGTCCTCGCCGGTCGACTGCGTGATCTCGGCGCGGCGCACCAGCTCGATCGAGGGCTTGCGGTCCCTGGTTCCGGTGTCGAGGCGGGCATCGTAAAGCGGCGTCCAGCGCGCCTTCTTGACCGAATAGGTGACCCGCAACGTCGCTTTCGTCGAAGCCAACGCCGCGAGATCGATCCGGACCTCGAGCTTGCTTGGGGGCTTGGTGTTGCGGTCCTGCTCGAGCCGCGCGATCTCGCGGTCGATGTCGCGCTGCTTGCGCTGCGCGTCGCGGATCGCGGTATCGGCCTTGGCGACCTCGTCGCTGACCGCAGCGAAAGCCGCACGCCATTCGTCGAGCGGGCGCGCCTCGCCTTTTTCACCCAGTCCCGCCGGCGAGGCCTCAGCAAAGCGCTCGGCGAATTTGCGGCGCGCTTCGGCCGCGGAAATCGTCCCATCGAGATCGGCGCGCTGGTCCTTCAATGCCTCGATGCGCTTGTCGATCTCCGGCAGGTTGACCGGGGTGACCTGCCGCGGCGGCCGGGCGTCGATTGCGCCGATCGTGAGTTTGGTACCCGCCTCGCCTTCCACCCGCAGCGACGACGGATCAAGTGTCAGCGGGAAATCCCTGGCGACCAGCGTGTTGTCGCCGGACGGCAGATCGAGCGTGATCACGCGCGTGACGCTTGCACCGTCGGGATAGACGGTGACGGTGTCGATCGCCGACGCCGCGTCAAGATCGGCGGCCTTCAGAGGTGCTGTGGCGAACGCGAGAAGCACGAGGCTCGTCGTACCAAGGTAGCTCGATAAAAATCGCATGGTTCTCTCCCTGCAAGGCGTTGCGCATCGCGCGCAAATCTCCTTCCGCGCTGGCGGCGCCAGCCGGATGAAGTCACACCCCCATTGGTCTCTTAGACGTTGCAGGAAAGGAGCGGGTTCGATTGCGGTTTCCGTGGGGCGCGCCGCGGCCGGAAACGGGGCGGCCGTGGAGGCGGAGGCGCGCGGCCAACTATCACACCATCGTCGTTGCGAGGAGCGCAAGCGACGAAGCAATCCATGGGCACCACAATCGAAGCGGCCAATGGATTGCTTCGCGGAGCCTGTCATCGGGCGCGCGTTCGCGCGACCCGTTGGCTCGCAATGACGAAAACATAAACGGCACGGCGACAGTCTCGCCGTGCCGTTCATATTCGTTCAGACCTTAAGGCGAACCTCAATAAATCTCGAACAGGCCCGCGCCGCCCTGGCCGCCGCCGATGCACATGGTGACGACGCCCCACTTGGCCTTGCGGCGGTGGCCTTCCTGCAGGATGTGGCCAGTGAGCCGCGCGCCGGTCATGCCGAAGGGATGACCGATCGCGATCGAGCCGCCATTGACGTTGTATTTTGCGGGATCGATGCCGAGCCGGTCACGGCTGTACAGGCACTGGCTGGCGAAGGCTTCGTTTAGCTCCCAGAGGTCGATATCGTCGATCTTGAGGCCTTGGCGCTTCAGGAGCTTCGGCACGGCAAACACCGGTCCGATGCCCATCTCGTCAGGCTCACAGCCGGCGACTGCCCAGGACACGAAACGGCCCAACGGCTGCAGCCCGCGCTTCTCGGCATCCTTGGCTTCCATCAGCACGACCGCGGCGGCGCCGTCGGAAAGCTGGCTGGCATTGCCGGCGGTGATGTATTTGCCCGGGCCCTTCACCGGTTCGAGTTTCGCCAGGCCTTCGATGGTCGTGTCGGGGCGGTTGCACTCGTCGCGCGTCACGACATAGTCGACGATGCTCTCGGCCTTCGTCGCCTTGTCGACAACTTTCATCTTCGTCTTCATCGGGACGATCTCGTCCTTGAACTTGTTGGCCTGCTGGGCCGCGGCCATGCGGCGCTGCGACTCCAGCGAGAACTCGTCCTGATACTCGCGGCTGAGCTTGTAGCGCTCGGCGACGATGTCGGCGGTGTCGATCATCGCCATGTAAATGTCGGGGGCGTTCTTCAGGAGTTCGGCGTCCAGGGCCTCTTTCGGATTGCCGAGAGAGGGAACGGAAATGCTCTCGACGCCGCCGGCGACGATGCAATCGGCGCCATCGGAGCGGATGCTGTTCGCGGCCATCGCAATCGTCTGCAGGCCCGACGAGCAGAAGCGGTTGACCGAAACGCCGGCCGTGGACTTCGGCATGCCTGCGAGCAAGGCCGCCTCACGGCCGATGTTGCGGGAGCCGTGGGCGCAATTGCCGAGATAGCAATCCTCGACATACTCCTTGTCGACGCCGGCGCGCTCCACGGCATGCTTGATGGCATGCGCCGCCATGCTCATGGGCGGGGTGATGTTGAATCCACCCCGGCCGGATTTCGCGAGCCCGGTGCGCGCATAGGAAACGATGACGGCTTCACGCATGTTTCTCTCCCTTTTCGGATCGCCGGTTACGGCGTGTCATGGAGCCAACCTACACAAATTTTGCCCGGTGCGACAAAAATTTGTGCGGCAAACGGCAACACCGCACCCTTGCGGGAGGCGGTGTTTTTGTTCCGCAGATCGGAATATGATGCGCGTCATTCCGCAAGACATCGTCATTTCGGGATGGCGCGTAAGCACCAGACCCGGAATCTCGAGATTCCGGGTCTGGCCCTTCGGACCATCCCGGAATGACGGTATCAGATAGTTTAGAACACCAGCGCCTTGGCCTGCTTGACCTGGGGCAATGCCTGCACCTTGGCCAGCACGTCCGGCGGCACCGAGCCGTCGACCTCGACCAGCGCGATGGCGTCGCCGCCCTGCTTGACGCGACCGAGATGGAACGTCGCGATATTGATCTTGGCGCCACCCAGGAGGCTCGCAAACGCGCCGATGAAGCCCGGCTTGTCCTCGTTGGTCACATAGATCATCGACTTGCCGAATTCGGCATCGACCCGGATGCCTTTGATGTCGACCAGCCGCGGCTTGCCGTCGTGATAAACCGTGCCGGAGACCGAGCGCTCCTGCCGCTCGGTCGTCACGGTCACCGTAATCAGGCTTTCGTAGTCGCTCTGTGCGGCGCGCGTCACCTCGTCGACGATCATGCCGCGTTCCTTTGCCACAACCGGCGCCGAGACGACATTGACGTCGCCCAGCATCGGCCGCAGCAGGCCCGACAGCACCGCCGAGGTCAGCGCCTTGATCTTCATCTCGGCGACATGGCCCTCATAGGTGATCTGGATCTTCACGATGCCGGTCTCGGTGAGCTGGCCGGCGAACGAGCCGAGTTTTTCCGCGAGCTCGATGAAGGGACGCAGCTTCGGCGCCTCTTCCGCGGTGATCGAGGGGAAGTTGACGGCGTTGGAGATCGCGCCCTGCAGCAGATAGTCCGACATTTGTTCTGCGACCTGAAGTGCCACGTTCTCCTGCGCCTCGGTCGTGGCCGCGCCGAGATGCGGGGTGCAGATCACGTTGGGATGGCCGAACAGCACGTTCGACGTCGCGGGCTCCTCGACGAAGACGTCGAAGGCCGCGCCCGCGACCTGCTTGGAATTCAGCGCATCGACCAGCGCCTGCTCGTCGACCAGTCCGCCGCGGGCGCAATTGATGATGCGAACGCCCTTCTTCATCTTCGCGATCGCAGCGGCGTCGATGATGTTCTTTGTCTTCTCGGTCAGCGGCGTGTGCAGGGTGATGAAGTCGGCGCGCTTCAACAGCTCGTCGAGATCGACCTTCTCCACGCCGATATCCTTGGCGCGCTCCGGCGACAGGAAGGGGTCGAACGCGATCACGCGCATGCGCAGGCCCTGCGCACGGTCGGCGACGATCGAGCCGATATTGCCGCAGCCGACGACGCCGAGCACCTTGCCGGTGATCTCGACACCCATGAAGCGGTTCTTCTCCCACTTGCCGGCCTGCGTCGAGGCGTCGGCCTGCGGGATTTCCCGGGCGAGCGCCAGCATCAGCGTGACCGCATGCTCGGCAGTCGTGATCGAATTGCCGAACGGCGTGTTCATCACGATGATGCCCTTGGCGGTCGCGGCGGGAATCTCGACATTGTCGACGCCGATGCCTGCGCGGCCGATCACCTTCAGCTTCGTCGCCTTCTCGATGATCTTCGCGGTCGCTTTCGTCGCGGAGCGGATCGCAAGGCCGTCGTAGTTTCCGATGATCTCGGCAAGCTTGTCCTTGTCCTTGCCGAGGTTGGGCTGGAAGTCGACCTCGACGCCACGATCCCTGAAGATCTGCACGGCGGCGGGCGAAAGCGCATCGGAAATGAGGACTTTGGGTTTGGTCATGGTGTGATTCCTGAAAAGAGCTGAAACAGTCGTCCCGGCCGCAGCGCCCCTTGGCGCGAAGAGCCGGGACCCATACTCCCGATGGTGGTTATGGGTCCCGGGTCGCGCTTCGCTTGCCCGGGACGACGATGAGAGTTACGCCGCTTTCGCGAGCGTGGCCTTGGTCTCGGCGAACGCCCAGTCGATCCACTGCGTCAGCAGCTCGACATCCCTGGCTTCGACCGTCGCGCCGCACCAGATGCGCAGGCCCGCCGGCGCATCGCGATAATGCGCGAAGTCGAAGCCGGCGTTTTCCTTCTCGACCAGCGCGACCAGCTTCTTGGCGAAGTCCGATTGCGCATCCGCCGAGAGCGAGGTGATGGCGGGATCGACGACCTTCAGACACACCGAGGTGTTGGAGCGGGTCGAAGGATCCCTGGCGAGGAAATCGATCCACGGCGTCTTCGCCTTCCAGTCGGCAAGCACTTTGGTGTTGGCGTCCGCACGCGCCATCAGCGCCTTCAATCCGCCGATCGACTTCCCCCAGTTCAGCGCGTCGAGATAATCCTCGACGCACAGCATCGACGGCGTGTTGATGGTCTCGCCCTCGAAGATGCCGGCATTGAGCTTGCCGCCCTTGGTCATGCGGAAGATCTTCGGCAGCGGCCAGGCGGGCTTGTAGGTCTCGAGCCGTTCGACCGCGCGAGGCGAGAGCACGAGCATGCCGTGCGCGGCCTCGCCGCCAAGCGCCTTCTGCCAGGAGAAGGTCACGACATCGAGCTTCTTCCAATCGAGCGGCTGCGCGAATGCGGCCGAGGTCGCGTCGCAGATGGTCAGGCCCTTGCGGTCCGCCTTGATCCAATCGGCGTTGGGCACGCGCACGCCCGAGGTCGTGCCGTTCCAGGTGAAGATGATGTCGGTATCGGAATTGACCTTGGAGAGATCGGGAAGCTCGCCATAGCCCGCGTGAAGCTGGGTGACGTCCTTGAGCTTCAATTCCTTGATGATGTCGCCGACCCAACCCTCGCCGAAGGATTCCCAGGCGATGGTGGTGACGGGACGCGCGCCGAGCAGCGACCACAGTGCCATCTCGACCGCGCCGGTATCGGACGCCGGCACGATGCCGATCCTGTAGTCGGTCGGTACTTCCAGCACTTCGCGCGTGAGCTCGATGGCCTGCTTGAGCTTGACCTTGCCGATCTTGGCGCGGTGCGAGCGGCCGAGCGCTGCGTCCTTGAGATTTTGGGGATTCCAGCCGGGGCGCTTGGCACAGGGGCCGGAGGAAAAATGCGGCACGACCGGCCGCTGAGCGGGCTTCGCTATCGTCATGATCTACCCTTCCAGATAGTAAGCCTCCCGTTGGGGGGAGGTGTCCCGCCGCTGCACATATGGGAATCGGCCATCGCCGTCAAGGAACTTCGATGGCATGCCAGCCCGTGGATGCACGGATGAGCAGGTTCTTTCGGGAAGGATGGCGCGCGAGGAATAAACTTGCGCGCCTTTACTCCGGCGAGGCGCCGACCGGGGATTTTTCCGGCGGCCGGTGCAGGAAGGTCATCGACGCATAGGCGCCGATCCAGGAGCCGACCGCGGCAAATGCCACATAGACCCAGTTCTCGGTGTAGCTGATGACCGCGAAAGAGGAGAGCATGTACCAGATGCTGCTCCAGGTCGCCGCCGGCACGCGCTTCTTCGCCACGACCGCGGACGTAAACATCACGTACACGGCATCGGTCGCGGCAGTCGCGAGCACCACGGCAATCGCCGTCAGGGGATTGATGGCCGACATCGTCTTCCCTCCGCTAGAATCTGATCGTCATCCCGACATGGCTGCGCGCAAAGCCAAGCCGCTCGTAGAAGCGCTGTGCGTCGACACGCGTGTGATGCGTAAGCAGCTCGACGAGCTTGCAGCCTCTCGCCTTCGCCTCGCCGACCGCCCATTGCACCAGTTGCTCGCCGATGCCGCGGCTGCGGCGATCTGAGGCGACGCGCACGTCCTCGATCAGGCCGCGCGAGGCGCCTTGCGAGCTCAGGCCCGGCAGGATGCAGAGCTGCAGGCAGCCGACCACGCGCCCGCCCTCCTCCGCCACCATGAGCTCGATATTCGGATCGCCGCTCACCCGTGCGAAGGCGTCGTGATAGAGCGAGGGCAGCGGATCCTCGAGCCGCTCGCGGGCGCGGCCGAGGTGATCGTCGGCGAGCATGGCGATGATGGCGGCGACGTCGTCGCGGCAGGCGGGACGAATGGTGATTTCGGTATTCGCGCTCATGTTCGCTTCTGTCGATCTACCGGATGGGCGTCAGGCCCAGATTCTTTTCGGTCTCGCCGATCCAGCGCCGGACCGACGCGCAGCGCGCCAGATCGAAGCCGCCCTCATGCGCCACGCGGGTATAGGCGACCAGCGCCACATCCGCGAGCGAGAACGTCTCGCCAACCAGGAAACGGTTTTCGCCGAGACGACGCTCCAGATGATCCAGCGCGGCAATGCCGCGCTTGACTATCTCCGGATCGAGCTCGGAGGCCTTCCTGCCCAGATAGACCATGTGAAAGCGGCAGACCGCGACATAGGGTTCGTGGCTGTACTGCTCCCAGAACAGCCACTCGTCCATCTTGGCCACCGCGAAGGCATCGGCCGGTATCAGCTCGCTGCCGCGCGCGAGATAGCGGATGATGGCGTTCGACTGCGCCAGCGTGCGGCCGTCGTCGAGGACGACCACCGGCACCTGCCCCCAGGGATTGAGCTTGAGGAATTCGGCCGTGCGGCTGCCGCCCTTGAGCGTGTCGATCTCGATCCACTCATAGGGAAGCGCGAGCCGGTCGGCGACCCACTTTACCTTCTGGCAATTGCCGGAATTCCGGTCGCCGTGGATCTTCATGCCAACCGCCTCCTGGTGGAGGCAGCAGAGCAACAGGCCGCATCAAGGCTGTCAACTGGACTGAACGGGACGCGACAACGCGTCCCGCGCGCGATCAGAACCTGTAGCCGAGCCCGACGTGGACGGTGTTCACGGTCGACTCGAAGGTCGACGTCATGCGCCGGTATTCGTACTCGGCCCGCGCGAACAGCCCGCCGGTCAGCATCACGTCGAAGCCGGCACCCGCCGTATAGCCATAGATCATCTTGCTCTTGCTGTCGGCCCACCATCCCCCCAGCGGGGGCGGAGACACCGAAACGGCGCGGTCGATGGTCTGTTCGCCGAGGCCGAGGCCGACAAAGACATAGGGCAGGAAACACCCCATCATGTAGCCGCCCCGCGCCCGCAGCGATCCGAAATCGGGTAGCCTCATCGTCACGCTCGAATTCGTCACGCTCGCTACCGTCGTGGGCGTGCCGGCGACCGTCACCTGCGCGGAGGTCGTGCCGCGGAAGTCGTCGTGGATGTAATTGCCTTCGACGCCGAACACGACGTCCTCGAACTGGGCATTGTATCCGAAGAAGCCGCCGTAGCCGCCATGCAAGCTGCTCACCGTATTCAGCGGAGTCCCGAACACATAGGGAGAAACGCCGGGCGGTGTAACGAAGGTGGCTTGCATATCGGCGACCCCCGGCACGGCCGATTTCTGCGATCCCCACGAACCCTGACCGCCGACATAAAAGCCCTGCCAGACCACGGGCGCGCGGGAGTAGCCATCGGTGAAACCGCCGCGAAGAAACGGCAGATCGGCCGCGTGCGCGCTGGACACCGCGCCGAACGCCATCGCCGCCATCAGAAACCTACGCATCGCAACGCTCCAATCCTGCTGACCAGGTTCGCGATGATCATCGCTCGTTAACCTTAACCAATGGTTGTCGCGCCGCCCCTATCGACACATTGGGCTCACGAAAATGCCGAAATCGAATTTGCGACCACGCCAACGAAAACGGCGCGGGAAGCTCCCGCGCCGTTAACAATTCTTAAGAGAGAAGGAGCTCGATCAGCCCTTGGTCACGAGCGGCGGCGGCATATAGGGCGGAGGGCTGTCGAGATTCCAGCGCACGCCGAGCTTCACGTCATGCGAAGTGATGTTCTTGAACGTCATCGGGTTGACGATGTTGTTGGTGCCGTCGAACGCCTTCAGATCGCCGGTGATGCCGTCGCCCATGTTGACGAAGCTATACGCCAGCTCGACCGTGAAGCTGGGTGAAACATGATAGGCGAGACCCGCATGCAGCGCCCATGCGAAATTCCACTTCGACGCGGTGTCCGCGTAGGCGGTGGAGGGTCCGATGCCGCTGCCCGGCGGGAATAGCGAGCCGACACCCTGATCGACGAAATTGGAGACCTGCACCCGCGCGGTGCCGACGCCGGCGCCGACGAACGGGGTAATGCACCACCAGGTGCCGAGGTCGGCATAGGCGTTGGCGAGGAACAGCCACTCGGACTTGCTGCCGGTGTAAGTATCCGCGCCGTTGCCGATCGTGCCGCCATTGTTGAACGTGATCACGTCAAGCCCGTGGAAATTTGCGTTGCCACGATACTGGCCGGTGATGTCGGCGCGAAACCAGTTGTTGAAGCGGTAACCGACACCGAGGCCGAAGATGCCGGCGATGTCAAAGCCGAGCCGCTGGTTGGAAGTGAGGTTGTTGGCATCAAGCGCGTTGTTCAAACGATCGACGCGCTGATTGCTGAAGCCGATGTCGCCGCGCAGATACCAGCCGCCGAAATCGGCCGGCGGCGCGTACATCGGCGGCGCCGATATCGGCATGTCGGCGGCGAACGCCATCGACGAGATCAGAGTTGCCGCACCCGCGGCAAGAAAAGACTTAACGCTACGCATTGGCTCCGTCCTTTTGGCCGGTGAGGCAAAAACGGACGCCTCACTTCAAGAAACTCACGCCCGGACGATCGCATCAAAAGCTTAAGCGCCACTTAACCCTAATTATTAAGGTTGATAATGTCTGACTGAGGCCCGTTTGTGCTCTTCGCCAGAGATGGCGGAGACTCACAATCGCTAACGAAAGATTGAGAAGAGGCGAATGGCGAGTAGCGAATGGCGAGTAGTTGAGCGCGCTATTCCCTATTCGCCACTCCCCATTCGCTATTCGCCACTCGCTACCTCTGCCGCATGTTCGGCAGGAACACCGCAAGCAGACCGATCGCCGGCAGGAACGCGCAGACCTGATAGACGAACTCGATCGAGGTGTGGTCGGCGAGCTTGCCGAGCGCCGCAGCGCCCAGCCCTCCGATGCCGAAGGCGACGCCGAAGAACATTCCGGAGATCATGCCGAAGCGATGCGGCACCAGCTCCTGCGCGAACACGATGATCGTGGACGTCGTCGAGGAGAGGACGAGGCCGATGAAAACCGTCAGCACCGCACTGGCATAGAGGCCGGCATAGGGCAGCGCCAGCGTGAACGGCAGCGCGCCGAGCACGGAGAACCAGAGCACGAGCTTGCGGCCGAAGCGATCGCCGACCGGTCCTCCGATGAACGCGCCGGCCGCATTCGCCGCGAGGAAGATGAAGAGATAGATCTGCGCCGACTGTGTCGAGACGCCGAAGCGGTCGATGAGATAGAAGATGTAATAGCTCGACAGGCTCGAGACGTAGAGCTGCTTGGAGAACAGCAGCGCGACCAGCACCGCCAATGCGATCGCGACGCGCCTCGAGCTCGGTGCATCCGGATGCGCAACGGGGCGCACGGCCTTCCTGCCCGCAATCTGCGGCCGGTACCACAGCCCGATCCGCCACAGGATCAGGATGGCAAGGAAAGCGATCGTGGAGAACCAGGCGATCGAAGGCTGGCCGAACGGCACGACGATCAGCGCCGCCAGCAGCGGCCCCATTGAGGTGCCGAAGCTGCCGCCGAGCTGGAACACCGATTGCGCGAAGCCGTAGCGGCCGCCCGATGCCAGCCGCGCGATGCGCGCCGACTCCGGGTGAAACACCGCGGAGCCGAGGCCGACCAGCGCCGCCGCGATGAGGATCGCCGGATAGGTGCTCGCGACGCTGAGCAGCAGCAAGCCGACAAAGGTCGATCCCATGCCGACGGTGAGCGAGAACGGTTGCGCCTTCTTGTCGGTGATGTGCCCGACCACCGGCTGCAGCAGCGAGGCGGTGAACTGGAAGGCCAGCGTGATCATGCCGATCTGCGCGAAGTTCAGCGCGTAGGCGTCTTTCAGGATCGGATACACCGAGGCGATCAACGACTGCATGGTGTCGTTGAGGAAGTGCGAGAAGCTGATTCCGATCAGCACGACATAGGCGGGACCGGCCGCGGCGGCCTTCGCCATGGCGCTTGGCGCGACGTCATCCACCAGCACCGGCTCGCCCAGCACTTCCTCGGAGATCACAGGCTTGTTCAATGCAGCATTCCCGGCAGGATTCGCGATTTCACCCCGTTCCTACGACGGCGGCCGCGCGCCGACTACCGTCATAAGCCGATGGCAGCGATGCAACCGGCCGGCAAACCGGATCAGGCCGCGGCCTGGCCGAGCGCGGAGACGATGTGGTCGACCACTTCCTCGACCAGGATGCGGTCGTCGCCCTCGCCCATCACGCGGATCACGGGCTCGGTGCCGGAGGAACGGACCAGCAGGCGGCCGTGGCCGTCGAGGCGCTTCTCGCCGTCGATGATGGCGGATTTGACCTCGGCGTCGTCGAGCGGCTTGCCGCTGCGATAGCGCACGTTCTTCAGTATCTGCGGCAGCGGGTCGAAGCGGTGGCAGACTTCCGACACCGGGCGGCGCAGCTTCTGCACCACCGCGAGCACCTGCAACGCGGCGACGAAGCCGTCGCCAGTGGTGGCGTAGTCGGAGAGGATGATGTGGCCGGATGGCTCGCCGCCGAGATTGTAGCCGCCGGAAAGCATGCGCTCGAGCACGTAGCGGTCGCCCACCGGCGTGCGCAGCGTCTCGACGCCGATGCCGTGCAGGAAACGTTCGAGCCCGAGATTGGACATCACGGTCGCAACGATGCCGGGCCTGGCGAGACGGCCGTCTTCCTTCCAGCTCTGCGCGATCACCGCGAGCAACTGGTCGCCGTCGACCAGGTGGCCGCGCTCGTCGACCAGGATGACGCGGTCGGCGTCGCCGTCGAGCGCGATGCCGATATCGGCGCGCATTTCCCGCACCTTGCGGCACAGCGCTTCGGGCGCGGTCGAGCCGCACTCCTTGTTGATGTTGAAACCGTCGGGATCGACGCCGATGGAGATGACATCCGCGCCGAGCTCCCACAGCGCTTCCGGCACCACCTTGTAGGCCGCGCCGTTGGCGCAATCGACGACGACGCGCAGGCCGTCGAGCGAGAGATCGCGCGGCAGCGTGCGCTTGGCGAATTCGATGTAGCGGTCATGCACGCCGTCGATGCGGCGGGCACGGCCGAGACTCGCACTCTGCGCAAGTTTCTTGTCGAGGGATTCGTCGAGCAACTGCTCGATCTGCTTCTCGACGTCGTCGGACAGCTTGAAGCCCTGCGGGCCGAACAGCTTGATGCCGTTGTCCTCGAACAGGTTGTGGGAGGCCGAGATCATCACGCCGAGATCGGCGCGCATCGACTTGGTCAGCATCGCGACCGCCGGCGTCGGCATCGGGCCGACCAGGAGCACGTCCATGCCGACCGAGGTGAAACCCGCGACCATGGCGTATTCGATCATGTAGCCGGACAGGCGCGTGTCCTTGCCGATCACGACGCGGTGACGGTGCTCGCCGCGCTGAAACACCAGACCCGCGGCCTGGCCGACCTTGAGCGCCAGTTCCGGCGTGATCAGACCGTTGGCACGGCCCCGGATCCCGTCCGTACCGAAATAATTGCGGCTCATATGACCCCCAGCGCCTACCCCAACTCTCGCTTCACACGGCGAGACGCGCACAAAATCCCCGGTGCGTCGAACCTTTATAATGCCTCCGGGGCTAAAATGGCTTCAAAAAATATGATGAATGATTACCGGGGATAGCCCCCGGCCGAGCCATTAAGTATTTGGTAACGCTTTGAATTGTGGTGCTTAGCCCTTGCGGCGGACGTGGTGGTCGCCCCTGGATGGCGCGGGCTGGGTTACATTGACTGGGTCCGAGCCCGGAAAGGTCTCTTCCAGCCCCTCCTCCAGCGCCTCGTCGAGCCGACGTTTTTCGGCGCCGTCGGAGCCTTCCGGCTTGGTGCGCGATGGTGTCATGCGTGCTCTCCCGGGCGGTTTCGCGGAACGATGTTACAGGCCATCCAAGCATGGTAGATGACGTGCAAACGCGCCAATACAAGAAGGGACGGGAACGTTCATGAAGCACATCACCTGCATCGAGGACCTGCGCGTGCTGCACCGGCGGCGCGTGCCGAAGGCGTTTTTCGACTACGCCGACCGCGGCTCCTATGCCGAGGAGACGCTGCGCGCCAATCGCGAGGACCTGCAGCAGATCAAGCTGCGCCAGCGCATCCTGGTCGACGTCTCCAAGCGTGACATGAAGACCGACATCCTCGGTCAACCATCCGCCCTGCCACTCATTCTCGCGCCGGTCGGCCTGCTCGGCATGCAGCATGGCGACGGCGAGATTTACGCCTGCCGCGCGGCCCAAGCGGCCGGCATTCCCTTCACCCAGAGCACGATGTCGATCTGCTCGATCGAGGATATCGCGGCCGCCGTCGACAAGCCGTTCTGGTTCCAGCTTTACGTGATGAAGGACCGCGGCTTCATCAAGGCGCTGATCGAGCGCGCGATCGCCGCGAAATGCTCCGCCCTGGTGCTGACCGTCGACCTGCAGGTGATCGGCCAGCGGCACCAGGACATCAAGAACGGCATGACCGTGCCGCCGGAATGGTCACTGTCGAAGCTGATCGATTTCGCAACCAAGCCCGCCTGGGTCGCGGGCGTGCTGCGCGGCAAGCGCCGCACCTTCGGCAACCTCGCCGGCCACCTGAAGATCAGCGACGACATCACCTCGCTGTCGACCTGGATCAATTCGCAGTTCGACACCACGCTGAACTGGAAGGATGTCGACTGGATCCGCTCGATCTGGCCGGGGAAGCTCGTGCTGAAAGGCATCCTCGATGTCGAGGACGCCGAGATCGCCGCGAAAACCGGCGCGCAGGCGCTGGTGGTCTCCAACCATGGCGGCCGCCAGCTCGACGGCGCGCCATCGTCGATCGAGGTGTTGCCGGAGATCGTCGATACCGTGGGCTCGCAGATCGAGGTGATGTTCGACGGCGGCATCCGCTCCGGCCAGGACGTGATGCGCGCGCTCGCACTCGGCGCCAAATCCTGCATGATCGGCCGCGCCTATGCCTACGGCCTCGGCGCCGGCGGACAGCAAGGCGTCGAAAAGGCCATCAGCCTGATCGCCAAGGAGCTGGAGACCACCATGGGCCTGTGCGGCGTCAACACCATCGCCGAGATCGACGATGGCGTGATCGCGGTGTGACTGTTCGTCATTCCGGGATGGTGCGCAGCACCAGACCCGGAATCTCGAGATTCCGGGTCCGGTCCTTCGGACCGTCCCGGAATGACGTTTATGTCTGCGCGAGCGCAGACATAAACGTCACATCGGCGGCGTCACGCCGTCGCGGCCGACATTGACGCGGCCCGCTTCGAGCGTGCCGTCTTCCTTCCTGGCCGCGCCGAAGATGATGAGCTTGGCGCCGGGCTTCACTTCGGACTTGTCGCTGGCGACAAAGGTGACGATGGGCGTCTCCGGCGGCACCACGACTTTCTTCTCGCCGTCCTTGTATTTCACCAGGATGTGCTGGCCCTCGGTGCCTTTCACCGTCTCGGCCACGGTCGCATTCGTCATGGTCGAGTTGGCGCGCGCATCCCAGGGGCGGAAACCTTCGGCCGCGCCGCGCTGGTTCTCCGGGAAGATATGCACGGCGATGGCCTTCTGGACGCCGTCGGGTTCCGGCATGGCGGTGACGCCGATATAGGAGCCTTCCTTGATCTGGGACAGCTCGGTCTTGACCACGGCGAATACGGCGACGTTGTCGGTCATCTTGACCTTCACGTCGGTGCCCTCGCGGGTCTTGATGCCCAGCATGTTGCCGTCGACGCTCTCGATGGTGCCGCGGATGCGGACCATCGGCGCCTGCTGCGCGAAGGCCGACGAGGCCAGAATGGAAACGGCGGCGACGGAGGCCACGAGCAGGCGTGGCATCCAAATGGTCGATTTCGGCATGGGCGTGTCCCTCCGGTACAGATGCGCTGATCAAACACCGCAACCCCGGAGGGCGGGGGCTATTCCGCGCAACAACCATCGTCATTCCGGGATGGTGCGCAGCACCAGACCCGGAATCTCGAGATTCCGGGTCGGGTCCTCCGGACCGTCCCGGAATGACTTTTGTGTCTGCGTTGACGCAGACATAAAAGTCACATCGGCGGAGTCAGGCCGTCGCGGCCGACACTGACACGGTTGGTCTCGAACGAGCCGTCCGGAAGCTGCTTCATGAAGGCGATCACCTTGGCGCCGGCCTTTAAATCGGACTTCTCGGCAGGAACATAGGTCACGACCGGCGTCTCCGGCGTGACCAGCACCTTCTTCTCGCCGTCCTTGTACTTGACCAGCAAAGTGTGGCCGTCATTGCCGACGACGCTCTCCGACACGGTCGCATTGGTCATGGTCGAGTTGGGCTTGAGGTCATAGGGCCGCGAACCCTCGCCGGTGCCGCGCATGCTCTCCGGGAACACATGCACCTCGACCGCGGTCGGCATGCCGTCCGGTCCGGGCACGGTGGTGGTGCCGACGAAGGAGCCGACCTTGATGTCGGACAATGAAATCCTTGCAATGCCGACGACCCGGATGTCCGGCGTCATGTGCAGCTTGACGTCCTCGCCGCCGCGCGACTTCACGGTAAGCATGTCACCGTCGACGGCTTCGATCTCGCCGCGAACCCGCGTCGGCACCGGCGCCTTTTGCGCGATGGCGTAGGCCGAGGAGGCCGCGACCATGAGAAGGGCGATCAACGGACGGCGAAAGGAGGAACGGCGGGCAGGCATGAGGGTATCTCCGGGAGGCAGGCTTGATGTAGGACCAGACCCCGATTCTCGCATCCTATTCCCGGCTCAAGCCGGCGCGCGACCAGCAAAGGTGGATACCGGTTTTGCGTCCGGTCGCGCGCCAGTCTAGAAAGAGCGCGTGATCGCCAAACCGCTGCACATTTTGGCGGATCACGCGCTTGTGAGATCGGCTTCCACAATCGCACGAAGTTCTGATGTCACTTGCGGGCGCTGCCCGAACCACAATTCAAAGCCGCGCACGGCCTGGTGCAACAGCATGCCGAGCCCGTCGGCGGTGCGCAGCCCCCTCACCTTCGCCGCCTTCAGCAACTCCGTCTCCAGCGGCACATAGACGAGGTCGGCAACGACGGCGTCTTCCGGCAATTGCCCGACGTCGATCGCGAGCGGCCCCTGCCCGCGCATGCCGAGCGAAGTCGTGTTGACGAGGAGTTTCGCACGCGGCAGCAGCTCGCCGATCCTGTCCCACGTCGCCGGCTCGACAACGCTGCCGAATTTCTCTGCCAGCGCCTGCGCACGCGACGGCGTGCGATTGACGAGATGCACGCGCTTGATGCCGCGCTCGATCAGGCCGAACACGACGGCGCGCGCGGAGCCGCCGGCGCCGAGCACCAGCGCGTCGGCGGCCTTGTCCCAGCCGGGCGCAGAGGCGTCGAGATTGCTGATGAAGCCCTCGACGTCGGTGTTGGTCGAGCGCAATTCGCCGTCGGCAAACCACAGCGTGTTGGCTGCGCCGACGGCCTGTGCGCGGTCGTCCGGCGTCGACAGCGCCAGCACGTTCTCCTTGTGCGGAATGGTGACATTGGCGCCGGCAAAGCCGCGCAGCGACAGCCGCAGCACGAAGTCGCGCAAATCGTCCGGCGGCACCGCCTCGATGACATAGCCGCCCTCGATACCGAGCGTGCGCAGCCAGTAATGATGGATCAGCGGCGAGCGCGAATGCGCGGCCGGCCATCCGATCAGGCATGCGGCACGGGGTTTCGGCTGAGTGTTCATCGCTGTCCAATCGGGCAAGCGGCGCGCGCTGTCAATGGCTGCGGCTCGCAGCAAGTGCGGCCCATCCGCTCAGCGCGAGCGCGCCGGCCGCCGCAAACCAGATCGCAGCGAGATTGATCCAGCGATAGGCCAGCGCGCCGGTGACGGAGCCGACGACCAGGGCCGCCCACAGCAACAGGTTCGGCACCCAGGCCAAGCGCGTTCCGCCGGTCAGAGCAGCGGCCATGAGCTGGCCGATCTTCACCAGGGCGCCGGTGACGTAGGTGAGGCCAAGGCCGGAGCCGCCGTCAATCTGGAATACCGCATTCTCCAGCCCCATCGCCAGCACGATGGCGGCGATGGCAACACGATCGAAGTCGAAGAAATAGGACAGCGCCGCCAGCGCAAGCAGCATCGCTTCCATCAGCAGCACCCAGGATTGGGAATAGCGGCTGCGGCCGAGCACGATCAGGCTGCCGCAGGCGGCGCCGACGACGAACAGCACGATCAGGCCGAGCGCCTCGGCGGCCGCTTGAAAATGCCCATCCGCCAGGCTGACCCCCATCCGCGTCGAGTTGCCGCTCATGAAGGACACAAACAGGCCGCCGAGATAGAGATAGCCGATGCCGTCGGCATAACCTGCGAGCCCGCTGAGCGCGCAGGCGAGCACAATGTTGCGGCTTGAGTCGAGCATCCCGTTTCACCGTCGCCGTTCGGCGACAGTGTTCATGAAATGGCCCGGCTTGAAAAGGACGGGCCGGACAGGTTTCTAGAGCATGATCCGGAAAAGTGTGTAGCGGTTTTCCGCAAAGATCATGCTCAAACAAAGAGCTAAAGCGCGATGACTATTCAACCTAGTCTCATCGCGCTTTAGAGAGTCTTCAAATATTCGAGCAACGCCTTCTTGTCCGGGTCGCTCAAGCCGGTACCGAAGTCATGACCGCAATTGCTGTTTCCGGAGTTGAGTTTGTCGCAGCCCGTGACGGTACGGGGCGGGATTGATGGATCTTGTGTCTCGGCAAGGCCGAGGTTCTCGATGTCGTATTTCGCGCCGAGACTGAATGTCGTCTTGCGCTGTGCTGGCGGCTTGAGCAGTTCCGCCAAGGTCGGCACCGAGCCGTTATGCAGATAGGGCGCCGCAGCCCAGATGCCTTCCAGCACGCGCGCCTCGTAGGCACCTCGATAGAGCGTGCGACCGAAAATCGTCCAGCTTTCGATGGCCAGGCTGTCCGCCGGTGCGGCCGGTTGTCCGGTGCCGGCCGGCGCGATTGCCGCCTGCACCGGTTGCGGCGGCGCTTGCGGTGCGGAAGTTACCTTCTCGCTGGGCGGCACGGAGCCAAAGCCGTCACCGGGGTTGCCGGGAGTACCCAGACCGAACTGGTATTCTATGAGCGAGCCCGCGACGGCGCTGAACATCATGTGGACGGCAAAATCTTCTTCCTGAAGATGTCTGGCGAGGAACAGGAAGCCCGCCCCCTTCATCGCGCCGGTCTTGACCTTCCAACCGAGTTCATCGAACTGATGCGTGTCGGTGCCGACATTCTTGATGGGCGTGTCCCAGGCAAACGGACTAAGCCAGGTCAACGGATGAAGGAGGGAGAATGCGTTGCGCTGCTCGTGACACCCGCCACCGCACTGCGTATTGTAGATGTGTTCACCCTTCTTGGCCAATTCCCGATCGAGCGGCCACTCCTTTGGCCATTTTGGCCGGCCCATCGCCCAGAGCAAGTTC
>Ga0207707_10001545_pt1 | contig 21197 bp, 17 predicted proteins | sample KBSC83BmetaG_FD_184336 | JGI IMG/M metagenome (GOLD analysis project Ga0207707, IMG submission 184336) | Corn rhizosphere microbial communities from Kellogg Biological Station, Michigan, USA - KBS C8-3B metaG (SPAdes) (version 2) | ecosystem: Host-associated > Plants > Roots > Rhizosphere ...
CGAGTCGGCGGAAGGGGCCGGCATGCCGAGCAGGTCAAGCAGCCGCGCACTTGACGGGATCGCCGCCTGCCCGTCCTCCCGGCTGATGTCCCTGATCGGCGCCAGCGCCCGCGCGGCACGGTCCGCCCAGCCGACGCCGACCTGGTCGGCGAGGATGAGCCCGGGAACGTCGGTGCCGCCGCGCACCGCCACGTACGCGGGGCTGTAGGAGTCCCAGGACACGACGGCCGCGCACTCCTCGGGGAGCGAACGTTCGTTTTCCTCCAGGCAGATCGCGCTGATCCCGGTCATCCTCGCGGTCGCGAGCACTTGCGGCATGCCGGCCACCCGGCGCAGTGTCCGTGCTCCGTCGAGCACGACAAGGGTCCGGTGCGGCGGCACGGCATTGGACGACGAAGAAGCGGACAGCTCACGCATCCGCTCGGCGGCCTGCGCCGCGAGTTCGTTGACCCGCCGCGTCACGGTCGACGCGTCGCAGCCGACCATCGCGACGCAGTCCGCCCCCTGCTGGGGCGTGCAGTGGGGCAGCCAGCGCACCCAGTTCCAGTGCTCGGCGGCGCGCGGGTCGTCGCTGAGGATCACGATGGACAGGTCACGCGGGCTGTGCAGCGCGGCGGCCTGGACGACCAGCCAGCGGGCGAGCGCGCGGGACGAAGCGGCGTCTCCGGCCAGGCCGATCACGCCGAGGTCCTTCAGCGACAGCGTCACCGGCACGTCGCGGTCGGCCGGCACGTCGGGCGGCGCGGCATCGTAGCTGGCCTTCTTGTCGAGGACCACCTCGATGCGTGACGGCTGGTCGGCGAGCCCGATCCGCAGCTGCAGCATGTCGTCGTCGGCGGCCCGCCGCTCCCACAGCCGTCGCCGCGGCCCCGTCGCGGTCAGCAGGATCTCGGCCGGGTCGGGCGCGTCGTGCCTGCGCTGCGCCTCCTCTTCGAGCCGGGCCGCCGCGATGACATCGCCCAGCTCGGCCCAGCGCTGCCGGTACTCTTTCATCGCTTTCTTGTGCGAGGAACGCCCGTAGCGCCGGTCGGACATCCACTGCCCGATGATCATGACCGGCGACATCAGCACGAACAGGGCATAAGTCCACTGGTGGGTCACCTTCACCATGACCACGCCGAGGATCACGGGGATCAGCGCCGCGAGGAGTTGCAGCCGGACGCGTTCTCCGCGCTTCGGCTCCGCGGGCACCTCGATCCGCGGCGGCCTGGCGGGCGGCACGATCCGCGGCGGCCGGTTGTAGGCGAGCCCGCCGCCGTCAGCGGCGGACAGGTGCGCGTCCGGTGGCTGAGGTTCGCGGATCTCGAGCACGTTAGCGCCGATCTTCAAGATCATCCCGAACGAGATGTTGCGCTGCCCGGTAGCCGCCTCTCCATCGACGAGCAGCGGGGCGGCGTCAGGCCCGTTGCGCAGCGGTTCGGCGATCACCGGCACGCGGGTGCCGCCTGGCCCCACGGTGAGCCGCGCCACGTAGGCCGGCACACCGACGCCGACCAGCCGGATGTGGCAGTCCGGCGACGCGCCCATGGTCACGGTGCCGTAGCCGAGCCGGTGCACCACCCCTGCGGCGGGCCCGCCGATGAACCGGACCTCGACGACTCCGGTCGGCTCGCCCCGGTTGGTCGCGCTCGCCGCCCGCTTGTCGAGCGAGACCACCGCGCCGTCGCGCAGCGTGCGCGCGGCGGGCGCCCGCGGGTCGGCCTGGCCGCCGTTGAGCCACAGCGGCTGCGCGGGCGCCGGCCGCCAGGCCGGGTCGCCGGCAATTCCTCCTCCGCCGTTCCTGCCGATCGAGATGACCGGCGCGAGCCGCTCGTCGGGCCGCGTCCCGCGCGGGTCGAGCGCCGGCGCGAGCGCGGCCGCGACGTCGCCCACGGTGACGTCGTCGTCCCCGCTGACCAGCACGTCTTGCGGCCCTTGTGGTGTGAGCGCCGTCAGCGCGACTCGCATGAAATCCTCCGCACCGTCCCCAAATACGCGCAAGCGTGGACAGCCTATCGCTGGTCGGGCGGGCATTTCTGTTGACTGCGGTAACGCAACGGTTGCCGCGAACACCCTCAAAATCCTCCTAGAGGCGGCTTTAATGGCAGTGCGCCTTTGGGGCAGTACGTCCATTCCGTTGCGGCGAACGAGGGAAGAGGAACGATGTCAGGTAGCAGCAGCCCAAGTATGGTCCCGAACCCCGTGCACCAGGCGCTGAGCAAGCTCTACTCGCAGCTGCAGAAGGACGCGGACACGATGTCGAACGCGCTCAAGCCGGCCGACCAGCAGATGTCCGCCAACGGTACCTGGGTGGGACCCGCCGCCGACTCATGGGGCAGTCAGCTTAACGGCCACTCAAAGGATTGCGGGACCCAGGTGAGCGCCATGCTGTCGGAGGTCGAGTCGGCGCTGTCAGCCGAGCCCGCCCAGGTAACCGCGCAAGAAGCGCAGAACAAGGCGAAGTTGCTGTCGATGCTGGAATCAGGGCGCATGAACTAGCGCCCCGTGACACTTGCCTGGGTGGCCGGCGAGGCCGCCGTCGGCGTGTTCGCAGGCCCGCCGCTGCGAGCCGGGGTGCTCGCCCGCTATGGCGTCAAGCCGCCCGTGCTCACCGTGGAGGTCGCCGCCGGGGTCGCGCTTGCCCTCGCGGTGGTTCGAGCGGCCGCGCCGTGGCAGGCGGCGGCCCTGGGCTGGCTCATGCTCTGCGCGGTCGCGCTCACGTTCATCGACATCGCGATCCGCAGGCTGCCCGACCCGCTCACCGGCGCGGCCTTGGCCGGCGTCCTGGGCTTCCTCGCGGTCGCTGCGTTTACCGGCGGCCAGCCCGGCCAGTTCGGCCGGGCGGCGCTCGCCGCCGTCGCGCTCTGCGGCTTCTACCTGCTGTTGTTCCTCATCAGGCCCGCGGGCATGGGCCTTGGCGACATCAAGCTCGCCGCGAGCCTGGGTGCCGCCCTCGGCTGGCAAGGCTGGGAGCAGGTCGTCACGGCCGCGTTCGTCACGTTCACGGCCGCCGCACTCTACGGTGTTGCCCTCCTGCTGCTGCGCCGGGCCACGAGGACCACCCAGTTCCCCCTGGGCCCCTTCATGGTGCTCGGCGCCCTTGTGGCACTCCTCACCTAAGCCGCCCGGCGAGTGGTTACAGGGCGCATTGGCCGACAAAAGATGATTGACGGCTCATAAGCGATTTGTCTCTTATATCCGTTATTGAAATCTATAAATAAGACCAGCTAGTAACGATACTAGGCATCGCTAAATATTTGATGATTGTCAATATCGACTTGTGACGTGGAGTGCTGACCCGCCAAAGCTTTACAAAACTGCACAGTAGGGTTGTCGCGTCACGATATCTTCCCCTTTGCGGCTAATTAAGATCGGCACGTCGCGAGCGTCGCAGATGCAGATTTGGTGTGGTCAAACAGGGGAGAAGCCGTTCGATGGCAAGCGACAGGGGAACGCTATCGCGCTCGGCGGGGCTGAGCGGGGACCCGCAGGCGCCGTGGGCGGAGCCGAGCGGCCCGTCCGGCCGGAGAATGCCCAGCGCGCCGAGGGAACGTAAGCCGGCGCTGTTCGCCCTCGCGATCCTGCTGGTCGCGCTCGGTGCGGGAGCCGCGGGGCTGCTGGTGATCAGGGCGGGCACCAAGGTGCAGGCGATCGAGATCGTCCAGCGGGTCAACCAGAACGCCCAGATCCCAGTCACGGCGATGCAAGAGGTCGGCATCTCCGCCGGCAGCGGGGTCAGCTACGTCCCGTGGGACCAGGCCGGCCAGGTCGCGAAGTTCTTCGCGGCGACCACGATCCCGGCGGGGACGCTGCTGACGCAGAATATGGTCACGTCGTCGAACAACGTCACCGCGGGCGAGGACATCGTCGGGCTGTCGCTCAAGGCAGGCCAGGTGCCAGGCAACCTGCAGCCCGGTGAAAAGGTCGAGGCCTTCGCGGTCGGCGCGGCCTGCGGCGTCACCGCGGGCACCGTGCTCTCGCAGCAGGCCCAGGTCACGGACGTCGCCGGGAGCGCCACGGCGACCGGTTCCACCGAGTCGGTGACGGTCGCCGTCCAGCCGGCGGATGCCGGGGCGCTGACCTGCTCGGCCGCCAACGGGAATGTGGGCCTGGCGCTGCTGCCTGGTAACGGCTAGACCATGGCGTTGATCGTCATCGCCGCCGACAAGGGGGCGCCGGGGGTCACGACGACGGCGCTCGCGCTGGCCGCTGTGTGGCCGCGGCGGGTGCTGCTCGCCGAGTGCGATCCTTCCGGCGGCGACCTCGTCTACCGGTTTCCCGCCGCTCAGGGCAATTCACTCGATCCGCGCCGCGGCCTGCTGACCCTCGCGGTGGCGGCGCGCCGCGGCCTGCAGCCCGGCCAACTCTGGGAACACACCCAGAAGATGGCCGGCGGCCTTGACGTGCTCACCGGGGTCATCAACGCCGAGCAGGGGGCCGGGCTCGCGACGCTGTGGGGACCGCTCGGCGGGCTGTTCGCCGGCATGTCGGGCGGCGACGTGATCGCGGACTGCGGCAGGCTCGGCGTCGACGGGCCGCAGTACGACCTGATCGCCCAGGCGGCCGTCGTGCTGCTCGTGACCCGCCCGACCCCGGGCGACGTCATCCGGCTCAGGGACCGCGCGGCCGCCGTCGCGAGCGCCGTGAACGCCAGGGGCAGGCGCGGGTTCACGTCCGCGGTCGCCGTCATCGCGGACCAGCGCACGCTGAAGGCCACGGCCGCCGAAGTCAGCCAGACACTCACGCAGGGCAACGTGCCGGCCGGGATGGTCGGCGGCCTGGCCAATGACCCGAAGGGCGCGGAACTGCTGCGCGGCGAGTGGGGCGGCCGGCTCGACAAGACCCTGCTCATCCGCACGGCCAGGGAGACCGCGCAGCAGCTGGCGGCCTCGCTGCCCGCCGCCAGCGACGACGACAGCGGACCGCAGTCGATGCCATCGCCGCCTGCCCGCGGCCGGTCCGCCCGCACTCCGTCCGCCCAGCAGCCTCCTTATCCGCATCCGCCCGCGAGCCAGCAGCAGTACCCGCAGGGGCAGCAGCAGTACCCGCAGGGACCGGGACCCCAGGCCCCGCAGCAGTACCCGCCCCGGCAGCAGCAGCGCGGCGCGGGCGGCAGGCACTCGACGCTCGCACAGCCCGCCGGGGCCGCCCTCGAGGCAGGTGATGGCCGGTGGACCACACCCTAGTCAAGCGCTTGCGCGGCGACGTCGGTGACCGGCTCGCGCAGCAGCGGCGGCAGGACTCCGCCGGCGGGGTCTCGGCGATGTCGCCGGAGGACGAGCGCCAGTTCGCCCGGGCGCTGATCTCCCAGGTGCTTGAGGAGCACGCGCGCACCGAGATCATGGCCGGGCACACGCCGCTTAACGCCCAGCAGGAGGAGGATCTCGCCGAGGCGATCCACGCCGCCTTGTTCGGCGTGGGCCGGCTCCAGCCGCTGCTCGAGAACCAGCAGATCGAGAACATCGACATCAACGGCTATGACCGGGTATTCCTCAGCTTCGCCGACGGCCGGGAGACACTGGGCGAGTCGGTCGCGGAAAGCGACGAGGAGCTGATCGAGCTCATCCAGGTGCTCGCGGCCTACTCCGGGTTGTCGAGCCGCCCGTTCGACACCGCCAACCCGCAGCTCGACATGCGGCTTCCCGACGGCTCGCGACTGTCGGCGGTCATGGACGTCACCCTGCGCCCGGCGATCTCGATCAGGCGGGCCCGGATGGGCAAGGTCTTCCTCGCCGACCTCGTCGGCAACGGGACCATGAGCCCGGACCTGGCCAGCTTCCTCGCGGCGGCGATAGCGGCGCGGAAGAACATCATGATCGCCGGGGCGACGAACGCGGGCAAGACCACGCTGCTGCGCGCGCTGGCCAACCAGATCCCGGCGCACGAACGCCTCATCACCGTCGAGCGTGCCCTTGAGCTTGGGCTTGACCAGTTCCCCGAGCTGCACCCGAACGTGGTCGCGTTCGAAGAGCGGCTGCCGAACAGCGAGGGACAGGGCGCGATCAGCATGGCCGAACTCGTGCGCCGCAGCCTGCGGATGAACCCGAGCCGGGTCATCGTGGGTGAGGTGCTCGGCGACGAGATCGTCACCATGCTGAACGCGATGACCCAGGGCAACGACGGGTCGCTGTCCACCATCCACGCCAATTCGTCGCTCGAGGTGTTCAACCGCATCTCCACCTACGCGATCCAGGCGCAGGAACGGCTGCCCATCGAGGCGACCCACATGCTGATCTCCGGGGCCATCGATTTCGTCGTCTTCCAGGAAAAGCGCAATGAGTACTCCCGCGGCGGCCGGCTCCGCCGGTTCGTGAGCAGCGTGCGCGAGGTCACCGGCGTGGACGGCCGCGTGCTGTCAAGCGAGGTGTTCGCGGCGGGCCGGGACGGCCGCACGGTGCCGCACGCGCCGATCTCCTGCCTCGAGGAGCTCATGCAGCACGGCTACGACCCGTCCCGGGGAGGCTGGCAGTGAGTTCTTCCCCGACCCAGCTGCTCGCGATCCTCATCGGCGGGCTGACCGGCGCCGCCCTCTTCCTCGCGATCGTCGCGCTCTACGGCCTGCCGCCCCGCCGCCCCGGCGCCGGGCCAAGCCGGCTTGACCGGCTGCGCCGCGACGTGCTCAGCGGGCGCGGCGCCGCCGCGGTCGTGATCGGCATCCTCATCCTCGTCTCGACGCGCTGGGTGGCGGCCGCCGTCGGCATCGGGCTGCTCGCCTACAACTGGCGCTCGCTGAGCGGCGCCGGCGCCGAGCGCCAGGCGGTCGCCCGGCTCGAGGGACTCGCCACGTGGACCGAGTCGCTGCGCGACACGATCGCCGGGGCGGTCGGGCTTGAGCAGGCGATACCGTCTTCCACCAGGATCGCGGCCCCGGCGATCAGGGAGCCGCTGCTCAGGCTGGTCGACCGGTTGCATACCCGGATGCCGATGCCAGACGCGCTGCGCTTGTTCGCCGGCGACCTGGACGACCCGAGCGCCGACTTGATCATCGCGGCGCTGATCATCAACTCGCGGCTGCGCGGCCCCGGCCTGCGGGACCTGCTGGGCGCGCTGTCCCGGTCGGTCCGCGAGGAGCTTGACATGCGCCGCAAGGTCAGCGCGGAGCGCCGGTCGACCAGGCGCAGCGTGCAGATCGTCGTCCTGGTCTCCGTGGGCATGGCGATCGGGCTCGCCTTCATCGACCGTTCGTTCCTCGCCCCGTACAGCACGCCGGTCGGCCAGCTCGTGCTCGCCCTCATCGCCGTGCTCTACGGGCTTGGGATCTGGTGGCTGCGCAGGCTCGCCAAGTTTGAGACGCCGCAGCGGCTGCTCGGCGACACCGTTTCCGCCGGCGGGACGGGAAGCGGCGCCACGGGAAGCGGCGCGGCCGGCGCTAGCGTCGCGACGGGCAGCGTCGTAGGGGGCCGGGCATGACGACCGAGGCGATCGTGGCCGGCGGGCTGGCCGGACTCGCGCTGTTCCTCGCCATCTTCGCGCTGATACCGCGGCGGGTCAGCCTGGCCGGGCGGATCGCCGCGTTCGACGCGAGCCGGGTGGCGCCGCTGCACGACCTGGCCGCCGAGGACCACGGCAGCGAGAGCGCGCTCACCCGCCGGCTCGGCACCGCGCTCGAGCGGTTCTGCACGGAGCTCGGCTGGCAGTTTCCCTCGCTGCGCGCCAGCCTGCGGCTGACCGGCAAGTCCTTCGAGTCGTTCCTCGGCACCAAGGCACTGCTCGGCATCTTCGGCCTCACCGTTCCCCTCTTCCTGCTCAGCGGCCTCAGCCTCCTCGGCGTGCACCTGTCCATCGTGATCCCGGTCTGGGTCGGGCTGATGTTCGGCGTCATCTTCTTCTTCCTGCCCGACATTGAGCTGCGACAGGAAGTCGAGAAGCGCCGCCGGGACTTCAGGCACGCGATCGGCGCCTTCCTCGACCTTGTCGCGATGAACCTGTCCGGTGGCCGCGGCGTGCCCGAAGCGCTGATGTCCGCCTCGGAGATCGGCGACGGCTGGGCGTTCTGGCGGATCAGGGACGCGCTCATCAACGCGAGGCTCACCGGGCAAACCCCGTGGCAGGCGCTCGGCCAGCTCGGAGCGGAGGTCCGGGTGGACGAGCTCAGAGACCTCGCGGGCGCGCTCAGCCTCGTCGCCGAGGACGGGGCGAAGGTGCGCGAATCGCTCACCGCGCGGGCGGTCAGCCTGCGCCGCAAGGAACTCGCAGACCTGGAAGGGCAGGCGGCCGAGCGGTCGCAGTCGATGCTCGTCGCCCAGATGGTGATGGCCGGCGCCTTCCTCGTCTTCCTCATCTACCCGGCCGTCCAGGTCCTGCTGAACTCATGAGAAAGGAATAGCAACATGATGAACGAGCTCAGCCCCCCGGGAATGTTGTTCCACTACCTACGCGCGTTCCTCGGCACCCGGGTCACCCGGCTGCGCGAGAACGACGACCGCGGCGCGTCCGCGGTCGAACTCGCCGTCATCACCGCGGTCCTCGTCGCCCTGGCGGTGCTGATTCTCGGCCTGATCGTCACCTTCGCCAAGAAGCAGGGCGACAACATCACCAACACCCAGGTGCCGGACGTGGGCACCGGCAACGGCGGGGCCGGCGCGGGCGCCGGCGGCGCTGGCGGCTGACGGGCCGACGATGCGGAGGCGGGAAGGCCGGTGGCTTCTCGGACTGCGGGCTGCCCGTCGGCCCGCTCCATCCGCATGCCCCCAAGACGGGGGCACTCGGGCCCGGTCGGCCCGCCCGCCACGGCGGAGGCTGTTCGGCCCGGGCGCCGATCGCGGCGCGAGCGCCATCGAACTGGTGATCCTGGCCCCGGCCCTGATCTTCGTGAGCATGCTGGTCATCCAGTTCGCGCTCTGGCTCGACGCGTCGCACGCGGCGCTCTCGGCGGCTCAGGAGGGCGACCGGGCGGCCCGGGCGGCGAAGTCCAGCCAGACCGACTGGCAGCAAACCGCGACGCAGGTGGCGATGAACTACTACCACGGCCTCGACACGAGCGTGCTCGGCAACGTGTCGGTGTCGAAGATCAGTGTCGACACCGCGGCGAACACCGTGTCCCTCACGGTCAGCGGCCAGCTCAACGGCATCTTCCCGCTGACGATCAGCGAGACCGTCACCGGCCCGGTGGAGTGCTTCAGGACGTCGGCGAGCGGGGGGACGAACTGCGGATGAAGATGAGCAGGCCCAGTCCTCCTCCGTGGGGACGACTCCACGTACCGCGGGCCCGCGGGGCACGGGACCGGGGGTCGATGGCGGTCGAGTTCGTCATCGCCGCGCCCGCCTTCGCGCTGCTCCTGCTGCTGGTGGCCGCGGGCGGTCAGTGGGTGAGCGCGGCCGGCGAGGTCGGCGGCGCCGCGCGCGACGCCGCGCGCCAGGCCACGCTCCAGGTCAACTACGCCGACGTGCAGCAGGCGGTTCAGTCGGTCGCGCAGGGAGACCTGAACAACCTGTGCCCCGGTGCCGCGCAGACGTCCGTCAAGCTGATGGCCGGCGGCCAGGAGGTCGGCCCCGGCGCCTGGGCGGACGGTGCCCAGGTCGTCGAGGTCACGGTCTCGTGCAACGTACCTCAAGGCGCGTTCACGGTCATCGGCATCCCGGCCAGCCAGACGTTCTCCGACGTCGCCGCCGCGCCGCTCGACCAGTTCTCGGAAAGGACCGGTTGATGCGCGCGCGCCGCGGTCCTGCGGAAAATCCGAGACGAGGCAGCGGGCCGGCGCCCGCGCCCGCCGACCGGGGGTCGGTTTCGCTCTGGGTCGTCATCTTCACCTTCACCACGCTGGCGCTGCTCATCCTCGTCGTCGACGGCGGGGAGGCGATCAACGCGAAGTCACGCGCGGCGGACATCGCCGAGCAGGCGGCGCGCGCGGCGGCGGACGACGTCAACGTGGCCGGCTTGCGCACCGGGACGGGGGCCGTGAGCCTCGGCGCCAACGCGTGCGACATACAGCAAGGGCCCGCCGCTCAGCTGGTGACCGAGTACGCGCGCGGGGTGCCGGGCGCGACCGCCACGCTGACCGGGTGCACGCCCTCAATGACCAACGTCGGCGGCACTCCAGCCGTGTCGGTCACCGCGACTGTTCAGCTCACCATGCGGCCCGCTCTGCCCGTGCCGCCATTCAACACGATCAGTGCGACTGCCCAGGAGACCGCGTACCTCGCCTGCGGCAGCCAAGACCAGCGGGAGGCTTGCTAATGGCACCACCCATTCCCGGTCTGCGGCCGCCAGTAAGGCGGCGGGGCCGTACCCCCGCGGACATCGCGATCGGCCTGCTCGCGGTGGTCCTGCTCGCGGCGCTCACGATCGGCGTCCCCGCCGCCCTTGTCATGATCATCGGCCTGCCGGTACCGAAGTCGATGCCGTCGATGTCCGTGCTCACCGGGCAACTCGACGTGCTGACGATCCTGAAGATCTTGTCAGTCGTCGTGTGGCTCGCGTGGCTGCAGCTCGTCTGGTGCGTGATCGTGGAGATCCGCGCGGCGGTGCGCAACGTGGGCGTCCCGAGCCGGGTGCCGCTCTCCGGCGGCACGCAGTCCGTCGCCCACCGGCTGGTGACCGCGGCCCTGCTGCTGTTCAGCGCGGCGGCGGCGCTTTCCCCGGCCGTCTCGCAGCTCGCGGCGGCGCCGCAGCCGGCGCACAGCATCTCCGCTCAGGCGATGCCCGGTGCGGTCGGGTCAGCGGCCGTGACGGCGGCCGAGCTAACCCAGGCACCGGCGCAGCACGCGCACCAGGCGCAGAAGCTCTACGTGGTGACACCGCCGCAGGGCAGGTACCACGAGTCGCTGTGGGAGATCGCGCAGCACCACCTGGGCGACGGTCGCAGGTATAAGGAGATCTTCGAGCTCAACAAGGACCGGGTGCAGCCGGACGGTTCGAAGCTGACGATCGCCAGCCTCATCCGGCCCGGCTGGATGCTGCAGATGCCGGGTGACGCGTTCGGGCCCGGCATCCAGACGGTGGCCCAGCACCAGGCGCAGCAGCACGCGCAGCAAACCGGGCCGCAAGGCGCGGATCACCAGCAGATGGCCGGCCAGCACGGGCAGCCGGGCGGCGCGGACACGGTGGTCATGAACCGTTCCGGCGGCGGGTTCAATGGCGGCAGCCAGGGCGGGGCGGCCCATCAGCAGCAGGCGCCGGCCGCCTGGCCGTACGAGCTTTCCGCCGCCAGCTTGCTCGCGGCGGGCGTGCTCGCCGCACTGGGGCGGAACCGCAGGCAGCGGCTGTGGCAGCGCGGGTTCGGTCGGCGCCTGGTGGCACCGGCCGGCGACGCCGCGATGGCCGAGGCGGCGCTGCGGCTCGGCGCGGACGATCCCGCCGTGCAGCTGCTCGACACCAGCCTGCGGCAGCTCTCGGCCGGGCTGGCCCGCCACGGCAAGACGCCGCCGACCGTGTTCGCGGCGCACCTCGGCGGCGAGCACCTCGACCTGTGGATCGCGCCGTCCGACCCGGAACCGCCCGCCCCGTGGCAGGCCGTCGACGGCGGCCAGGTGTGGCGGCTGCCCGTCGCGGCGGCGGCATCGCTCGACGGGGCAGGCGCGCTCGCGCCCTACCCCGGCCTGGTGAGCCTGGGCATGAACGACACGGGCCGGATCATGGTGGACCTGGAGGTGGCGCACGGGCTCATCTCGCTGCGCGGCCCGGCGGACACGGTGCGGTCCGCGCTCGCCGCGCTGGCCGTCGAGCTAGTCACGAACCGGTGGTCGGACCGGATGCGGGTGACGCTCGTCGGCTTCGGCGAGGGCCTTGACCTCATCGCACCTGACCGGGTGGTGCTCGCGGGCACGCTGGAGGAGGCGCTGCCCGAGCTGGAACGGCGGGGCGCGGAACTCGACGACCAGCTGTCCGCGTGGGGCATCGATTCCGTGCTCACCGGGCGCTCGGTGATGAACAACGCGGACGCCTGGGCGCCGCACTACCTGATCATGGGGGTGCCGCCAACCCCGGAGCAGGCGGAACGGCTGCTCGCGGTCGCCAGGACGCGGCACCGGACCGCCCTCGGCCTCGTGGTCGCGGGCGACGTGCCCGGCGCCAGCTGGACCTGGGACGTCACGGCCGAGGGGCGTCTGCAAGCGGGAGTGCTCGGCTTCGACGTCGCGGCCCAGCTGCTGCCCGCCGCGCAGTACTCCGCGGTGGTGTCGCTGTTCCGCGACAGCCACGGCGACGCGCCGCTCACCCCGCCCGCGGTCGGGGAGGCGCCCGCCGCGCACCTGCAGCCGGGGGCGCCCGTGGTGGTGGAGGTGGGCCTGCTCGGCCCGGCCATCGTCAGCGCGCCAGGACCGGTCGAGCCGGACCGGATCGCGCAGGCGACCGAGCTTGTCGCGTACCTGGCCGCGCATCCGGCCGGCGTGCACATGAACGTGCTGTCCGGGGCGCTGTGGCCGCGCGGGGTGACCCAAGAGGTGCGGGACGCGGCGGTGGCGCGGGTGCGCCGGTGGCTGGGCACCGACCACGCCGGGCAGGCCAACCTGGTCACCGATCCCGACGGGCGGCTGCACCTCGGCCCCGACGTGCGGGTCGACTGGCGGGTGTTCCGCGGGCTCATCGCCCGGGCCAGCCAGGGCGCGGACGCCGCGACCGCCGCCGAGTGCCTCCAGCAGGCGCTGAACCTGGTGCGCGGGCAGGTGCTCGACGGGCGGGACCCCGCCCGGTACGGGTGGCTGTCGGCCGCTGACTTCGGCTACGAGGTCACCGCGCTCGTGGCGGACACCGCCCACAGCCTGTCCGCGCTCCGGCTGACCTGGGGAGACGCGGTCGGGGCGATGGACGCGGCGCGGGCCGGTCTCCGGCTGGCGTTCGACGACGAGATGCTGTGGCGTGACCTGCTCAGGGGCGCGCACGCCACCGGGCAGGAACCGGTGCTGCGCGCGGTGGTCGACGAGGTCTCGGCCCGGGCGGCACTCGATGAGGTCATGTCGCGGATGGCGCCGGAGACGGAGGCGCTCATCGACGAGCTGCTCCCGTCCTGGCGCTCCTCCGCGGCGTAAAGACGCACTACGACGCAGGTGAGGAGGACACGATGAGAGCAAGGGCAACAGTCGGCGCCGCGCTGCTCGCGGTCGCGCTGCTCGCGGCCACGGCGTGCTCCGCGAAGCCCACGGCGAGCACTTTCACGCCCGCTGGCGGCGGGTCGTCCGCGGCTAGCGGCGCCGTGCCGGATGCCGCTAGTTCCCCGGGAGGCTACGTCATGCCTCCGTTTGGCAAGAACGTGCACATTGACATGACGTCCTGGCTGCCCACCGACACGGATCAGGCGCAGGCCGTCAATGCGGACAAGAACTACGAGCTGGCCTTTCTCTACGCGGAGTACCGCGGCGGCCAAGACCAGAGCTGGGAAAACTACGTGAGCCCGGTGATGAAGACCGCAGTTCAGCAGTCGCTGCAGGGCACGGACGTTACGAGCGAGTCCTTCACCGGCACGATCAAGTACTTCGACATGAGCGTCATCCCCGACCCGCTGGTCAAGGGGGACCTCGACGTGTCGACCTGCTTCGACAACGCGGGCTCGTCCAACACCGACCTCACGACCGGGAAGGTCATTCCGGACACGTCGTCGCCCAACACGCACTACGTGCGCATCTCCGATGAGCTTCGCAAGAGCTCAACCGGGCAGTGGCAGGTGATCTCGAGTCTTCCGGCCGTCTACTACCCGCAGGCAAAGCAGTGCAAGCCCTGAACCTCCACGGGAACGAATTATGAAATATCGCGCTATAACGGCTTTTTCGGCCGCGTTTTTGGCGGCTGGTTCGCTTGTCCTGTTCGCTGGTCCGGCCAGCGCGCGCAACGGGCCGCCGTCGGTCGGCTGCACCACCGGCTCCAGTTGCATGGTCGAGTTGAACTGGAACGTAACCTACACGGGGAGCAGCGGCGGCCATAACGGGGTAGTCGTCCCGCCGCCGCCGTGCATCGGAGTTCCCGTGGGCGACGCGTACGTCGGAAGCCAGGCGATCCTCAGCCTCTACGGCGACAACGCGCCGCTGCCCTCGGACAGCCCCACGCCGATCAACGCGACACCGTCCGACACCACGCCGACTGACGGCGGGACGCCGACCGATGGTGCGACTCCGACTGACAGCGCCACCCCTACTGCCACGCCGAGCGCGACGATGACGGCCACCACCGCTGCGCTCATCGTCAAGGCGGTCCCGGCCCTCGACCCGCAGCAGCAGGCGATCGTCGACCAGGCACACGGTTTGCTCGGTACGCACCCGAAGCCGAGCGGCGAGTGGTACCAGATCGCCGGCAACCCCTACGCCAGCGCGAAGGACCAGGCGAAGTGCCTGAAACTGCCTCCGTACATCTGGCAGGCCGGGGCCGACGGGACGATCCACATCGCCGGCTTCAACATCCCGCCGCGGACGCTCGCCGGGCTCGCGTACAGCCAGCTCACCACGGCGGAACTTGGCGACGTCACCCTCAACCCGGCGGACAAGATCGACACGAACCTGCCGACCTTCGTCGACGTCGCGATGACCGAGCCAACGCGCGGCATCCTCGCCGTGACCACCAAGGGCCGCCCGTACGTGTGGGCGACCGCGGAGACGCCGGACGGCACGGCCGCGACGGTCTGGGCCTATGTCACCGGGCTAACCATCGACCCGGGAACGCAGAATGCGAAGCCCTACCACGACGAGCGTTGCGCCAGCGCGCACCTGAGCGATGACGGGCACACCTTCATGCTCGGCTCGCGCTACGCGGCGGACGACATGGCAAAGGTCGGCGCTGGGCAGCAGATCGACTGCGGCGTGACCTACACCGCGCCTGGCACCTACAACCTGACCGTGAGTGTCAGCTGGGACGCGTGCTGGGCCGAGGGCCAGGTAACACCTGGCGGCCCGCCGGCGGGGTGCAAGAAGGTGGACCACGCGGGCGGCCTGACGCCAAGCACCACGCAACCAGTCCAGGTCAACGTCCGCGACATCCAGTCCGTCAACGGCTGAGGTACCCCTGCCGTGACCGCCGCGGCCCGTCGTCCCAGGGATGGCGGGCCGCGGCTCGTCCCGGCCAGGATGGGCCGCGCCGGGTGACGTTACCGGTGAGCCGGGCGGTGTTATCGCGAGAGAAGGCCGATAAGCCCGAGTTCGTGGGCCTTGACGGCCGCCTCGGTGCGGGTCGCGGCGCCCAGCTTGCCGAGGATGTTCGACACGTGCACGCTGGCCGTCTTCGGCGAGATGACCAGGGCGGCGGCGATCTCCCTGTTCGACTGCCCGGCTGCCACGAGGTGGAGGACCTCAAGCTCCCGGCCGGTGAGACCCGGGTCGTCGGCGTCGCCTTCGGTGCCCGCCCGGCGGGTGAGGTCGGCGATCTGCGCGGCGAGGGGAGCGGCGCCGAGCTGCTGCGCGATCGGCGCGGCCCGGCGCAGTCGCGCCCTGGCTTCCCGGCCCGCCCGCGCGGCCATGGCGATCCTGGCGGCGTGGGTCAGCGCGAGGGCCGCCTGGTAGGGCTGGCCGACGGCTTCCCAGGCGGCGACGGCCGCGTCCGCGACCGCGAGCCTGCCGCCGTCGCCACCCGCCTCCAGGCTGAGGGTGGCGGCCGGGTCAAGCGCCGCGTAGGACAGCTGCCACGCCCGTTGCACGGGACCGCAGACGTCAAGCTTCTCCGCGAGTGTCCGCACCCGGTCGAGCAGCGCGACGGCATCCTCACCCGGTGCCTGGATGGCCGCCGCGGCGGCGCTCACCAGCATCGGCCACGCGTACCTGGGGCTGGACAGCCCCACGTCGTACTGCCGCAGCGCCTCGGCGGCGACGGCGACGGCGGCGGCCGGCCCTTCGGCCGCCAGTGTCAGATCGATGTCGAGCATGGCGAAGGGCAGGTGGTGCTGCTCGTCGTAACCGTGGGTGGCGAGCACCGCCCGGCACGCCGCGACCCGCCTGGCCGCGGTCGCGAGGTCGCCGCGGGCGAGCGCGATCGCACCGCTCTCCACCCAGAGCCCGATCCTGGTGCGGACCGGTGGCGCGAGGTCAAGGGCGCGCCCGGTCACCTCCATCGCCTCGTCCCAGCGCCCGAGGTACCACAGCGGCTCGGCCAGGTTGATCGCGAGGAACGCGCCGCTCGTCCGGGCCAGACCGTGCCGTTCGGCGTCCGCGATGCCGCGCCGCGCGGCCCGGGCGGCGCGCTCGAACTCGCCCGCGCCGCACAGCAGGTGCGTCTCGTTGATCACCAGCTTGACCGTGGGGTGGTACGCGGTGCCCTGCCGGGCGATCTCCCGCGCCTGCGTCAGCAGCCGGAAGGGCTCGCTGTCACTGGTCGCGACCTGGTTCCGCCCGGCCTCGATCATCGCCAGGTTGGCGAGCGCCTGTGACTCAGCGTCGCGGTTGCCTAGCTCGCGCGCGAGCCGCAGCGCGTCCGTCGCCCAGGCACGGTACTGCGGCCCGTCGCTGTCGAGGCCGCAGTGCGCGACGGCGAGCAGCAACTCGGTCCTGGCCGACGGCGAGAGGGTCTCAGGCACGAGGGCGAGCGCGCGGTGCAGGTCGGCCTCGGGCCGGAGCCTTCCCGTGTCCTTCTGGAACGCGAACCGCTCCCGCAGCAGCAGGGCGACCCTGACCGGCTCGGTTTCCTCGTCAAGCTCCGCGAGCGCGTGTGCCACGAACGCGAGCCCGCGCTGGTGCTCGCCGGCGTCCTTGGCGGCGGCGGCCGCCTCCTCAAGCACCCGGACGTGATCGGCCCCGATACGCGTCGCGGCGTCGGGCACCTGCTCCCACATCTCGAGTACCCGGTCGAGCAGCATCAGCCGCTCCGCGTGCGCGACCGCGTTCGAGGCCTGGATGGACGCCTGCCACGACCCGATGAGCGCCCACGTGGTGTTGTGCGCCGAGTACCAGTGATGCGCCTTCTCGATCTCGGCCCGGCCCCGCGGTACGAGCGCGGGATCCGCGTCGATCGCACGGGCGAACCGGGTGTGCACCGCGGCGTGCTCGCCTGGCAGCAGGTCGGCGTGCACGGATTCTTGGATCAGCGCGTGCCTGAACGAGTACCCGTCCCCGCTCGTCACCAGGACGTTCGCCGCGACGGCAGGGCGTATCGCGGTGCTGAGCTTGCCCGCGTCGAGCCCGGTGACCTGCGCGAGCAGCGCGTCGGTCGTCATCCCGCTGCCGGCGCTGGCGACGCGCAGCACCTCCTGGGTGTCTTCTGGCAGCCGTCGTACGGCCTGCAGCAGCAGGTCAGCGAGCGTGCCGGGGACCGCGTCGCACTCACCGGCGCAGGCCAGGAGTTCCTCGGTGAACAGCGGGTTGCCCTGGGCGCGCTCGAAGATCGCGTCGGCGAGACCTTGGTCGGGAGTCCGGCCGAGTACAACAGTGGCGAGTTCCTCGGCCTGCCCGCGGGTGAGCGGGGGCAGCTCCGTCCTGTCCACCCAGTCGATCCGCGCTAGCTCGGCGAGCAGCGGCCGGAGCGGGTGGGTGCGGTGCAGCTCGTCGGAGCGGAACGTGACGACGATCAGCACGTTGCCGACCGCCCGCTGGTAGCCGATGAGGAACGCGAGCAGGTCGCGGCTTGACCGGTCCGCCCAGTGCGCGTCTTCGATGATCAAGACGAGCGGCCGCTGCGCGGCGAGCCGCTCGAGAAGGGTGAGGAAGCCCTCGAAAAGATGCGCCCGCGCCTCGCCGGCGGTCATACCGGCCGAGTAGGTGCCGCCGTCTACGGCGGCCGTGGCGGCCTCGCCAGGCGCCGCGGGCGAACGCTCCGCGGTCAGCTCAGGCAGCAGCCTGGCCAGTTCCCGCGCGGCCCGTCCGCTGCCGGAAAGCAGCGCGGCGACCTCATCCGGGCCCGCCTCCCTGACGAGATCGCGCAGCATCGCGGTGAACGGGCTGAACGGCAGCCCGTCGGCGCCAAGCTCCAGGCACGCCCCGGTAAGCACCCGGACCCCGGCACCCCGCGCGGCCGCCGTGAACTCTCCGATCAGCCGGGTCTTGCCCATCCCGGCTTCGCCGCCGATGAGTACAGCGGCAGGCTCGCCCTGGCGTACCGACTCAAGCGCGGTTTCCAGGGCGGCCATCTCGGCTTCCCGTCCGACGAGGACGGGGCTGCACCCTCGTCTGCTCACAACAATGTCAAGCGTCCCAGAGGGGTCTGACATTCCAGCCCGCTCACGCGGGTGCGGGCTGGAATGCCGGTCTGGTTCCTTGTTGCTCGACATCGCGGGCGCCAGCTCGCTAGCCGGGCCGCGTCAGTGACCCGACCGCGCGTGGCGGCCGCGCTCCGGCCGCGGCGCGGGGACCGCGTCCCCCGTCGTCGCGAACATCTCCTCGGCGAAGTCGGGAATCACCGGTACCGTCTCCAGTGCCCTCTCCCTCGCGCGCCTGGCGCGTGCGGCCGCGCGCGCGTCGCGCGCGTCGCGCGCCCGCTGTGCGGCCCGCTGCATGTCCGCCATCCGCAGCCTCGCCACGTCGTACATCACGTTCCCGTTCATTTGGGACCCTCCCCGGTCTCCGCCGGAACCGCCTTGGTTTCCCGCGTACCTACAGGTTCGGTCTAAGGTCCCCCGGTACCGCTATGGGTCGTTCGCCGTATCTTCCGCCTCCCTCGCCGCCTAGGCGGGGTAAGCCGTCTTAGGTCGGCTAAGCCGGTCTTAGCGCGCTAGAAGAGCCACGTCAGCGCGGGCACAGGCCCGCGGGTCAAGGCGTTCGCGCGGCGGCAATAGACTGGTAGCGGCCGCGAGTCGCGGCCCAGCCACGGACGAGCCGCACCGCGGCCCACCGCCGGTGGCCCCAGTTGTTGTCAGTGAGACCGTCCCGATGCCGAATGAGCGAGACTTACGCATGCCCGCACAGCAGGAGATCACCATGACGACCGCGACGGAGCTCGCGACCCGCGACGACATCCGCAACGTCGCCATCGTGGCGCACGTCGACCACGGCAAGACCACGCTGGTCGACGCCATGCTGTGGCAGTCGAACGCGTTCGGCGCCCACGCCCACGTCGCCGAGCGGGTCATGGACTCCAACGACCTGGAGCGCGAGAAGGGCATCACGATCCTCGCGAAGAACACCGCGGTCAAGCACGGCGGCCTGACGGTCAACATCATCGACACGCCAGGCCATGCGGACTTCGGCGGCGAGGTCGAGCGCGGCCTGTCCATGGTGGACGGCGTCGTCCTGCTCGTCGACGCGTCCGAGGGACCGCTGCCGCAGACCAGGTTCGTGCTGCGCAAGACCCTCGAGGCGAACCTGCCCGTCATCCTGGTCATCAACAAGGTGGACCGCCCTGACGCGCGGATCGCCGAGGTCATCGACGCGTGCTACGAGCTCTTCATCGACCTGGACGCCACCGAGCAGCAGATCGAGTTCCCGATCGTGTACGCGTCCGCGCGGGCCGGCCGGGCCAGCCTTAACCGCCCGGCGGACGGCGACATGCCCGACAGCGAGAACCTCGAGGCGCTGTTCGACGTCATCAGGCAGACGGTGCCCGCGCCGGTCTACGACCCGACCGCCCCGCTCCAGGCGCACGTCACCAACCTCGACGCGTCTTCCTACCTGGGCCGGATCGCGCTGTGCCGGATCCACAACGGCACGATCAAGCGCGGCCAGCAGGTCGCGTGGTGCAAGCACGACGGCTCGATCGAGCGGGTGAAGATCAGCGAGCTCTACCTCACCGAGGCGCTCGACCGCGTGCAGGCCGACGAGGCGGGCCCCGGCGACATCGCCGCGATCGCCGGCATCCCCGACATCATGATCGGCGACACCCTGGCCGACCTCAACGACCCGCGCCCGCTCCCGCTGATCACCGTGGACGAGCCGGCGATCTCGATGACGCTCGGCACGAACACCTCGCCGCTAGCCGGCCGGGACAAGGGCACGAAGGTGACGGCCAGGCTGGTCAAGGACCGCCTCGACCGCGAGCTCGTCGGCAACGTGAGCCTCCAGGTGCTGCCCACCGAGCGCCCCGACGCGTGGGAAGTGCGCGGCCGCGGTGAGCTCGCGCTCGCGATCCTGGTCGAGACCATGCGCAGGGAAGGCTACGAGCTGACCGTCGGCCGCCCCGCGGCCGTCACGCGGGAGATCGAGGGCAAGCTGCACGAGCCGGTCGAGCGCCTGTCGATCGACGTCCCCGAGGAGTACCTCGGCGCGGTCACCCAGCTCGTCTCGGTCCGCCGCGGGCGGATGGAGACGATGACCAACCACGGCACCGGCTGGGTGCGCCTGGCGTTCCTCGTCCCGTCGCGCGGTCTTATCGGCTTCCGCACCCAGTTCCTCACCGAGACCAGGGGCACCGGAATCGCGCACCACGTCTTCGAGGGTTACGAGCCGTGGGCGGGCGTCATCAGGGGCCGGGCGACCGGGTCGCTGGTCGCCGACCGGTCCGGCGCGGCCTCCAGCTACGCCATGTTCAACCTGCAGGAGCGCGGCTCGCTGTTCGTCCCGCCCGGCACCGAGGTCTACGAGGGCATGATCGTCGGCGAGAACTCGCGCAGCGACGACATGGACGTGAACATCACCAAGGAGAAGAAGGTCACCAACGTCCGCCAGTCCACCGGCGAGGAACTTGAGCGGCTGGTCCCGCCGCGGATCCTCAGCCTCGAGCAGGCGCTTGAGTTCTGTGCCGAGGACGAGTGCGCCGAGGTGACCCCGACCTCGGTCCGGCTCCGCAAGACGATCCTCGACGCGAAAGAGCGCAGCCGGGTCCGCGGCCGCGTCTCCCGCGAACAGGCCTAGGAATCCGGCCGCACTTCCCGGCCTCTGTCGCACAAAAGCACTCAGATTCGCGCGCGCCGTCCATCGGAATCTTTTTGTATTGCCAAGATTCGATATCGCGCGTCACGGTGAACGTCCGCATCGGCATCATGTGCCGAATTGACCGAGATCGTATGTCGGTATACCCATTTCTCCCGTATCGGTATAGCCGCCTTTAAGACCCCGCATAGGCTGACAACGCGCGCCTAGGTTCATGAGGGAGTGCTGTCGGCACGTGGACGGAATTGCGTCGACGCAGTTGAGGGGCGTGCGTCGGCGCGGCGCGAGGCGGACCGCCCGCGGGGTGCGGGCGGGAAGCGGCCAGCGCCGCGGTGTGCGCGGGAGCACCAGGGAAGCGGAGCTTACGAGATAAGCCGGGCTGCCGCCCGAACCCGTTTCATCTTGATCATGTTAATTCGTCGGATTCCACGGTGAAAGAGCCTGCAATAAAGGGATTATCGTCCGGCGTGGCGTGCGTCATTAACCACACGCATAACGCTATCTGACCAGGGGCAGGGCGTCCGCTTCATCGCGGTCAAGGTCTCCGAAGGGACCTACTACCGCAATCGCTA
>Ga0207707_10001548_pt1 | contig 21188 bp, 19 predicted proteins | sample KBSC83BmetaG_FD_184336 | JGI IMG/M metagenome (GOLD analysis project Ga0207707, IMG submission 184336) | Corn rhizosphere microbial communities from Kellogg Biological Station, Michigan, USA - KBS C8-3B metaG (SPAdes) (version 2) | ecosystem: Host-associated > Plants > Roots > Rhizosphere ...
GGAATCCGTTTCAGCCGTGTCTTGCGGCAGAGTCCGGTCGGCGACAGAGCCAGGCCCGCTCCCTGTCTTTTTTGCGTTTTCCTTCGCCGCCGCCGGGAACCTGGACGCGAGGTCGCAAGTTTCCCTGCCAAACGATCCATGGGCTTGGGGAGCGCCGCCGGAGAGCCCCTTCATGACCGTGTCCAATCTTGAGGCCAATTCCCTCACCCCATCCGAACATCAGGTTCAGCTTCGCCGCGCCGTCATCGCCTCCACCATCGGGACCGCGATCGAGTGGTACGATTTCTTCCTCTACAGCACGGTCACGGGCCTGGTCTTCGCGAAACTGTTTTTTCCGCATTCGGACCCCTGGGTCGGGACGCTCGAGGCGTTCGCCATCTACGCCGTGGGCTTCGTTGCGCGTCCGATCGGCGCCGCCATTTTCGGGCATTACGGCGACCGCATCGGCCGCAAGTCGACGCTGATCGCGACACTGCTGCTGATGGGGGTGGCCACGTTCGCGGTGGCCCTGGTCCCGACCTATGAGAGCATCGGCATCTGGGGCGCGGTGATCCTGACGGTCCTGCGATTTATTCAGGGCGTCGGTGTCGGCGGCGAATGGGGTGGCTCGGTGCTGATGTCGATGGAATGGGCGCGCAACGATCGCTCGCGCGGGTTGATCGCCTCCTGGCCGCAATTCGGCGTTCCCTGCGGACTGTTCCTGGCCAATCTCGCCGTGCTCGCTTTCAGCCAGATGTCCGGCGAGCAGTTTCTTGCCTGGGGCTGGCGGATCCCGTTCGCTTTGAGCCTGGTCCTGGTCGGCGTCGGGCTCTACATCCGGCTCGGCATTCTGGAGACGCCGGTGTTCGCCAAGCTGCTCGCCGAGCGCAAGGTCGAGCGCACCCCCATGCTGACCGTCATCAGACAATATCCGAAGGAAATCCTGCTCTCCGCGCTGGCGCGCATGGCCGAGCAGGCGCCGTTCTACATCTTCACCGCGTTCATCTTTTCCTACGGCACCGAAACCCTGCACGTTTCCCGCAACTTCCTGCTGTCAGCCGTGCTCGCAGCCTCCGTGCTGTCGTTTGTCTCGATTCCGTTGTTCGGTCATCTGTCGGACCGCATCGGCCGCAAGAATATGTACATGATCGGCGCTGTGGTGACCGGCGTATTCGGTTTCATCTACTTCGCCATGGTGAATACCGCATCGGAGGCGGTGATCTTTTTCGCGATCATCCTCTCGCTCATCCCGCACGACATGATGTACGGTCCGCAAGCCGCGCTGATCGCCGAGAGTTTCACCGGGCGCTTGCGCTACAGCGGCTCTTCGCTCGGCTATCAGCTCGCATCCATCATCGCCGGCGGCCCGGCGCCGCTGATCGCGACCTGGCTGTTCGGCACCTATCACTCCTCCTACGCGATTGCGATCTATATCGCGATCTGCGCCGTGATTACGCTGGTCGCGACCGCGCTGATGACCGACTACACCGGCAAGGACATCTCGGGGGAATATCGATCCAGGTGATCGGATTTACATCCGAGCCGGCATTTTTTGCGCGTATCCATTCGCAAAACCGCTATCCACCTTTGCGGAAATAAGCGCTAGCCTGCGATGATCGCGTTTCCGCGATCATCCTGCAAACCCAATCGGATTTACAAAACAAGGGAGATGGCGATGCGTCGAGGTATCGTTTCACTGACGGCGATGGCGGCGCTGGCCGGCGTCCTGGCGTTCGGTTCAAGCGCCGGCGCACAGACGGCGGCGGCGGAAAACGCCGCGCCGACGACCGACAACGCCGTGATGCTCACCGTCTTTTTGAAGCACGACCAGTCGCGCCCGTTAAGCGAACTCAACGCGCAGCTCGACAAGCAGGGCTTTTACAAGGCCTTCCCCCCGCCGGGCATCGAAGTCGTCAGCTGGTACATCATGATGGGGATCGGGCAAGTCGTCACGCTGCGGCTTCCGGCGTCCCGGCTTCGCGAGGTCAACCGCGTACTGGAGAACACCGCCTGGGGCAGCTATCGCACCGAATTCTACCCGACCTACGACTACAAGGCGATCGGCATCGGCCAGCACGACAAGGCGCAATAGGCCGCGCCGTCTAAACCACCGCGTTTCTCGCGATGGCTTCGCGGAAATAGGCCGCGCTGAGTTTTGGCGTCCGCTTCTGCGTCTTGAAGTCGACATAGACGAGACCGAAGCGGTTGGTAAAACCGTCGCTCCACTCGAAATTGTCCATCAGGCTCCAGTGAAAGTAGCCTTTTATCGGCACGCCTTCCGCGGTCGCCCGGTGCAGATGAGCGAGGTGGTTGCGGAGAAACATGATGCGATCGGAGTCGTCGACGATTCCTTGGGCGGAAAGTTCGTCGCTCGCCGCGCATCCGTTCTCGGTGATATAGATTTCTTTGGTCTTCCACAGCGCCTGCACCTGCCGCGGCGCCCAATACATCACCTCGGGACCCAGCAGGTGCCACAACGAAAGCATCCGCGGGTGCGATTTGTTGAACGATATCGACCGAAATCCCGGGACCCGTTCGGAAGCCACGACATATGCGGAAGGCCGATAGAGGTTGATGCCGATGAAATCGACCGGCGAGCAGATGATCTTCAGCTCATCCTCGGTGAATTTCGGCGCGCCCTTGCCGGCGGCGGCAAGATAGGCGTCCGTGTACTTTCCCTCAAGCATGACGGTCAGGTAGCCGGCGTTCATTTCGCGTGTTGCGATCTCGGCCGCCTTGATATTCTCGGGCGTTTCGATCGCCGGCACCGCGGTGCTGAGGTTGTCTGCCGGTCCGCACTTGGTTCCTGCTTTTGCGTTCGCGCGGATCGCCTGGACCGAAAGTCCCTGGGCGAGGACGGCGTTGTGCCGGACCTGGTTCAGCTTTGCGTTTGACAGTTTTAAGCCCGGCGCATGTTCGATCCGGACCTTCTTGCCGTCGACCATCATCTCGACCCCGCGATGGCCTATATCCACGAAGGAGAAGAACTCGTTGATCGTGAAGAAGCGCGTGACCCGGTCGCTGAGCTGGCCCGCCATATAGCCGGCATAGTCGGCAAACGCTTTGACGGTGTCGCGAGATTGCCATCCGCCCTTGTCCTGGAGCGCCTGCGGCAGGTCCCAGTGGTAGAGCGTGGGAAACGGTTCGATGCCGGCTTCGAGCAGCGCATCGACGAGGCGGCGGTAGAAGTCGAGGCCCTTCGGATTCGGCTGACCGATGCCGTTGGGAAAGATTCGCGGCCAGGCGATCGAGAAACGGTAGGTCTTGACGCCGATATCCTGCATCAGCCTCACGTCATCCTTGTAGCGATGATAGTGATCGTTGGCGACGTCGGCGTTGTCGCCGTTCCTGACCTTGCCCGACGTATGCGCGTAGGTATCCCAGATCGATGCGCCGCGACCGTCTTCCTTTACCGCGCCCTCGATCTGAAACGCCGAGGTGGCGACGCCCCAGGAGAAACCGTCCGGAAACGCGGCGCCTTCGCCTTGCACCGATTTCGGCCGACTTTCCGCCGAGCTCTCGGCCCGTCCCGCCAAAGGCGCTCCGGTTGTCATACCGAACGCGGCGGCACCCGCGACTTTGGCGAAGTCCCGCTTGGTGAGATTGGCGGACATTGAACTCGGCCCATTTGCGGTTGAAGAAGGCGAAAGCGAGATCGCATAGCTTCCTTCGCCAAAGCCGCCAACGTCAAGCAGCCCAGCACATTTACCGGGCGGCTTTCTTAATGGAAAAATGCCGTCAACGAAAAAAGCCCGCCGGATGCTGCCGGCGGGCTTCAATCGCGTTGTCGTTATCCCGAATAAACGGGGCGCAGTCGAATGCGAGATCCCGGTACATCCGCGGGAAAATCTCACATCCGCCTGCTTCACATGGCGCGAAGGTTTTCCGCGCTGGTCTTGCCGCGCATGCTGTCGAGCTTCGATTCGTATGAAAGCTTCTGGCCTTCATTGAGCGAGCCCATGCCGGCGCGCTCGACGGCGCTGATATGTACGAATACGTCGTTACCGCCGTCGTCGGGCTGAATGAAGCCAAAACCCTTTGTCGCGTTGAACCACTTAACTGTTCCGGTAGCCATTTTACTTCTCCAAGATGCGCAAATGCGCGCTGTGCCCGCACGACCTTCGCGCGGACTTGATCCGATTTCAGCGATGTCTTGGGGAGGGGAGCCGGTTCGGCGCGATCAACAAGGCAAATCGATTATTCGAATGGCAGGCGTTTACGCCACTACACGTGAAATAGCAAGCGACAATGAATCCGCGCGATCAACGAGGCGGATTGGCGCTGGCCCGAAGTCGCCCGGGTCGATGCGGTCGGCGCGCCACGATCGTTGACTATTTGACGCGAAAAATTTGCGCAAATTTTATTCGTGCTGCGCGGTTTAACGTTACCCGGATAATTAAATTCCGCGCGCCAGCGATCTCCATATTTGAAGCCATGCACGTCGCTAAGACGCCTGCCGGGCATCAGCGGGAGACTGGCGAATGACGAATCGGGTATTCGAAGACAATCTGGCGAGAGGCGCGAGCTTCGGACGCCGGAAGGTGACGCCCCGGGCCTGCATTGCGGACGGCAAAAAGCACCTCCGCGCATTCCTGACCGACATCCTGGAAGATCTCGGCTTCGTCACCAGCGAATGCGCAAAGGCCGATGAACTGGGGACGATACTCGATACCCAGGTTCCGGATCTCATTGTTCTCGGACTGTCGGGCGATGGAATCGATGCCGGCAAAATCCTCGAAATCCTGGTGCGCCAAAGGTTCGGCGGCAAGGTTCTCGCCATCGGCGCCCGCGCGTCGATCATCGTCAGGGCGGTGCGGCAAGTCGGCGAGGAAAACGGCCTCGCCATGCTGCCGCCGCTCACCACGCCGTTCGCCGCCGGAATGTTGCGCGAGCGGGTGACGATGCTGCTTCCCGAGGAACCGGCACCGAGCCCGGCAGTCCACGTGTCGGAGGCGCTGCACGCCGGCTGGCTCGAATTATGGTACCAGCAGAAGATCGATGCCCACACGCTGGTTAGCGGCGGTGCCGAAGCGCTGCTGCGGATGCGGCATCCGACCTGGGGCGTGGTCCCGCCGGCCTATTTTATCCCGGAAGACGACGATCCGCATTTCCTGCGTTTGTCGGATTTCGTGATTGACCGCGCCACGCAGGATTGGCGCTATCTGTTCGAACAGCAAAGCCCGACCGATATTTCGATCAACCTTCCGGTGTCTTTTCTCAAAAACCGCCAGGTGGTGCGCCATCTCTGCCGGCGAATGCCGGCGCATCCGGCGTTCGGGGGACTGCTGATCGAGATCAACAGCGCCGAGGTCATTCACAATCTGGATCTGCTGATCGATGTCTCAAAGGAGGTGCGCTTTCACAACATTGCGGTCTCGATCGACGATCTCGGTGCCGACTGGCCGGCGCTGACGGGGCTCAACAGCTTTCCCTTCGTCGAACTCAAGGTTAACAGGCAATTCGTCACCGGCTGCGCCAACGACCGGCTGAAACGGACGGTGTGCCGTCACATTATTGAACTCGCGAAGGGGTACGGCGCCCGGGTCGTCGCCGAGGGCGTCGAGACCCGCGCCGATTTTGTCACGGCGAACGAGATGGGTTTCGACCTGGTCCAGGGCTATCTGTTCGGCAAGCCGATGGGGCTCAAGAAATTCGCGCGCTCCAGCCTGGCGCATCCGGTACTTGTGTCGAAGTGAGGCGGTATCGGGAGCCGGATCAACCAAGCCGGCTGATCTGTTCCTCGGTCACCACACGCTCGACATTCTCGGTCTTGCTCTTGATGCGGTAGCGCGGGCGGCCATCAGCCTCGATCGGCAGGCAGGTGACGATGGTATAGACGCTGCGCTGCTTGACGACGGCGCGGCCCTGCGGCCCCTGCAACTGGTGGTGGACGTCGTCGTTGATCGCGTAATTATGGGCCATCGCCGCTCTTTCCGTTGAAGAGGGGCTTTTAGGCGCAACACCCTCATAAGGCAAGCTTTATGGTCGGTCGGCGGGGCCGAAAGCCGCGAAAATCAGGCCCAGGCTTCAGCACAGCTCAACGCTCGTGGACCGATTGTCATCGGCAGACTGGGTTTCGGACGTTACTTGTATTTTTTAAAAAACGGAACAAGGTTGCTTTGCCTTAGGCGTTGGAGTTGGCCATGACTACAAACGCAGCTAACCCTTCCGATCCGGCATTACGCAATCTTGACGCCTTGCTTCCCGATCTGACCGGGCTTTACAAGGACGTGCATTCGCACCCGGAGTTGTCGATGCAGGAGACGCGCACGGCAAATCTCGCGGCGGACCGTCTTCGTGAAGCCGGCTATGAAGTAACGACGGGCGTTGGCAAAACCGGCGTGGTCGGCCTGCTTCGTAACGGCAATGGCCCGACCGTCATGCTGCGCGCCGACATGGACGCACTGCCTATCCAGGAAGCGACGGGCCTTCCCTATGCCAGTAAGGCAACGGCTACTGATCGAGAAGGCAACACGGTTCCTGTCTCACACATGTGCGGCCACGATATGCATGTGACCTGGCTCGCGGGCGCCACCAGGCTGCTCGCGGACGCGCGGACCACATGGCGAGGCACGTTGATGGCGGTCTTCCAACCCGCGGAAGAAACAGGCGAAGGCGCACAGGCCATGATTGACGACGGTCTGTTCAAGCGTTTTCCAAAGCCCGACGTCATCCTCGGCCAGCATGTCATGGTGGGCCCGTCAGGCACCGTTGCCGGGCGAGCCGGTGCCATCACTTCGGCGGCTGACAGCCTGCAAATCCGTCTGTTCGGACGCGGCGCGCATGGCTCGATGCCCCAGGCCAGCATCGATCCCGTCGTCATGGCCGCCGCAACCGTGTTGCGATTGCAGACGGTCGTCTCACGTGAGGTCGCTGCCGCCGAGGCCGCCGTTTTGACCGTAGGCGTCCTGCAGGCCGGCACCAAAGAGAATGTCATTCCGGACGAGGCGATCATCAAACTGAATGTGCGGACCTTCGATGCCGGAGTGCGAACGCGTGTGCTGGCCGCGATCGAGCGGATCGCCAACGCCGAGGCGGCGGCCTCGGGCGCGCCTCGGCCGCCCGAGATTACGACCATCGATCGATACCCCCTGAACGTGAACAATCGAGACGCCAGCAAACGAGTGGTCGATGCATTTCGGGGACATTTCGGAGCGGACCGCGTCCGGGAAACGGGGCCCGCCCCGGCCAGCGAAGATTTCGGATCGTTCGGATCCGAATGGCACGTCCCCTCGGTTTTCTGGTTTGTGGGCGGTACCGACCCCGAAATTTATGCCAAGGCGAAAGAGGCAAATCGGATCAACGAGCTTCCCGTAAACCACAGCCCAAAATTCGCACCCGTTCTCCATCCCACACTACAAACCGGTGTTGAATCGCTGGTCGTCGCGACCCGCGCCTGGCTGCCGGCGTAGGGCATGCTGGTCGACGAAGCAAAAAGCGCGTTTGTCTCGGTCTGACACCGGAAAGCCGTATCATGGAGAAGCTTCCGCTTGTGCTTGATCTGACCGGCACCTTCGTCTTTGCGCTGAGCGGCGCGTTGGCGGGTGTCAAGCGAAGGCTGGATTTGTTCGGCGTCCTGGTGTTGTCGTTTGCTTCGGCGACCGCAGGCGGTATCGCACGCGACGTATTGATTGGTGCGATCCCTCCAGCCTCGGTCAATGACTGGCGTTATCTCGGCGTGTCGCTCTTTGCCGGAGTGATCACTTTCTATTTCTCGCCCTTGATCGTGCGGATGTCGAACCCGGTCCTTCTTTTCGACGCCGCAGGACTCGCCCTTTTTGCCGTCGCAGGCGCATCCAAGGCGCTGGCCTACGGACTGAACCCGATTATGGCGATAGTGCTTGGTATGGTGACCGGGATTGGCGGCGGCATGGTCCGTGACGTGTTGCTGGCCGAGATTCCGACCGTATTGCGTGCAGAACTTTATGCGGTCGCGGCGGCGGCGGGCGCGGCAGTAGTGACCATAGGACATGGGCTGGAGCTACCTCCAGTCCCCGTAACGGCAGTGGGGCTGGCGTTATGCTTCTTTCTTCGGATCATGGGGATCATATACGGCTGGCGGCTTCCAATCGCCGGCGCAGTTAAGCGATCTCCGGGGAGCACCGACACAACAGCCGATCCGTAGCCACAGACTCGTTTCCGGCATCGGTTCTGACCGTCATTACGTTCTGGCTCTTTGCGCAGCCAACACCGAACGTCGCGCCCGCGATGCGCGACGACCTGCAAATCACCAACAGCGTCAGCAACAAAAAGAACAACCCGACGATACTCAATTTATTTGGGGCGGAAGCTGCTCTCAATTCTCATCCGGGTGACGCGGATGTGCAAGGGCCGCCCGCACGCCGCCTTGGCATATTGCGTCGCTTACTTCGGATCAACGATGGTCTTTGACGAACCTTCGGGCGCAGCCTGCATGCCGGGCGGAGACTGACCTTGCGGACTTTCCGCGGGCGCGCCGCCGCTGCCGGTAGTGATTGGACCGGTCCGGCCCTGCGGCTGCAGTTGTCCCTTATTTCCATCCGGCAACACCGTGCGGCCAGTGCTGTGCGGAGAGTCGGCTGGTTGCTTTTGTTCCGATTCGGCCTGAGCCGATGCCATCGAGGTGCAGATGGCGACGCAGAGCGCGGCGAGTGCGAGGCGCATGCACGATCCTCCGAAGGCGATCTGTTACAACCCCGGCGAACGGCGTAGGTTCCCCGCGCGATGTTGCAAAATCATTTGCAAGGAAAGCCACTGGCAAAGCTGCGTTGTGAGAATCGACATGCACTCGCTCTCTCAGCGGCCAATTGCCGCAATCGTGGTAGCCAACCCGCGGATTTGTCGACGCACTAAAGTCTCCGGAGATTTATGCTGAGGGCGCCCGTATAATCCTGCTTCCGCCCTCGATCTACGCCATCAATTACCTTAAGCTGATAGATCTGATGGAAAAGGGCGATTTGAACGAGCGAGTGTTTGCTCGAGCTTTCAGACAAAAAACGCCGGCTAGTTGAGGCTCTGAAAAAGAGCGGAAATTTCCAGGATTCCGAGAGAGCTCCCAACCGTTGGCAAGGCCCGCTAAATCGGTTGGCAAGCAAACTGACTCTGATCTGGTGCCGGCGCGACATGACGGGACGCGGGATTGCCGTCGCATCCTGTCATGCTCTCACCTCCTGACGCTGGAACACGACGTAGCCGGCGACAAACAATACGATCGTGCTGGCGATCAAACCCACCGTCTGCGGCCAGGCGATCATTAGGCTTTCGCCGAAGGGAAGCGGCGCTCCCATCACGGCGCCACGCAGCTGTTCGAGAAACACCGGACCGAGCGAGCGCGTCGTTGGCGATAGCACCGCCAGCATCGCCTCGCCGAACAGATGGTTTGGCGACAGGCGCGCCAGCGTCTGCGCCCAGATCGCCGTCTCCGGCGTATCCAGGCCGAGCGCTGCATAGCGCGGATCCGGCGGCGCGATCACTTGCGCCAGCGCGGGCGCCAGCATCGGCCACAACACGGTGAGGAACAGCCAGATGCCGAGAGCGACCAGGGCCGCCGTCGCGGGGGAGCGAAACACAATCGAAAGCAGTATCGCCAACGAGAGCCAGACGCCGGCATAGAAAATGGCGATTACCAGGAACGCCAGCGAGCGCGCAACCTCTTCGCCGCCCGGTGGGACACCAAGGAAGATCAGGCCGAGGCCAATCACCATCAGCCATAGTGCCGCCAGGCTGATCGCGAGCGTTGTGAGCCCGGCCAGGAATTTTCCCATCAACAGCGCATCACGGTAGATCGGCTGCGCCAGGATGCGCGAAAGCGTCCGCCGGTTGTGCTCGCTGTTAATCGAGTCGAAGCCGAGCCCGATTGCCATCAACGGGATGAGGAATCCGAGGATTGCGACAAAGGACGGCAGCGGCGCACGATCGACGGTAAACAGCCGCAGCAGAAGGAATGGATCTTCCGCGGTATTCTGCCGCAAGCTGTCGATCGCTCCATAAAGCGCTGCCAGCGCTGTGAGCACGATCAACAATTCGAGCACCAACATCCGCGCGCTCGACAGATTGTCCGACAGTTCCTTGACCGCCACGGTGCCAAGACCCTGGAAGGGTGAGCCCTCACGCCGCATGACGCGCACCTCGCGACGGCTCTTTGTGGCTCTGGAAGTAGCGGGCATAAATCGTTTCGAGACTCGGCACATCGACGAAGAGCCGGCGTAACGATCCATTCGCCCCGACGACGACACGCGCCGCATCCGGCCGCACGTCCCGGTCGGCGGTCATGCGAAAGCGATCCGCCGCCAGCGTTTCGACGCCGGTCACCCCGGGTATTGTCGCGAACCGCCTTGCAAGCCCGGCGCCGTCGGCCTCGACTTCGACCACGAAGCCTGCCCCAAGCACCTGACGGGCGAGGTCGGCAACAGGGCCCATCAGGACGACCCTCCCAGCCTGAAACAGCGCAACACGGTTACACACCCGTTGCACCTGATCGAGCAGGTGGGACGAGAGCAACACAGTGACCCCTTCGGCTTTAAGTTCGCCGATTAGATCAAGCAATTCATGCGTGGCTTGCGGATCGAGCCCTGAAGTCGGCTCGTCGAGAATGGCGATCTCGGCTTGCTTGACGACAATTTCCGCGAGGCCTAGCCGCTGCCGCATTCCGCGCGAGAATGTCGCCACACGCTCGTTTGCGACATCCAGTAGTTGTACCCGAGCCAGTGCCGCTGCGATTCGCCGCGGCCGTTCTGTCCGCGAAAGTCCCATCAGTTTTGCCGTATAGGACAGGTTCTCGGCGGCGGTGAGGTGGTCATAAAAGCCGACGGAGTCCGGCAGATAGCCGACCCGCCGCTTGACCTGCAGCGGCGCGCGCGCCGGATCATACCCAAGCACGCGTACCTGGCCCGCCGATATGTCCGTCAGACCGAGCACCATCAGTATCGTTGTCGTCTTGCCCGCGCCGTTCGGTCCAAGCAATCCAAACACCTCGCCTTTGAGGATGTCGAAGTTGATGGCGTCAACGACGCTGACCCCGCTGTAACGCTTGGTCAGGTCCCGCGCTGTAATGACAGCTTCGCTTGCCGTGGTCACGGCCTTGCCTTCCGCATCGCTCATCGCCGTCCGAACCTCGCAACCGCACCCAGCATCAAAAGCAGTGCAATTCCGATGACGCCGGCGCCGGCCACTCCCCACACCGTCGACGTAGACACCGTGATACGAAATTGGCTCGACGCATTTTCGCCACGTGAAGTCGCGTTGACCGACGTCATATAGTCGCCGGCCAGCGACTTATCGCTCGGCGTGACCAGCGCCTGCACCTCGGCGTCCTTGCCCGGAACCAGCCGGTCGATGGTGGCCGGGTCGAACGTCACTTTCCAGCCGCTCGGCGCGCTCGCCGCCAGCTTGATATTGTCGGCCGGCGCGGTGCCGGTGTTGGTGACGACGATTGGGAAGGAGCTTTGCTGTGCCGCGACCGCGCGCGCGCTCAATAATCCGTCACGCCCGGACACCTGGAGCTGCGGTTGTCCGACAACATCGAGCGCAAGGTCTACATTCGCTGAAGCGTCCTCGGCATTCACCGTCACCTTGACTGGAAAATGCCCGGCGCCGATCGTGCCGGGCGCTCGCACCTTCAGCTTGATATCCTTGGACTGACCGGCTTCGATCGGGATCGAGGACAGTTCCTGGCTGCCATAGGCCTCCGTGAACGAGGTTTCGAAATTGGGAGGCGCTTCCGCAGCGAAGCTTGCGACCAGATTGCGGCCACTGTCATTTTTGATGGTCAACGTATATTCGAAGTTTGATTTCGGACTGCCGCGCAGCGAGGGAAGTTTAGACGTCACCGTCAGCTTGGCCGGCAGTTCCTTGGCGAGTGCTATGTTCAGCGGTAACGTCGCCTGGCTTCCCTCTCCTTCTGCCTTCACCGTCAGCGTCTGCTCGCTCAGATTGGCATTCGCCGGCACGTCGAGGCGAAGCTGAAGTGCAACACTGGCGTCCGGCGCCGGCATCGCCGCAGCGACGGGTTGGCCGCCGCCCAGTAGCGTCGCGGTCCATCCATCAGGCACGCCCGTGACCGAGAGCCGGTAACGTTCCGGTCCAAGCCGGTAGTTTTGCAGGCGCAATGGAATGTTTGAGGTTGTGCCGGGCCGTACCGTGACCGCCGGGTAATCGGTCATCAAATAGAGGCCCTTGATGTCATGCGGCGTCTCCGCAGCGTACGCCGCAGGCGCCATCAGTCCGAGAGCGAAAGCAAAAGGGGCGAGATCAAGCGCGCGCATCGCAACACTCCTGCAATGGCAAGAACGAAATGTCGCCGTTTCGGCCCACCACTCAAAACGGCGACGGCGAGGTGCCAGAAATAAGCGAGGCAATCGTGACGAAATACGGCACAGCCCAATTACGATTCGGTGATCACTGATAGGCAATTGGTATATGCGCCGATCCGGCCTCGCCAATCAGTTTCGGAAGGGCGGCCCGCTCGCATTGATTTGCTGCAGGGGCAGAAAGCTTGCCAAAAATCGCGATCCTGCGGCAACGACCGCAGGCGTCCGGCTATACCAAGGCGCTGGCATCGCTTCGGAACGTAGGAAACCGCAGCACTTACCACCGCACAGTCATGCCGATGGCTGTCGGCGATGTGCTCTTCTGCGAAGCTTCGCTCAAAACCGCTGATGCTGCGATAACCAAAGCCAGCAACGCAACAATCGCAGCTAAATCGATAGACCTCAGATCCCTGCAGCGCTTGTCGAAAGCTTCTGTCCATGGAGCGCGCTCCTGTTACGGATGCTTCAAGTAACGTCCGACTCCAGTTCGGCAGCAATCATACTCGCTTGACCTTGCGATCAGGTCGGCAAGCAGTTGGGAGTAGCAGGCGAGTTCAAGAGACTTGGAACAGCAGTTCGAGCGCATCGCTCAGAACGCGCCTGCGCATCTTCGCCGACATTGCGTCGGAAGTTCGGAGTGAAGCTTTGATTTCGCGTTTGCCCTCTATTTTTGTCAGGTACAGCGGGACAGCAATCCGAAAACAAAATTGAGAGCCGCGTTTGACGACATGGTTGCTGCATATCGACGAGCTTTCTGTACCAGGTTTCTGTCCCAGTCGGAGAAGCTACCCGGGGAACGCCACGCGGCTTGTTCGGCAGCATCGGTTTGATGGCAGTCCATTCATAATACGCAAGTTCGTAGCGCATGATTCGAGCCCCCAGTTCGGGAGTTTGAATCACGGGGGCCTGGCCGAAAGCAACGCTCTTGGCCCGGTCCTGACAGCGCTCACGGACAGGAGCGGACATCAACCTGCCGACAATCCCTGCCGAAACCGTCGAAAATGACCCGGAGCCGACATCGGCCCGGCTATTTGGCAAGGGGTAATTCTGGCTATACCCGCCCTTCCAGAATTGTGGCCTGACCCGATAAGATGCGCCTCCTGAGCCCCAGGGGAAGATATGGCGCGGCCATCAAAAACGAGAGGCAAGAGGAGCGCGGCGAAGACCCGCAAGGCGAACTCTATGGGCGGCCGCAAAAAGCCCGTTAAAAATAGGCGCCGCATTTCTCCGATCTCCGATGTGACCAAAGAGTTGCAGGAGGCCCGCGAGCAGCAAGCGGCTACGGCCGAGATATTGAAGGTCATCGCAAATTCGCCGGCCGACGTGCAGCCGGTGTTCGAGGCGATCGCCGAGAGCGCGGCTCGCCTCTGCCAGGCCGCGTTCTGCAACGTCTTCCGCTTCGACGGCGAATTCATCCATTTCATGCATTCGTACGGATACTCGCGCGAGGCTATCGAGGCCTTGCAGCACTTCTATCCGATGCGCCCCGGTCGGGGCAGTGGTGCGGGCCGTGCGATCCTGAGCGGCAAGGTCGAGCAGGTACCCGACGTCCGGGCCGACCCCGAGTACGACCAGGGCAACGTGCCCGATATCATGAAGATCAGCAGCATCATGGCGGTGCCGATGCTGAAGGAAGGCCGCCCGGTCGGCGCGATCGCGCTGGTGCGGGCTGCCAAAGGCACCTTCCCGCAGCGCCAGATCGATCTCCTGAAAGCTTTCGCCGATCAGGCGGTGATCGCGATCGAGAACGCGCGGCTGTTCAACGAAACCAGGGAAGCGCTGGAGCGGCAGACCGCGACGTCGGAAGTGCTGCAAGTCATATCCAGTTCGCCTGGCGGGCTTGGGCCGGTGTTCGAGGCCATGCTGAAAAATGCCGTGGGCATCTGCCGCGCCAGTTTTGGGACGCTGCTCCTGTACGAAGGCGACAGGTTGCGGCGGGTGGCGCGAATGGCCGCGCAAAACGTGCCGCAATCGTATGCGCCCGACCAAGAAACGCCGCGACACTTCATCGCGCCGTTTGATGGGGCGCCTTCGCTGGGGCGCCTCGTGGAGACCAAGGCGCTGGTTCACATTGCCGATATTGCCACCGAGCATCCCGACGATCTGATCTACAAGGTCGCCGCAGCCCGCACCGTTCTGATTGTGCCGTTGCTCAAGGAGAGCGAGCTTGTCGGCGCCTTTGCCGTCTACCGCAAGGAGGTGCAAGAGTTCAGCGACAAGCAGGTCGAGTTGCTGGAAAATTTTGCTGCACAAGCGGTGATCGCCATCGAGAACACGCGGCTGCTCAAGGAACTGCGCGAGCGAACCGATGACCTCTCACGATCGCTCCACGAGTTGCGCACGGCGCAGGACCGCCTAATCCAGACCGAGAAGCTCGCCTCCCTTGGCCAGCTCACCGCCGGCATTGCGCACGAGATCAAGAACCCGCTCAACTTCGTGAACAATTTCTCGGCGTTGTCCGCAGAACTAACGGACGAACTGAACGATCTCCTGAAGCACGCCGCGCTGACCGACACGATGCGGGAGGAGGTCGACGAACTGACCAAACTGCTGAAGGAAAATCTCGAAAAGGTCGTGCAGCACGGCAAGCGAGCCGACTCCATTGTCAAGAACATGCTGCTGCATTCGCGCGAGGGAAGCGGCGAGCAGCGGGCTGCCGATATCAATGCAATCGTCGAGGACAGCCTCAATCTCGCCTATCACGGCGCGCGAGCAGAGAAGTCAGGCTTCACCATCACGCTGCGGCAGAACCTGGACCCGCGCGCTGGAGCGGTCGAGCTGTATCCGCAGGAGATCACACGGGCGCTGCTCAACCTAATTTCCAACGGCTTCTATGCCGCGACTAGGCGCAAGGTCGAAACGGGCGACGAAAGCTTTGAACCAGTTCTCAGCGCTTCCACGATGAACCTCGGCAAGACAGTCGAAATCCGTATTCGCGACAACGGCACCGGCATCCTGCCTGAAGTACGCGAAAAGATGTTCAATCCTTTCTTCACCACAAAGCCGACCGGGGAAGGAACGGGGCTCGGACTCTCGATGACCTATGACATCATCGTCAAGCAGCACGGGGGCCGGATCGACGTCGAGACTGAGCCTGGCGTCTTTACCGAGTTCATCATTACGCTGCCGCGCGACAACGGCATTGCCACCCCCCCACGGTCCGAATGACCGCTTATGCCCCATCGCGACATTTTGCGCTGCCGCACAACTCCGGCCGCTATAGGTGCAAAGCGGACATTACCTTCGCATCACGACGCTCGGTTTATGGGTACACGGCCTTCTGTAATGGGCCCGATGATGTCAAGCCTCCCGAGTGAACGTCTCGTCGCCGAGCTCATGCTTCTCTCCGTGGTCAACGCCTGGCCGCCACATCATGCTGTCAGAGGGAGCGGTGAGCCTATCTAGATGCGCGGGGTTCGCCAGATTACGACCACTGGCCGTGTAACGGCTTCACCGGATCCACCGTCCCGGCGACGGGACTTCGGGCACCGAGCTTCTGGCTCCGGCTCGGCATCGCCATCGAACGCATCAAGCCGGGTCATCCGCAACAGAACGGACGCCATGAGCGCATGCACCTTACCCTCAAGAAGGAGGCGACCCGTCCGCCAGGCTTCAATAGCCTGCAGCAGCAGGCGCGCTTCGATGCCTTCCTCCGCGAGTTCAATGCCGAACGTCCGCACGAGGCGCTCGCCATGAAGTGCCCTGCCGAGCTCTACACCGCCTCCGCGCGCTCCTATGCCGGCCTGCCCGAACTGACCTATCCGTTCCACGATCGTGACGTCGTCATCACCGCTTGCGGTCGCCTCTGCCTGCATCGCAAGCGGATCAACATCTCCACCGTGCTGGCCGGCCAGAAACTCGGCATCAAGGAAGTCGACGAAGGCATTTGGCTCGTCAGCTTCATGCACTATGATCTCGGATATTTCGACCTGGAGCAGAAAACCCTGCAACCCCTCGACAACCCGTTCGGCACGAGGTTGTCACCCATGTCTTAGGTACGTTCTGTTACCGATGTCTGCGGGCTGGACAATTGATTTGCTGGCGGAGAGGGAGGGATTCGAACCCCCGATAGGCTTGCACCTATGCCGCATTTCGAGTGCGGTGCATTCGACCACTCTGCCACCTCTCCAGGGGTGCCAACATGGAACGGTCGCCCGCCCGCGGTCGGGGCGAGTTCTAGGCGAGGACGGCGGGGCAGACAAGGCGTTGGGCGCGTGAAATTCGCGTCGCGGCGTCAAACCAGGGCTCGACAAAGGTGGGACCGCCAGACGCGACAAAAACCGGCGGTCCCGTGTCGCGTCAATTGAAATTGCGGCCGGGAAGTACGGCTTCTCTGGCCAGCCTGAGCGACGATGTCACGGTAGCGACCGGCTCGGAATCGGCAACGCAATCTGCGTTTTAACCTAACCGGTCAAGGTTACCTGCAAGGCTATCCCGTCATTGCGCGTCAATCCTTGCTCTTCTTCTCTTTCTTGTCGTCTCTGTCCTTATCCTTGTTATCTTTATCCCGGTCCTTCCTGCGGTTGGTGAAGCGTGCGTTGCCCAATCCGGTGCCGATGGTCAGCACGCCCCAGTGGTCGACATCCTGCATGAACGGAACCTCGCAGAGGCCCTGCGCCACGCCGTCATTGTGCATCAAGACCGCGGTGTCGTGATCGCCGATCTGCGGGATCGCCTCGACCAGGCTGGCCGGCAGGTTGAATTTGCTGCTCTCCCAGTTGCCGGGCAGGTTCTGCGCGCCCTTCTCGATCGAACCGTCTTCGTTGATGACGCCGGGACAGGCGATCCCGATGAACGGCGCCAGCTTCAAGCCTTCGGTGTCGGCGGCGGCGATCAGTTCTTTCAGCATCTTGACCAGACGCTTGACGGCGCCTTCCCGCGTGGGCTCGTCATCGGCATGGCGCCAGAGTTCGGACTTCCAGACCGATGCCTTCGACAGATCGGTCGCTTTCTTCCCGCGGGTCTCGACCAAGCCGCAACGGATGTTGGTGCCGCCGATATCGACCCCGAGGATGCCGTCCTGGCCTTCGAAAATCCATGACGGCGCCAAATGCAGGCAGCCAATCAGGCCCGCGTCATCGGGGTGAAAGCGGATCGGCACCAGATCGACCTTGAAGCCTTCGGCCTTGAGAATGATATCGGTGCGCGTGATCGCGAGCTCGCCGACCCGGCTCTCGCGAAAGCCGCCGCCGACCACGATGCGCTCGGTGTCGGCCCAGGCCCTGGTCTTGAGAATCCGCTGCGTCACATAGGCCAGTTCGTGGGCGAATTCCTCGATCGCGCCGTGCACCAGCGCGGCTGCGGCGATGTCGTCGCCCACCAGCACCTCATCGAGCGTACTCTTGGCGATGTCCTCGGCGGATTTGTCGCCCAAGGGATCGTTGCCGTTTTTCTTCAGCGGCTTGCGCAGACTGTCCAAAATCTTGCGGAACGCGCCCTTGCTGGCGCGGTCGCCGAGAAAGCCGTCATCGTCCTTCAGTTCGATATTGTAGCTGTCCACGTCCACCGACGGCAGGCGGGTGGCGCCGTGCCTGCCGATGCCGGAGGTCGTCAGTGTGTCTTCGGCCATCTTTGCCCTGCCCATACCCTGAAAATCATGGGACAACGACCGGGGAACCCGTTGGTTTCACGGCGGGGTGGGGCCAATTCCAAAACCGGCCATGCCGGCCAAAAATGCGCAAAATCCCTTATATTTGGCCCGTTTTTGCGTCGCTTTGCCTTGACTTGGGCCTCCCACCGGCTATAAGTCCGGCCACCCGGCGCGGGATTTTCTCGCGCCGCTTGTTTTTGCGTGGCTTGAGGGATCGTTCCCCGATCGCGCGGAAATTGAATCCATAACGACTGAAGAAAAAGCCGGCCCGGATTCGTCCGAGGCCGGGATCGAACACGAAGGAATTAAACGATGTTCGCAGTCATCAAAACCGGCGGCCGGCAGTACCGCGTCGTTCCGGATGATGTGCTCGAGATAGGCAAGATCGCCGGCGATGTCGGAACGATCGTGCAGCTTGGCGAAGTTCTGCTGGTCGGGGGCGAGTCCCCGGTGCTTGGCGCCCCCACGGTTGCGGGCGCCACGGTTGCGGCCGAGGTGCTGCAACACAAGCGCGGCCCGAAGGTCATCTCGTTCAAGAAGCGCCGCCGCAAGAATTCGCGCCGCAAGCGCGGCTATCGCGACGAGATCACGGTGCTGCGCATCACCGAGATCCTGACCGATAACAAGCAGCCGACGGTCGGCCCGCGGCCGAAGAAGGAAAAGCCGGTCGCAGCCGCGCCTGCCGAGGGTGACGAGGCCGAGGCGCCGAAGAAGACCGCGAGGAAAAAGGCCCCCGCCAGGAAGGCGGTCGCCAAAAAGGCTGCGGCAAAACCGCGCGCCAAGCCGGACGCCAAGAAGAAGGCCCCGGCAAAGAAGACCGCCGCCAAGGGCAAGAGCGACAAAAAGTGAAGCGCGTCGGCTAAAAATTGAAGCGTGATAAAAAGTGAAATGATTCCGTCAAGGAATTGATCTAGAGATACGGATAAGTTGGAGACGGGCCATGGCTCACAAAAAAGCAGGCGGTTCATCGCGTAACGGTCGTGATTCGGCGGGCAAGCGGCTCGGGATCAAGGCCTATGGCGGCGAGCATGTGATTCCCGGCAACATCATTGCGCGCCAACGCGGCACCACCTGGCATCCCGGCCTTAATGTCGGCATGGGCACCGATCATACTCTGTTCGCCAAGGTCGAAGGCCATGTCGAGTTTCGTTCAAAAGCCAACGGCCGCACTTTCGTATCGGTTGTTCCGATGACGGAATCTGCGGCCGAGTAAACGGTGGACAACATGAGTCCGCCGGTCCTGTTAAACCGGCGGAGTTCCTCAAAAGGCTCCAAAGGGGAGGCGGGAAACCGGCCTCTCTTTTTTATTATGCGTTACAGGAGCCCGACATGCTGCAGGATATCCCGACTCCGACATTGCGCGAGCCGAGCAGCTGCGTCCTCGAGACCGAGCGGCTGACGCTACGCAGACCGACGCTCGCCGACGTAAAGGCGATCGCGCGTCTCGCCAACGACCGCCGCATTGCGGAAAATACCCGCCGCCTGCCGCATCCTTACACCCAGGACCACGCCATAGAGTTCGTGCGCACGATGGCGCACGACCCTCGCGAGATCGTGTTCCTGATCGAAACCAATCACACGCCGATCGGCGCGGTCGGCATCGACTGGCGCGAGCCGGAGGCGCCGGAACTCGGCTACTGGCTCGGCGTCGAGCATTGGGGCCAGGGTTTTGGCACCGAAGCGGCGCGGGCGGTGATCGATTTCACCTTCGAGGAATTCGATGTCGAGCACCTGGTCTCCGGCGCGCGGGTCACCAATCCGTCCTCGCGCAACATTCTGGAGAAGTGCGGCTTCCAGTGGAGCGGCGTCGAACTGCATCGCTTCGAGGCGCTGGGCTGCTCGACGCCAGTCGACCGCTTCCGGCTCTCACGCAGCGTCTGGTCGTCGCTGAAGAACTGGAACAGTTCGACGCGCCGCGAGCGGTGAGCCCCCATTAACAGGTCGTCCCCGCGAAAGCGGGGACCCATAACCCCTGGCGTTTGTTGTTACGTCAGTAGCCGCTCCAGCGCTTTCGTAACATCGATACGCCAGGGGTTATGGGTCCCGACTCGCGCGGAGCCTGTCATCGGGCCGGCCGAAGGCCGGACCCGTTGGCTTGGCCGGGACGACGAGTGTGGATTCACACCGGCGGATTAACCGTCGTCTCCCCGCGCCCCAGATCGCGCTCGCGCAGGAAGATGTAGAGCCCGGCGCCGATGATGATGGCCGCGCCCGCGACCGTCGCGACCGACGGCACGTCGCCGAACACGATGTAGCCGAACATCACGGCCCAGACGATCATCGAATATTGATATGGCACCACGACGCTTGCGGGGGCGAGCTTCAGCGAGCGATTGACGCACAATAGCGCTGTCACCGAAATGCACCCCGCCGCGGCAAACAGGCCGAGGCTGCCAGGGCTCGGCGTGACCCAGCCGATCGGCGACATCAACGCGCCGAGCAGGAACGTGCCGGCAAATTGCGACGACGCCAGCACGATATCGGGTGTCGCACGCAGCGAGCGGGTGATCAGCATCAGCAGCGCGAACGACAGGCTGCCGCCGAGCGCGATCACGGCGGGCCAGCTTACCGTTTGCGACGACGGCCGCAGCGCGATCACGACGCCGCAGAAGCCGATCAGAACCGCGCTCCAGCGCCGCCAGCCGACATGCTCGCGCAGCACGATCGCCGACAGCGCCGTGACGAAAATGGGAGACGCCAGGTAATAGGTGATGACGTCGGCGAGCGGCAAATAGGCGGCAGCCAGGAAAAAAGCCGCTACTTCGAGGGTGGAGAGCGTCACCCGGAGCAATTGCAGCCATGGCCGTTCGAGGCGCATGAATTCGGCACGGTGCCGCCAGATCATCGGTGACAACACGAGCAGCGCCGCGCAGGCGCGCAGCCACAGCAATTGCCCGACTGAATAAGTCGCGACCATGAACTTTCCCAGCGCATCGCCAAACGAAAACATGAATATCGACAGCAGCATCAATCCGATGCCGGCAAACCGCGCGGAACGTTGGTCCAACCCGGTCGATATTTTGGCTAATAGTCTCACTTTTGACGGCAACGGTGCGTTCCATTCTTCGTCATGGCCGGGCAAAAGCGCGAAGCGCGTCTTCGCGCCAGACGTTCCGGCCATCCACGTTTTTCGTGCCGCGCTGTTTTAAAGACGTGGATGCCCGGCACAAGGCCGGGCATGACGAATTGCGTGGAATCGATTGCCGCAACAACACCTCTGCGATACCGATATGCCATCAGCCCCACCGCGCAGGGACATCAGGCATGACCGAGTTCGATCCCGCCCTGCACCGCATGGTGCCGCAACAACGCTGGTTCGAGGCTTTCGCACT
>Ga0207707_10001549_pt1 | contig 21183 bp, 20 predicted proteins | sample KBSC83BmetaG_FD_184336 | JGI IMG/M metagenome (GOLD analysis project Ga0207707, IMG submission 184336) | Corn rhizosphere microbial communities from Kellogg Biological Station, Michigan, USA - KBS C8-3B metaG (SPAdes) (version 2) | ecosystem: Host-associated > Plants > Roots > Rhizosphere ...
CGCAGCAGACCTCCTCCGAGCGCGCCGACCTGGCGCGTTACCAGAAATATGCCGGGGCGCCGGTGGACAATGTCCGCTATTTCCAGATCAACGGCTTCCAGTACCTTGCGCCGGACAAGGTGGCGATCTGGTTCGGCGTCAACAAGCTGTACCTGCTGACCGTCGAGATGCCGTGCAACAACCTCGCCTTCGCGAACGGCATCGGGCTGACGGCGAAAAACCAGATGCTCTACAAGAACTTCGACTTCGTCACCTTCGATCACCAGCGCTGCAAGATCCTCAAGATCGAACCGGTGAACGAATTGAAGATGAAGCAGGATCGTGCGAAGGAAAAACAAGCTGGAGCGCCGGCGTCCAGCGGTTAGTTGCCTGTTTCGCCGAACAGGAAGCGCTGCATTTCGGCGGCGAGCATCGCGCGCGTCGCCGGGTCGCGCGGCGACAGCCGGTTCTCGTTGATCAGCATCGTCTGATACGCAAGCCACTGCTGCCACGCTTCACGGCCGATGTGTTCGTAAATGCGCTGCCCGAGTTCGCCCGGCCACGGCGGCCGATCCAGGCCTTCGGTTTCGCGTTGCGTTTTTTCGCAGAAGACAATGCGGGTCATGAGCTTGCGTGAAAAGTCAGGCCAGGAAGTTCTTGGCCATGGATGGCGGCTCTATGGCCGATCTGGCATTTGCGGCCGATGGAGGGGCCTATTTGCAGAGGCCTCGGTGACGCAGCGATCAGGGATGATCGCGAAAGAAGTCAGCAATTTTCTCACGGGCGCGGGAATGCCAAGTGTGGCGATTTCGTCGGGTGAGCACCAGCGTGAATCGGGATCGTCAGCCAGCCGCGCATTCGCACACACACCGCGCCATTCGAGCGGCGATGCCTGCAACCGGAAATGCGTGAACGCATGTCTGACGCCGGGCAGCGTTGCGGCGATTGCGTGATCGAGGTTCGCGAGATGTGCGGCCAGCGTGCCGGCCGTGTCGGCGTCATTCGCTTCCGGCAGGCTCCACAGACGGGGCCATACGCCTTGCGGTGGGCGGCGTTGCAGCAATACGCGATCGCGGTTGTCCCGCAGTACCACGAACACGATGTGTTTTTCCGGCAGTGCACGCGCGGGCCGCGGCGCCGGAATCGCGTTGGTGAGGTTGTCCCGGTGCGCGATGCATCCGGCCGATTGCGGACATTCCGCGCAATGCGGATTCACGCGCGTGCACACCGTTGCGCCGAGATCCATGATCGCCTGCGTGTAATCCGCCACGCGTGTCGAAGGGGTGTGCGTTTCGGCGTGCGACCACAGCGCGTCTTCGATCGCGCGCTCGCCCGGCCAACCGTGCACGCCATGGAAACGCGCCAGCACGCGCTTGACGTTGCCGTCGAGGATGGCGTGGCGCTTCCCATGCGCCTGAGCAAGGATCGCCGCGGCGGTGGAGCGTCCCAGTCCCGGAAGTGCGGCAAGCGCGTCGAAGTCGCGCGGCAGTTCGCCACCGTGATCGCTCATGCAGACCTGCGCCGCTGAGTGCAAATGACGCGCGCGACGGTAGTAACCGAGTCCCGACCACAACGCCATCACCTGGTCTTCCGGCGCGGCGGCCAGCGCGGCGACGTCCGGCAGTGACTGCACGAAGCGTTCGAAGTAGGGAATGACCGTAGCGACCTGCGTCTGCTGCAGCATGACTTCCGAAACCCAGACGCGATATGGCGAGCGTGGGTGCTGCCATGGCAGGTCATGGCGCCCGTGCCGGACGTACCAGTGCAACAGCAGGTGCGCGAATCCATCCATCGTCAATGTTGCGCGGCGGACGATGCGACGGCGGGTGCAGTGCTGGTGGCCGATGCCGGTTCCAGATCGGGTCCCGCGTTCAAGGTCAAACCGGTGGCTTTCAGCCAACCCACGTCGAGCTTCTGGACTTCGGCCTTGCCCGTGAACGGCAGCGGTCCCGGCGGACGCTCGGGGGATGCCGCGAGCAGCCGTTGCCACCATTTTCCGAATTCCGTCGGCTGCAGGTGGAAGCGCGCGCGCGAATTGTCGCCCCGGATATTCACCGCGACTCCGAGCGGCGTTTTCCCGGAGGGCGGCAATACGTCCAGTGCAATCTTGTCGACACTCATCGCGCTGGATTGCGGCAAGGGCACACTGGCAGGTGAGGACCGGCTGGCGGCTGGCGCGCTGGTCGATGCGGCAGGCGGCGCGAGCGACGGGTAATGCAGGTTGCCGCGCAGGTGCAGGGCGACGGCTTCGCCACCTTGCCAATGCCCCTGGCCCCGCAACTGCAGCGAGAATCCACCCTGTTTGCCGAAATCGATCCGGATCGGATCGAGGTCGATCGCTCCATCATGCGGCGAGGAAGGCACCGTATCGAGGCTGGCGGTGATCTCGCGGCCATCTCCGCTGCGGGCCGAGGCATCCATCCGAAAAGGATGGCCCGGCAGCAGCTCGCCGGTGTCGAGGCTGAGTTCGAACAGCAAGGGCGCGCCGCCATTGGTCAACGTGCCTTGCGTCATGTGCACGCCGGCCGCGATGGTCGGCAGCCGCGGCGGACCCTTGTGGCTGGGCAAGCGCATCAGAAGCGCTTTCAGCTCGCCGAGGTCGATACGCGGCCCCTCCACTTCGACACGTTCGATCGCAACATCACCTTGCAGCAGCGCGCGCCACGGCACCACGATCGTTGCACCGCTCGCCTGCAGGAAGGGCGCGGACGAGCCGGCGTTGGTCAGGCTGAAGTGCCGCATCTTCACGGCCGGGCGCGGGAACAGCGTCGGTTCCGCGGCGGCCTGCATGTCCAGCTTGATTCCGACGCTCGCCAGCTCGCGTTCCAGCAGGTCGGTGAAGCGCTGCGGTTGCAACAAGGCCTGCACGTGGATCACGAGCGCGACCAGCAATGCGAGCACCACCACGCCGACGGCCAGCGCGACCCAGCGCATGCGGTGCCGCTGCCATGTTGCGGAGAAAGACACCCAGGCCTCAGGCCGCGCCCGGAAGCAATCCGTCGACGAACGCGCGTGGATCGAAAATGCGCAGGTCCTCGGCGCGCTCGCCCAGTCCCACATAGCGGATTGGGAGGGCGAATTCGCGGGCCAGCGCGAACACCACGCCGCCCTTGGCGGTGCCATCGAGCTTGGTCACCACCAGTCCCGTTACTCCGATCGTGTCGATGAATTGGCGCACCTGGTTGATCGCGTTCTGGCCCGTGGTGCCGTCGATCACCATCAATACTTCGTGCGGCGCATCGGCATCCAGCTTGCCCACGACACGCTTGACCTTGGCCAACTCGTCCATCAGTCCGGAACGCGTGTGCAGGCGCCCGGCGGTGTCGGCGATCAACACGTCGTTGCCGTGGGCGATGCCCATCTGCAGCGCATCGAAAATCACGCTGGCGGAATCCGCGCCCTGGCCCTGCGCGCATACGGGAATGCCGAGCCGGCCGGCCCATTCCTGCAATTGAGCCACCGCGGCGGCCCGGAAGGTATCGCCGGCGGCAAGCAGCACGTCGCGCTGCTCGTTCTGGAAACGGCGCGCAAGTTTGCCGATGGTGGTGGTCTTGCCGACGCCGTTGACGCCGACTACCAGCAGCATGAAGGGTTTGCGGCCACCCACGTCGAGCTGCCGCGCCACCGGCTCGAGCGACGCGACGAGCCGCTCGCGCAATGCATCGCGCATCGCGGCGGCATCCGCGAATTCGCGTTTGTGCATGCGGCGGCGCAGGTCGTCGATCAATTCGGTGGTGGCGGCAACGCCGACATCGGCCGACAGCAGGATGATCTCGAGTTCGTCCAGCAACTCATCCGAGAGGACGGGATTGCGCGCAAACAGCGACGTCAACCCGTGCGCGAAGCCGCTGCCGGAAAGACGCTCGCGCCACCCGCGCCGGGGGCGTGCAGTGCTGACCATCAAATCGTTCGCTCCCGACGCCATGTTCGGCAATGGCGTTTCGGGCAGCGTCGCCGGCCCGACGTGGCGGCGGGGTGCCTCGCCGGTTTCCGATCCCGGTTGCAGGAAGTCGGGCGGAAGCATGGATTCGCCCGGCAACGCGAACGCCGGATCGTTGCGCGGTTTGCGGCCCGCGAGCTTGTTCCACAGGTTCGGCATGGGAGTGGTCGTGGGGTACAGTGTGCGAGATGCTAACACCGGGATTATTAATGCGATCTTCCTGATCGCGGTTTCGTTCAATCGAACGCAAGACTGCCATGTCCATGCCATCTGCGGGTCCAACTCGGCCATCCATGTGTTTACTTTTGCGATCATCCCTGATCGCAGCTTCGTTCAACGGCAATGCAAGGCTCCCGAGTTGATGCGATCTGTGAGTCCACCTCGGCCATCCATGGCCTTGTTTTCAACAAAAGCAGCTTCGAACCGGGCGCATGAATAAACGCCGTGGCACAACGCCGCCGGGACGCATCCACATCATCGGCGGCAGCTTGCGGGGCTCGCGGCTCGCGGTGCCCGCGCTGCCCGGTTTGCGGCCGACGCCGCAACGCCTGCGCCAGACCGTGTTCGACTGGCTGGCGCCGGTGATCGCGGGCGCAAACGTGCTGGATGCTTTCGCCGGCAGCGGCGCGCTCGGAATCGAAGCGCTCTCGCGCGGCGCGCGCGCCGCGACGTTCATCGAACGTGACGCCGCGCAGGCACGCGCGATCGAAGCGGATCTCGCGCGCCTGCATCGGGACAGCGCCACCGTTCGCTGCGGGGACGCGTTGCGGATACTCTCCGAGCCGGCGGCCGGGAATTTCGACATCGTGTTCATCGATCCGCCGTTCGACGGCGCCCTCTGGGGTCAATCGTTTGCCTTGCTGGACGCGGGTGATTGGCTTGCGCCGGACGCGTGGGTTTATGCCGAGGCTGGAAAGAACGATGCGTGGGAAGTGCCGGATCGCTGGCTGTTGCATCGCCAACGCGAAGCCGGCGCGGTGCGCGGAACGTTGTATCGCGTCGCCGCGGCGTGATCCGTGCCGCAATCCTGCGGTGTCCCGCAGGTACCGCAAGATGGCACAATGGGCGCCATGGGGAAGCGCAAGCCATCTCGTTCCAATCCACGCATCGCGGTGTATCCGGGCACGTTCGACCCGATCACCAATGGCCACGGCGACCTGGTTTCGCGCGCGGCACCCCTGTTCGACCGGCTGATCGTGGCGGTCGCAAAATCGAGCGGCAAGGCGCCGCGTTTCGAATTGGATGAACGCGTCGAGCTTGCGCGTGCCGCGCTGCATGGAATCCCGAACGTGGAAGTACGCGGATTCGATATCTTGCTGGCCAGATTCGTGGCGGAGTGCGGCGCCGGCGTGATCCTGCGCGGGCTGCGCGCGGTGTCGGATTTCGAATACGAGTTCCAGCTGGCCAGCATGAATCGACACCTGATTCCGCAGGCCGAAACCCTGTTCCTGACCCCGGCCGAGGAGTGGGGCTTCATCTCCTCGTCGCTGGTGCGCGAAATCGCCAGTCTCGGCGGTGATGTTTCAGATTTTGTCCATCCGGCTGTCCAGAAGGCCCTGCGTCAACGTTGGCGCAAGCCGGGGAGGGGGGTCGGCAGTCCCGTTGTTTCACGCAAGTCATCGAGGTGATCGTCATGCGCAAATTCCTTTTCATCGCCGCCATCGCGCTGCTGGGTACGCTGGGTCTCAGCGCCTGCAACAACAACCAATCCAGCGCGCCGGCCGCCCAGGCCAAGCTCACCAAGCCCACCGACCCCAACGACATGAAGGCGTGGTCGGCTTACCTCAGCCAGATCGTCGAAGAAAACATCGGCGACATCACCAACACACCGTACGCCTACTTCGTGCCCGATGTTCCGGTGCAGGTGGCCGCGGCGGGTGCCTCGGCGGCCAAGGCGGGCACGACGGCTGTCCCGGCCAGCGCTTCCTCGGCCGAGGAGACCCTGGGCCGAGTCCAGGACCAGCTCAACACCGTGGTCCAGGCGACCGTGTTGCCGGGCAACATGGTGGCCGCGGGTGGTCCGAATTCGGCGACCACCGCGGAGGTTCTGGAGAATGCGTTCAAGCAGGCGTCGCCGGGTTCCTTCAAGGGCGTGGTGGTGCTGTTTGTCGGCGACAAGGCCGATGAAGCCGCGGTGAAGGCGGCCGTCGAGCCGAGCGGGGCTACCTTCAAGTTCGCGCAGATGTAAGAGCGGGTTTACGTACCTTCTTCCCCCTTCCGCAAGAAGGGCGGAGCGCAGCGAACGCGCGCTCAGCGCGAGAGGGGTGGCTTCGCTGCCGGATGGCATCCCCCACGTGCGGCTTCGACCCCCTTCCTCGGAAGGGGGTGTTCCGCTCGCGTTGTGCCACGAGTCCGAGTCCCGGCCCGGGCCATGCGATAATCGCCCGTTTGCGCCATTCGACGGCGGCATCGCTTACCCATGCAGCAAATTCGCAATTTCTCCATCATCGCCCACATCGACCACGGCAAGTCCACGCTGGCCGACCGCATCATCCAGATTTGCGGTGGCCTCACCGAGCGCGAAATGGAAGCGCAGGTGCTGGATGACAATCCGATCGAGCGCGAGCGCGGCATCACCATCAAGGCGCGTTCGGTGTCGTTGCCGTACACGGCGCGCGACGGCCAGACCTATGAATTGAACTTCATCGACACGCCCGGCCACGTCGACTTCAGTTACGAGGTTTCGCGCTCATTGGCCGCGTGCGAAGGCGCTCTGCTGGTGGTCGACGCCGCGCAAGGTGTCGAGGCGCAGTCGGTGGCGAACTGCTACACCGCGGTCGAGATGGGCCTGGAAGTCGTGCCAGTCCTGAACAAGATCGATCTGCCCACCGCCGACATCCCGAAAGTAAAGGAAGAAATCGAGGCGGTGATCGGCATCCATGCCGACGACGCGGTCGCGATCAGCGCCAAGACCGGAGAAAACGTGGTCGAGGTGCTGGAAGCGATCGTGGCGCGCATTCCGCCGCCGAAACCGAGAGACACCGACAAGCTTCAGGCACTGATCATCGATTCGTGGTTCGACAACTACCTTGGCGTGGTCATGCTGGTGCGCGTGATGCAGGGCGAGATCAAGCCCGGCGACAAGTTGCAGGTGATGTCGACAGGTCGCAGCCACCAGGTCGACAACGTCGGCGTGTTCACGCCCAAGCGCAAGGAAACGGGCAAGCTCGGCGCGGGTGAAGTGGGTTGGGTCAATGCCTCGATCAAGGACGTGCACGGCGCGCCGGTCGGCGACACGCTGACGCTTGCAAGCGATCCGGCTGCAAAACCACTGCCGGGCTTCCAGCACATGCAGCCGCGCGTTTTTGCCGGGCTGTTTCCGGTTTTGTCCGACGATTTTCCGGCGTTGCGCGAAGCGCTGGACAAGCTGCGGCTCAACGATGCCGCGCTGTTCTTCGAGCCGGAATCGTCGGAAGCGATGGGCTTTGGTTTCCGCTGCGGCTTCCTCGGCATGCTGCACATGGAAATCGTGCAGGAACGACTGGAACGCGAATACGACCTCAACCTCGTCACCACCGCGCCAACGGTGGTTTACGAAGTCCTGAAAAACGACGGTGGTGTAATGCTGCTGGACAATCCGGCCAAGCTGCCGGCATCACCGATCGTGCAGGAAATCCGCGAGCCGATCATCGTGGCCGACATCCTGACGCCACCTGATTACGTCGGCAACGTGATTACCTTGTGCGAGGAAAAGCGCGGCGTGCAGCGTTCGATCCAGTATCTCGCCAGCCAGGTACGGATCAGCTACGAAATGCCGCTGGCCGAAGTGGTGCTGGATTTCTTCGATCGGTTGAAATCCGTCAGCCGTGGTTATGCGTCGATGGACTACCACTTCGACCGCTTCGAAGCCGGCCCGTTCGTGCGTGTGGACGTGCTGATCAATGGCGACCGGGTGGACGCATTGAGCCTGATCGTGCATCGTGCGCAGGCAGACCGGCGTGGCCGCGACCTGGTCGAGCGGATGCGCGAATTGATTCCGCGGCAGATGTTCGATGTCGCCATCCAGGCCGCGGTCGGCGCGCAGATCATCGCGCGCTCCACGGTGAAGGCGCTGCGCAAGAATGTGCTTGCGAAGTGCTACGGCGGCGACGTCTCGCGCAAGAAGAAGCTGCTGGAGAAACAAAAGGAAGGCAAGAAGCGCATGAAGCAGGTCGGCCGCGTCGAGATTCCGCAGGAAGCCTTCCTGGCGGTGCTGCGGACGGACAAGTGATTTTCCCCTCCCCCGCTCGCGGGTACAGCTGCCAGCCATGGCTAAGAGCTCCGTGGTGGCGCGCAGCGCCGGGTGAGGGCGGCACTTGCGACGATCGTCGCAAGGTTCCCCCCCATCCGCCCTACGGGCACCTTCGCCCGCAAGCGGGGGAAGGGAACGATCGAGGCTTCGGCTTTTGCCGGGATGACCAAAGGCACTGGATGCCGGCCTTCGCCGGCATGACGATGATGCTGTAGCGGCGCAACGCAGAGCCTTACAAACAAGGAACACGCAGTGAAGAAAGACGCATTGGGTACCGTGGTGCTGGTGGCGATTGTCGCCATCTGCCTTTACATCTGGTACAAGACCTCCGACTTCGCGCTGGCGCTGGTGCTGATCACCGCGGCGTTTTTCGTGATCTGGCTGGGCGACAAACTGGTGTTCGCGCGCCGTCGCCGGGAACACGCCGCGGCCGAAGGCCAGAAGCCGCACGAGCCGATGCTGGTCGATTACGCGCGCTCGTTCTTTCCGGTGATCCTCGCGGTGCTGCTGTTCCGCACCTTCCTGCTGGAACCGTTCCGGATTCCCTCGGGTTCAATGATGCCGACCCTGCTGGTCGGCGATTTCGTGCTGGTCAACAAGTTCGCCTACGGGCTGCGCCTGCCGGTGACCGACACCAAGATTCTGGACACCGGAGAGCCGAAGCGCGGCGACATCGCGGTGTTCCGTTACCCGGAAAATCCGAAAGAGGATTACATCAAGCGGATCATCGGCGTGCCGGGCGACACCATCAAGGTCGTCGGCGAGGATGTTTCCATCAACGGCAAGCCGGCGCCGCAGACGCTCGTCGGTGAGTACCACGGTACCGACAAGGTCAGCATCCAGATGGAAGAGAACCCCAACATGTCGCCCGTGCAGCTTTACACGGAGGACCTGGGGGGGATCAAGCACTCGACCCTGCGCTTCCGCTACGTCGAAACCTACAACTGCCTGGGTTCGGGTGGAACGCTGCTGCCCGATGGCGGCTGCGAATGGAAAGTGCCGCAGGGTTATTACTTCGCGATGGGCGACAATCGCGACGACAGCGCCGACAGCCGCTTCTGGGGCTTCGTCCCGGAACAGAACCTGGCCGGCAAGGCGTTCTTCATCTGGTTCAGCCTGGCGGACTGGCACCGCATCGGCACCGCGTTGCAGTGATTCCCGCTTCTTGCGCGGGTCCATGACCTCCGAGGGATGGACGCAGTGCACCGCATGTGCGCCAATGGCTGTACGGGGTCGATGGGAGGCAACCATGCAACGAGTTCGCAGGATTCTCGCCGGGATACTGCTGGCGACCGCGGTGTGCGCGATGGTTCCGCAAGCGATCGCGAAACCGGCCGCCGAAAACGTTATCGTCGACCTGCACCACATGGTCCCGATGCGCGACGGCGTGAACCTGGCGGCGACGATCTGGCGACCATCGGATCAGCAGAAGCCGCTGCCGGTGGTGCTGGTACTGACGCCGTACATCTCCGACGAAACCCAGGCGCGCGCCGTCAAGTTTGCCGAAAACGGCTACGTCTATGTCAGCGTGGATGTGCGCGGGCGCGGCACCTCCGAGGGCAAGTTCACGCCGCTGTATGGCAACGGTCCGGATGGCGCGGACGTGATTGCCTGGCTGGCCAGGCAGCCGTGGTGCGACGGACGCGTGGTGACGCGCGGCGGATCGTATCGCGGCATGGACCAATGGCAGATCATCGCGCAGCATCCCGGGCACCTCGCAGCGGCGGTGCCCACCGCAGCGGTGTATCCCGGTTGGGATTATCCGCAGCCGAAAGGCATCTTCATGAGCTACATGGCGCAGTGGCTGGCGTTCACCAGCGGCAAGACGGGCCAGAACAACCTGTTCGCCGACGGGAAATATTGGGCGTCGCGCTTCGTCGGTGCCTACGAACACAACCGGCCGTTTCACGAGCTGGCTGATTTCGCCGGCACCAACCGCGCAGCGTTCCTCGAATGGCTGGATCATCCTGCGTACGACAGCTATTGGGCGACGTTCAATCCCAAGCCTGCGGATTACGCGTCCATCGACATTCCCATTCTCACGATCACGGGTTATTTCGATGGTGATCAGGGCGGTGCGCTGCGTTATTACCGGGAGTTCATGGAGCATGCATCGGCGAAAGCAAAGCAGCGGTTCTACCTGCTGATGGGGCCGTGGGACCATCCCGGCACGCGGCACCCGCAAGAGAAGCTGGGTGGCCTGGTTTTTGGCAAGGGATCGGTACTCGACATCGACCAGTTGCACATCGACTTCTTCAACTGGGTTCTGAAAGGTGGCAAGCGTCCGGCGATCCTGTCCGATCGCGTCAACTATTACGTGATGGGTGCGAACGAATGGCGGCACGCCGCGGCACTGGAAGACCTGTCCGACCACTCTTTGCGGTTGTACCTGTCCTCCCCGGACTCGGCTGCCGGCGATGTATTCCATGCCGGGTATCTCACCATGTCCACTCCACCCGACCAGCCGCCGGACACCTTCCGCGACGATCCGCTGGCCCTGGAGTCCGCGGACGATCTGCTGAAACCGCCAAGCGACAACTATCTTGCCGAATCGCCCGAAGCGTACAAGCCGGGACGGCTGATCTACACCAGTGAGCCGTTGGACGCGCCGCTCACGATTGCCGGCGTCATGAAGGTACTCGCCAGCGTTTCGCTGGACACGCCCGATGCGGATGTCTGGGTTGGCATTGATGCGATCCTGCCAGGCGGACGCACGCTGGTGCTGGGCCAGGACATGCTGCGCGGCCGCTTCCGGAATGGCACCTCGAAGCCGCAAATGGCCGCGCCCGGCGCGATCGAGCCGTGGCGCTTCGACGGTTCCTGGTTCACCGTGCGGCATTTGCCCAAAGGGACGCGCCTGCGCGTCGTCTTCGCCCCCATGAATACGCCGGACTGGCAGAAAAACTACAACTCGGGCGGACGCATCGGCTACGAAAGCGCGAAGGATGCGCGCACCGCCACGGTCACGATCCATCTCGATCCGCGGCATCCCAGCTATCTGGAACTGCCGCTGGCGCGAGAGGAATCGGTCACGAAATGAAGCGGCGAGCTTGGCGCTTGCGCGCACGGCCGGCGAGTTGCATTAAGCTCTTGGCGTCCCGTGGGGCGCCGGAACGGCGTGTGCGTTGCGTCGCGGGCGAAAGACACATCACTCAACCGAAGTTTGAGGGGGAAACTCAATGAAACGTCAATCGGGCATTACCCTGATCGGGTTCGTGATCATTCTTGTCATCGCGGCGTTCTTCATTTACACCGCGATGAAGCTGGTGCCTGCCTACATGGATTATCTGAATGTATCCAAGGCGCTGAATACGGTTGCCACGCAGTCCACCTCGGGCAACATGAGCGTGGCGGACGTGCAGCGGCAGCTCGACACCCAGCAGCTCTCGCAGTATTTCGCCGACGAAGACATCGAGGCCAAGAATATTTCCGTGGTGAGCATGCCGAACGGCGGCTCGTCGCTGAAGCTGAGCTACGACAAGAAGATCCCCTGGATCTACAACATCGATTTCCTGGTGCATTTCGAGAAGGCCGTGCCGTTGAAGATGCAGCAAGCGCAGGAGTAACGTGAAGCTCGGCTATCACTTCTCCGACGAGGCGTTGCTGCAACTTGCGCTGACACACCGCAGCGCCGGGCGTCCCAACAACGAGCGGCTGGAATTCCTGGGTGACGCGCTGGTCAACCTCGTGGTCGCCGAAATGTTGTTCGACTCGCGCCCGCGTGCCGACGAAGGCGAACTTTCGCGCTTGCGCGCGCAACTGGTGAATGAGCCCGCCCTGGCCGGACGCGCGCGCGAACTGCAACTGGGTGATGCGCTGAAGCTGGGCTCGGGTGAACTCAAGAGCGGCGGTTTCCGCCGTGACTCCATCCTTGCCGATGCCTTCGAGGCCCTGGTCGCGGCGATTTATCGCGATGGCGGGTTCCACGCCTGCCGCGACTGGTTGCGTACCGTGTTCGCCGAGTCGATCGCCGCGGCCGGGCCGCCGCAGAAGGATCCCAAGACCCGGTTGCAGGAGTGGTTGCAGGCACGTGGCCTGCCTTTGCCGCATTACGAGTTGCTGGCCGAACACGGCGAAGAACATGCCCGCCAGTTCGACGTCGCATGCGTGGTCGAGCAACCTCAGGGCGCACGCTTCGAGGGCAGCGGCGGTAGCCGTCGTGCCGCGGAACAGGTTGCCGCGGAAGCGGCCCTCGCTCTTCTGTGCGATCGTCCATGATCGCTGCATCGCGGCCGCATCCGCGAATTGGAGCGCATCGTTTTTACGGATATCACCACGGCCTTCCAGGGCCTGACTTCTCACCACAGCGATTTCGGACGGGACATCGGTGAACGAGAATTTCCACTGCGGCAGCGTCGCGATCGTGGGACGGCCGAACGTCGGCAAGTCCACGCTGCTGAATGCGCTGATCGATGCGCATCTCTCCATCGTCACGCCGCGCGCGCATACCACGCGCCAGCGCATCCTCGGTGTCGCCAATCCGGCGGGCGGGCAGATCCTATACCTCGACACGCCAGGCCTGCATCGCGAAGCGAAGCGCGCTATCAATCGCAGCCTGAACCGCGCGGTGCATGCCGCGATCGCCGATGCGGATCTCGCGGTGCAGGTGATCGCCGCCGGACATTGGGATGACGAGGACATCGCTGTGTACGCGGCGCTGGCGGAACGCACGATCCCTCGCTTGCTGGCGATCAACAAGGTCGACCGCATCGTCGACAAGACGAAGCTGTTGCCGTTCGTGGAAGACGTCACACGCGATCGCGCTTGGGACCAGGTTTTCCTTATCAGCGCCGAAAAGCGTTCCGGGCTTGCCGAACTCGAGCGCGCGATCCTGGCACGCTTGCCGAAAGCCGAACCGAGCTACGACACGGATACCTTCACAGATCGCAGCGAGCGTTTTCTGGTCGCCGAGCTGGTGCGCGAACAGTTGATGCGCCAGTTGGGCGAGGAATTGCCGTACGCGACCACGGTCGAGATCGAACGTTTCGAGGACCGCCCCGACGGCATCACCGAGATCGCGGCGGTGGTGTGGGTGGAGCGCGAAGGCCAGAAGGCCATCGTGATCGGCGCGGGCGGGCGGCGCGCCAAGGCCATCGGCAGTGCCGCGCGACGCAGCATCGAGGCGTTGCTCGACCGCAAGGTGTTCCTCAAGTTGTGGGTGCGTGTGCGCGCCGGCTGGTCGGACGACGAGGCAGCGCTGAAACAATTCGGGTACGAATGAAGCATGCGCGTTGTAGCGCAACCCGCCTACATCCTGCATGCGCGCGCATGGCGCGAAACCAGCCTGCTGCTGGAGGCCTTCACGCGCGACTACGGTCGGGTCGGATTGGTCGCGCGCGGTGTGCGCAGCGCACGTGCACGCTTGCCGCGCTCCGCGCTGGAACCCTTGCAGGCGTTGCAACTGGATTGGTCGGGACGCGGTGAACTGCAAACGCTTACGGCGGCCGAACCCGTGGCGAACCCGCCCGCGTTGCGGGGCGATACCTTGATGTCGGCGATGTACGTCAACGAATTGATGGTGCGATTGACCGCGCGCGACGATCCGCTCCCGGCGCTGTTCGATCGTTACGCTGCGTTGCTGGATGAATTGGCCGCGACCCGTTCGATGGCCTGGAGCCTGCGCCGTTTCGAGCGTGACCTCCTGGCCGCGACGGGTTATGCACTGCAACTGGAGAACGAGGCCGAGAGCGGTGCGCCGATAGAGTCCGGGCAGACCTATGACTATGTCCCGGAACTGGGTCCGGTCGCGGCGGCCGGCGCCGCGGGCCGCGGCGCTCGCGTGCGGGGCAGCGCGTTGCTGGCGCTAGCCGCGGATGCCATGCCACCGGATTCGGAAGATCTCGCTGCCCTGCGCCGCCTGATGCGAACCTTGATCGGCGTCCACGTGGGCGATCGCGGGCTGCAGTCGTGGCGGGTGCTTGGCGGGATTCGTTTGAGCGATCGTCCTTGATCGCTGCCGCGTGCTGGCGGATCAACAGCCTTTTTGACACGGATAAAGGCTGATCAGATCGGATAGAAGAAGCAGTATCAGCTCTGGTCGGATTCAATCCGTGTCCAGGGCTTCTGCTTTCGGCAACGGATTTCACGCGTCCCGGCTACCATGCCCTGAATTCCCACGAAAGCCGCTTCAAAAGCCGCGGCAACTTCAATCAGGGGCCCCGTTCAATTTCGAATGCAGCGTTGCACGCGTTTCGTGCAAGGCCTTGGCGAATCCGTCCATGGCCGTGTCGATACGGCTTGCGTCGCCGGAAACCAGTGCGTCGTGCAGGGCGCTGCATGCACATGCGAGTGTGGTGGCGCCGCAGAAACCGCACGAAGCGAGCAGCCGGTGCAGGGTCGGGCGCAGCGCTTGCGGGTCTTCCGCGGACCGTTCGAACTCGTCCTGTATCCGCGGCAGCTCCTGCTCGGCGAACAGGCGCCGCAGGCGCTCGGCCGCCGACAGCGAACCGCAGGCCCGCAAGGCATTGCCGTCGTCGAGTGGATCCGTCTCGCACCCGAACGACGCCAGAACGGCGCGCATCACTTCGAGTGAAACGGGCTTGGGCAGCACCCGCACGAAGCCGGCTTCCAGCAACAGCGCGCTGGCGCTGTCGGGCTCGGCCGTCGTGGCGAGAGCCGGCGGGAAGGGAACGGCTTCGCCGGGATCGGCTCGCAGCGCGGCGAGCACGGCTTCGCCGTTCATTCCCGGGAGGTGGTGGTCGAGGATGAGCAGGTTCCAGTGGCCTTCGCGAGCGCGGACAAGGGCCTCCGCTCCGTCCGCGCAGGCGATCGGATCACCCCCGCAGGCCCGTATGGCCTCGCACAGGAATTCCCGGCTGACTGTGTCGTCCTCGGCCAGAAGTACCCTGAATCGCGCGGCATCCTTGTCCATGGTGACTCCATCGAGAGTCCAGGCCTGCTGCACCCGCTGCGAGGCGCTCAAAGCAGCCCCTTAGGCTCCGTTCGGGCAGGGGCTGGCACAATTGCGTTCAGTTTCATCCAAAAGGACAGTCGTGGCAAGTTGGCGCCAGTACCTGGTGACTGCCTGCTTCATGTTGGTGTGCGCGTCTGCGCAGGCCGCCGTGCAGATGCAGGCGGCCACGCTCACAGTGCCCGGGATCCAGTTGGCCCGGGTCCGCGCCGAGGCGTCGCTTGGCGCGGATGGCAGGCCGGTGCTGCATATCGAGGCCGCCAAGGCTTCCATCCCCGCGCTGGGTTGGCGCGACGTCGCGCTGACCCTGCAGGGTGAACCGCAGCGGGCCGGCGGCAGCGCGTGGAAATTCGTCGGCCACGTCGCCACGCAAAAGGCGCCCGGCAATGCCCTGGCCGATGCCGACGTCACGCTTCTCTACGATCGTGATGGCGGCACTCTCGTGGTGGATGTCGTCCAGGGCAAGAGCAGCCTCAGTGCCCAGCTTCCCCTCGACCAGCCTTCGCACCTTCAGGTGAAGCTTGCCGCGATTCCATTGGCGTGGCTCAAGGGCGTACTCGCCGCGGCATGGCCGGATGGTCGGCTCAACGGGGGCACGCTCGCGGGCGACGTGGCGATTGATCTGGCACAGGACGACACGCGCGTCTCGGGACGCGTCGCCGTCAGCAATGCCGACCTCGACGGCAAAAGCGGCACGATGGCCGCGCAAAAATTGGGCGCGCAGGGCAACTTCAGGATCGACACCGGGTTGGGGACGGCCAGCGTGATGTGGGATGGCCAACTGCGCGGTGGCCAGTTGCTGCTTGGTCCATTGCTCGCGCAACTGCCGCAGAGCCCGGTCGGCCTGCACGTCGCCGGCAGTTTCGGGCCGACGGGGATAGCATTGGATTCGCTGGATTTCGACGATCCGGGTGCGCTGCGCTTGTCGGGAAGCCTTGGCTTCGACCGCCACGGAACCCTCGACAAGCTCGCGCTGAATCGCTTCGCGGCAACGTTTCCCGCCGCCTACACGCGCTACGGAACGACCCTGGTGCGCAGCCTGACGGGATTGGATTCGGTCACGACGTCCGGCAGCATCACCGGCGCATTGGATTTCGGCAGCAACGGACTGCGTGTCATCGACCTCGCGGCCAAGGACGTGACGCTCGACAGCCATGGCGGCAGTCTCGCGGTGGCCGGGCTCGATGGAGGGCTGGATTGGCGTGCGGGTGCCACGCGACCCGCCACGCAACTGAAATGGAATGCGCTGGCCCTTTATCGGCTCGATTTCGGTCCCGCCAATCTCGGCTTGAAGGACGATGGGGGCACCTTGAGCCTGCGCGCGCCGGTGAGCGTGGGATTGTTCGGCGGCACCTTCCAGATCGGAAGATTCGAATGGCGACCCGATGAAGCGAAATCGCAGCGTCTCGCCGCGGCGTTCTCGATCAGCAACGTCGATGTAAACGAACTGTGCACGGCGCTCGGCTGGCCAGCGTTCGGCGGCAAGCTTGGTGGCGCGGTTCCGGATCTGGTTTACCGTGGCGACGATCTGGTGTTTGGCGGAGGCCTTTCACTCAACGCGTTCGGCGGTTCGGTGAGCGTCACCAATCTCAGCATGCAGCACCCGTTCGGCAATGCGCCCGAACTTGCGGCCGACATCGACATGGATCAGCTCGACATGGCCCAACTCACCAGTGTGTTCGGCTTCGGGCAGATCACCGGACGAATGGATGGGGACATCCACGGACTCAAACTCGTTGACTGGAAACCCGTCGCGTTCAACGCCGACCTGACGGCGAACGGCGGCGGCAGGATCAGCCAGAACGCCATCAAGAGCCTCACCCAGGTCGGCGGCGGCGGCATCGCCGGCGGACTGCAGGGCATGGCGCTGCGGCTGTTCAAGACTTTCGGTTATTCGCGGATTGGCCTGAGCTGCACGCTGGTGAAGGGCGTGTGCAGCATGGGTGGGATCTCGCCCGACCCGGACGCGGACGGCAACGGCTACACGATCGTGGAAGGCAGCGGCTTGCCGCACATCACCGTGATCGGGCACGAGCGCGCGGTGGATTGGGCGACGCTCGTCAGCCGCTTGAAGTCGGTTACCGAAGGCAACGCGCCGGTGATCGAATGATGCGCGGCCGACGCGTATGCGATGCTGCGTTTCCCGTCATCCCAACGCCTGCGGGAATCCTGCCTTCCCGGACGCGATGTAAACTTCCACAGGTTCGCCTTGGCAATGACGCCGTTTTTCGCACCGGAGATCCATGATGCGCAAGCCCCTGTTTGCCCTCGCCACCACGCTCGCGTTGCTGGCGGGGTGCGTGACCATCAACGTGTACTTCCCGGCCGCGGCTGCGCAGAAGGCCGCCGACCAAGTCATCAGCAACATCATGGGACCGGCAGCCGAGGGTGCTGCGCCTGCACCGGCCAGCAGCATGCCACCCCCGTCTTCCGGCGCGAGCGACCCTGCTCAGAAGCAACCGCTTGCCATGCTCTTCCTGGATGCCGTGATTCCAGCCGCGAAGGCCGCCGAGCCGGCGAACCTGGACGTGCAGACGCCCGCGATCCAGGCGATCGAAGCGCGCATGCGCAGCCGTTTCCATTCCACCCTGCAAGGCTTGTTTGCATCCGGCGCCGTCGGCTTGACCCACAGCGGCGACGTGACGGTGCACGATGCCTCCAAGATTCCCCTGGCGCAACGTTCGCAGGCGACCCAAGCCGTTGCTGCCGAAAACAGTGACAGGGCGGAGTTGTACAAGCAGATCGCGGTCGCCAATGGCCACCCGGAATGGGCGCAGCGCATGCGCGAATCCTTCGCCAAGCAGTGGATCAGTCGCGCGCGCAGCGGCTGGTATTACCAGGACGCTTCCGGCAACTGGCAGCGCAAATGAGTGCAGGACGCACTCATCCCGTGCCGGCCATGGATGGCCGATGACACGGGATCCGGAATCATGACCCGCTGACCAGCGGCCGAAGGCGGACCGCTGGCGCAGAAGTGCGCCGGTTCACAATATTCCCGGGTGTCGCGGCGCATGATCCGATGACGCTTGCGGGGGTGTCATGCGCATTGGCCTCATGGTGGATGCAACTTGCGATCTTCCACGCAGGTTCATCGACGACCATCAGATCATCATCATGCCGGTCACGATCAGGATCGACGAGCACACCTTTGTCGATGTGCACGACCCTGACGCAACGGAAGGCTATTATCAGGGCGAGGTCGGCAAACGCGGGCACGCCGCCGAGACCGTGCCGCCCACCGTGGATGAAATCCGCCAGCTGTTCCTCGGCAAGCTGGTACTGGATTACGACGCGGTCTTTTGCCTCACCGTAACCTCCACGCACAGCCCGATCTTCGCCAACGCGACCCAAGCCAGCTTCGCGATCCTCGGTGCGTACCGTCCGGTACGCCAAGGCGCGGGCAACACCTCGCCGTTCCTGATGCGCGTCGTCGACAGCAAGAGCTTGTTCGCGGGGCAGGGCATCAGTGCCATCGAAGCCACGCGGTTGATCGCGGCGGATGCCGGTCCCGGCCCGATCCGCGAACGGCTCGCCGAAGTTGCCGCGCAAACCCGGGCCTACATGCTGCCGCGCGATTTGCACTATCTGCGTGTGCGCGCGCGCAAGAACGGCGATCGCAGCGTCGGGCTGTTCAGCGCCACGCTTGGCACGGCGCTCGACATCAAGTCGGTCCTGCAATGTTTCCAGGGTGAAACCAGGCCCGTGGCCAAGGCGCGCGGTTTCGAGCACGGCGCAGAAATGCTGTTCGCCCACGCCGCGCGCGCCGTCAAGCGCGGGTTGCTGGTTCCCGCGATGTGCGTGAGCTACGGTGGGAACCTGACGGAGCTTGAGGCCTTGCCGGGATATGGCGGCCTGGCCGCCGCGTGCAACGAAGCGGATATCACGCTTCACCAGAGTGTCATGAGCATCACCGGCATGGTCAATGTCGGCACCGGCGCGGTCGCGCTGGGTTACGCGGCGGCGGGCGACGACGACACGTTTTGATCGCGATGGGTTCGGCACATCTGGCAAGATGCGCGGATGGGCAATCCACGCGACGTCGTCTTCGAAGCTTTTATCGGTGATCTTTCCCACGACGGGCGCGGTGTTGCGCACGTCGACGGCAAGACCGTGTTCGTGGCCGATGCACTGCCGGGCGAGCGTGTTCGCGCCAACCTGATCCGCAAGCATCGTCACTTCGATGAAGCGCGTGCCGAGGAAATACTCGAAGCGTCACCTGATCGCGTGGCGCCACGTTGCCCACATTTCGGCGTCTGCGGCGGTTGCGTGCTGCAGCATTTGGCGCCTGCCGCGCAGATCGCGGCCAAGCAGAACGTACTGGCGCAAAACTTCGCGCGCATCGGCCATGTAGAGCCCGCGCGCTGGCTGGCGCCGCTGACCGCGGACGGCTGGGGTTATCGCCGGCGTGCGCGTTTGTCGGTCAAATGCGTGCCGAAGAAGGGCAAGACGCTGGTCGGATTCCGCGAACGCGATCCGCGTTTCGTTGCGGACCTTGCGCACTGTGACGTGCTGGATCCCTCCCTGGGCGAAAAACTGGGGGTGCTTGGCGCGCTGCTGAACGACATGCAGGGCGCGGCATCGATTCCGCAGATCGAGTTTTCCGCCGGCGATGTGGCGCGCGTGCTGGTATTTCGCCACCTGCAACCGTTGCCGGGTGCGGATCAGGAAAAACTCGCCGCATTCGGACGCGAGCAGGGATTCGCGATCCTCCTGCAACCCGGCGGCGCCGACAGCGTGCACGCACTGGAGCCGGGCGAAATCGATTTGCACTACTCGCTTCCGGCGTATGGCCTGACGCTTGCCTTCACTGCACTCGATTTCGTGCAGGTCAACGCGCGCATCAACCAGAAGATGATCGCGCACGCGCTGGAGTTGTTGCAGCCGGGCGCAAAGGATCGCGTGCTCGACCTCTTTTGCGGCCTCGGCAATTTCAGCCTGCCGATTGCGCAGCACGCGGCGCGTGTGTGCGGCGTGGAGGGCGACACCGGGCTGGTCGAACGCGCGCGCAGCAACGCCGCGGCCAACGGCGTCGCCAACGCGGAGTTCCACGTCGGGGATCTTGCCGGCGACGTGCGTGGCAGCGCATGGGCGCGCGCCGAGTGGGACCTGATGTTGCTCGATCCGCCGCGCAGTGGTGCCGAAGGTCTGCTGCGGCAGCTTCCCGGTAAATCGGTGCGGCGCGTGGTGTACGTTTCGTGCCACCCCGCCTCACTGGCGCGCGATGCCGGCACGCTGGTGCGCATGCACGGATTCCGGCTGGAAGCGGCTGGCGTGATGGACATGTTCCCGCACACCGCGCACGTGGAATCGATCGCGCTGTTCGAGCGTTAGGTGGGCGCCGCCGGGAAACACGCCGGTGTCATCGCCGCCATTGCCAAGGGGCCAACCGGAGCGAGAGCCGGTCGCGCCCAACGCCGGATGGCCGGCCGCCACGAGGCTTGGAATCGCGCGGTCAAGGGACGATTCGGGGACAGTCAGACACGAAAAAGGCCGGCTGTTCGTAACCGGTCTTGGGCAAGTGCAGGATTCTGGTGGGCGGTACAGGGATCGAACCTGTGACACCTGCCGTGTGAAGGCAGTGCTCTACCGCTGAGCTAACCGCCCATGCGAACCGGCGAGTCTACGGGCGACGGGTTTTCTGGTCAATCGCCAGGGATCGATTGATACAATCTGCCCCTCGATCCAAGCCGGACTCTTGCCGTGGAACACATCCTGCACGCGCTCGCGAATTACCAGATCACCCCGTGGAAAGCGGTGGGTTACCTCGGCATGGTGATGTTCACCAGCCGCTGGTTCGTGCAGATGTACGCGACGCGCAAGCACAAGCGCGTGGTGATGCCGCTCTCGTTCTGGGTGCTTTCCGTATGCGGCAGCATCCTGCTGCTGGCGTATTTCGTGCTTGGCAAGAACGATTCGGTCGGCATTCTCTCCAACCTGTTCCCTGTGGTGGTGTCGGTCTACAACCTGGTGATGCACCTGAGGCATCACAAGAACACCACGACCGGCGATATCGCGGTCTAAGGTGCATCGCCTGGATGGCCCGAATGCGGGAAGCGCGAAGGTCGGCTAGGATCGGCGCGGGCCAGTCGCGCCCAGGGGAAGTGTCAACCTGGTTTCGGCCGG